>ENA-OWLZ01000028-OWLZ01000028.1-metagenome-genome-assembly--contig:-NODE-28-length-36255-cov-6.181602_pt1 | contig 36255 bp, 34 predicted proteins | sample MGYA00245341_ERZ651117 | MGnify/ENA primary metagenome ERZ651117 (study PRJEB26857, sample SAMEA4031763) | metagenome | biome: human; feature: oral; material: saliva | place: Philippines | collected 2014 | study... | reverse complement strand
GTCAGCACATAGAGTTGTTTATTTTTTTGAAAATATATCTACAAACGTAAACCAAAACTCTTGACACCTTTCTATGATAGCGTTAAAATAAATCTACAAACGTAAACGAATAACAAGATTCAGAAAGGAATTATCATGCTGACAATTTCATCTGCGGAATGGGAAGTCATGCGAGTGCTCTGGGCTAAGGGGCAGGCGACTTCTTCAGAGATTATAGCAATTCTAGCTAAGAAGCTAGACTGGTCGGCTTCGACAGTTAAGACCTTGATTGGACGTTTGGCGGACAAGGGTTACCTAACCAGTCAGCGTCAAGGACGAGGCTTTATCTACCAAGCTAGCCTGGGTGAAGATGAAGCGAATTTTCAGGCTTTAGAAACTGTTTTTGATAAGATTTGCTTGACCAAACATAGTGATTTATTGGGTCAACTCATTGCAAAGACACCGATGACGCAAGCTGATGTGGATAAGTTGCAGGCCTTGCTTTTAGCAAAAGCACCTGTGGATCAAGTGGTTTGTGACTGTGTGCCTGGCCAATGCGCCTGTGGGCATCATATGGAGGTGAATTAGAAAATGGCAAAAGAAACTTTTGTGGTTAATGGGATGACTTGTGCATCCTGTGTGGCCAATGTTGAAAATGCTGTTAATAAGTTGGATGGTGTGGACAAGGCTGTGGTTAATCTGACCACGGAAAAAATGTCTGTGGATTATGCTGGGGATAAGGTTAGTCCAGAAGCTATTGAAAAAGCTGTGGCTGACGCTGGTTATGAAGCCGAAGTCTACAATCCAGATACAGCTAAAAGTCAGGAAGAACGTGAAGAAGACAAGATTCACAAGGTGCGTGAGCGCCTCATTTGGTCATCGGTCTTCACCATTCCTCTCTTTTATCTAGCTATGGGGCCAATGGTCGGTTTGCCTGTTCCAAACTTCTTGTCTCCTCACCATGCAGCCTTGACCTATGCCTTGGTGCTTTTGATTTTGACAGTGCCCGTTATGTGGTTGGGTCGTTCTTTCTATAGTAATGGTTTTCGTACCTTGGCCAAGGGTCACCCTAATATGGATGCCTTGGTAGCCTTGGCAACATCGGCGGCTTTTCTATATAGTCTCTATGGTACTTATCACATTTCTTTGGGGCATGCCCATCACGCCCACCAACTTTATTTTGAGTCGGTAGCTGTTATCTTGACCCTGATTACCCTAGGTAAGTACTTTGAAACCCTGTCTAAAGGTCGGACTTCAGATGCTATCAAGAAACTCATGCACTTGTCAGCTAAGGAGGCAACCGTCCTTCGGAATGGTAAGGAAGTCAAGCTTCCTGTGGATAAGGTTGTTCTTGGTGACCATATTGTGGTCAAACCTGGGGAAAAGATAGCCGTGGATGGGCAGGTGATTTCAGGTAGCTCTGCGATTGATGAGAGCATGCTAACAGGTGAGTCGCTTCCTATTGAAAAATCTGTGGGTAAACCAGTGTTTGCAGGTTCTATTAATGGTCAAGGTAGCTTGATTTATGAGGCTGAAAAGATTGGTAAAGACACCTTGCTTTCCCAAATTATTAAATTGGTTGAAGATGCCCAACAAACCAAGGCCCCTATTGCTAAGATAGCCGATCAGGTGTCAGCGGTATTTGTTCCCATCGTTATGGCTATCGCCCTTGTTTCAGGCCTCTTCTGGTACTTCGTCATGGGACAAACCTTTACTTTTGCCATGACTGTAGCAGTTAGTGTTTTGGTCATTGCTTGTCCGTGTGCCTTGGGTCTTGCGACACCGACAGCCATCATGGTTGGTACAGGACTTGGTGCTGAACACGGTATTCTCTACAAGCGTGGGGATGTGCTCGAGCTAGCTCACAAGGCTGATGTCCTCGTTTTTGATAAGACAGGAACCATTACTCAAGGTAAACCTCAGTTGGTTTCTAGCTATACCTATGGCAATAATGGAGCAGCCCTGCAGCTTTTGGCATCTTTGGAAGCCAAGTCTGAGCACCCCTTGGGTCAAGCAATTCTTGTGGCAGCAGAAAATGCTAACTTGGACTTGTTAGAGATGGACAATTTCTCAAGTTTGACTGGACGAGGCCTTACTGCCAGCTATGCAGGTAAGACTTATATAGCTGGGAATCAAACACTTATGACAGAGGAAAAAGTCGACTTGGCTTCAGCACAAGCTGATTTCCAAAGCTTGACGGCTGATGGTCAAACCCCTATTTTCTTGGCTGAAGATGGCAAGTTAATCGGACTCTTTGGTGTAGCTGATCAGGTTAAAGCAGATAGTGCAGATATGGTGGCAGCTCTTCATCAAATGGGCAAGGAAGTTATCATGTTGACTGGGGACAATGACCAAACGGCTCAAGCCATCGCTCAAAAGGTTGGCATCAAACGTGTTATCAGTCAAGTGCTTCCGCAAGAAAAATCTAGGGTGATTAGCGACCTTCAGGCAGAAGGAAAATCAGTCATCATGGTTGGTGATGGTATCAATGATGCCCCAGCCCTTGCGACTGCTGATATCGGTATTGCCATGGGGTCAGGGACAGATATTGCCATGGAAAGTGCTGATATGGTCCTTATGAAACCCAACCTTATGGATGTGGTCAAGGCTCTGAAAATTAGTCAGGCGACTATCACAACGATTAAAGAGAACCTCTTTTGGGCCTTTATCTACAATATCTTGTCTATCCCAGTAGCTATGGGTGTCCTCCACCTCTTTGGAGGTCCCCTTCTTGACCCAATGATAGCAGGACTTGCCATGAGCTTTAGCTCTGTTTCGGTCGTTCTTAATGCTCTACGTCTCAAACGTCGCAAAATGTAAGCATCCATTGCTTACAACTCCCGCTATTTAAGGTGTCTATTGAAAACTAATTAAAGAAAAGGAAGAAAGAAAAATGACAAAAACTTATAAGATTACAGGCATGAAATGCCAAGGCTGTGTTAACACTGTTACTGAAAAACTCTCTGCTGTCAAAGGTGTAGACAAGGTCCAAGTTGACCTCGAAAACAAACAAGTCACTATCGAAGGGAAACCTTGGAAATGGTCTCTCAAACGTGCCCTTAAAGGTACTAAGTTCGAGCTTGGTGACGAAATTTAAGACAGGAATGAAACAGCTCTTAGGCTGTTTTTTTCTGCTCATAATCTTTTTGAAAAACTCTTCCTTTTGTGATATGATTAGGATAATTATGTTCTCAAAAAGGAGACTATTCTCTCTTTAAACTGAGACTAGAAAATCAAGAAAAGAAAACGGTATACCTATGTCTAAACAAACCCTTATCCTTCTCTATGGTGGACGTTCAGCAGAACGTGAAGTGTCTGTACTCTCAGCTGAGAGTGTTATGCGTGCGGTAGATTACAGCACATTTGAGGTTAAAACCTACTTTATCACTCAGTCTGGTGATTTTATCAAAACACAAGAGTTTACTGAAACACCAGGTGATGACGAGAAGCTCATGACTAATGACACAGTTGAGGCTAGTCAGGCTATTAAACCAAGCGATATTTACGAAGAAGGTGCTGTGGTCTTCCCTGTGCTTCATGGTCCTATGGGTGAGGATGGTTCTATCCAAGGTTTCCTTGAAACCCTCAAGTTGCCATACGTGGGTACCAATGTTCTTTCATCAAGTGTAGCTATGGACAAGATTATGACCAAGCATGTTCTTGAAGTTGCTGGAGTGCCCCAGGTTGCCTATACAGTCTTCATCGAGGGTGAAGATTTGGAAGCAGCAGTAGCAGAGACACTTGAAAAATTGACCTTCCCAGTTTTCGTCAAACCAGCCAACATGGGTTCATCTGTTGGGATTTCTAAAGCTGAAAATGAAGCAGAGCTTCGTACAGCGATTGATCTTGCTCTCAAATATGATAGCCGTATCTTGATTGAGCAAGGTGTGGTTGCCCGTGAAATCGAAGTTGGTATCCTTGGAAATACGACTGTCAAAACAACTGATCCAGGTGAAGTGGTCAAAGACGTGGCTTTCTATGATTACCAAGCCAAGTACATTGACAATAAGATTACCATGGATATTCCAGCTAACGTGCCTGCAGAAGTCATGACCCAAATGCGTGCCTATGCGGCCAAGGCCTTTCGTGCCCTAGGTGGTTGTGGTCTTGCTCGCTGTGATTTCTTCCTGACAGAGGATGGAGCTATCTACCTTAATGAGCTCAACACCATGCCAGGTTTCACTCAATGGTCAATGTACCCACTACTTTGGGAAAATATGGGACTTTCTTACTCAGACCTTATCAAGGAATTGGTAGCCTTGGGACAAGAAATGTTTGACAAACGTGAAAGCCATTTGATTTAAGAACTACGATTTATAAGACAGACATCTTAGTCTCGGAGAAATCTCTGAGAATGAGGTGTTTTTTTCTTTACAGAAATCCAGATTGTATTTATATCTTTTCTTTATCACCTCGATAAAAAATACATATTATCCAAATAAACTAACAGGTGGTAGAATAAATCTAACGTTTCAAATGAAATAAAGTAATTCGTTCGTGTTTGATGAAGATTTGCCTATCGTAAATGTCGTCAGAGACGAGTGATGTCAAAGGGCTAGAAGTTGATGTCAGTGAGTGCTTACGGAATTTTCTACGCCCTTTGTATCTTAAATGAGGAGGTAAGTTTTGGACTGGTCCATTGTTCAACAGTATTTGCCCTTTTACCAGAAGGCATTCTTTTTAACCTTACATATTGCTGTTCTGGGGATTATTGGGTCCTTCCTTTTGGGCTTGGTGGTGAGTGTTATTCGTCATTATCGAGTGCCAATTTTGAGTCAGCTTTCGACGGCTTATATTGAGCTGTCTCGTAATACGCCACTTTTGATTCAGCTCTTCTTTCTCTACTTTGGTTTGCCTCGTATAGGTTTGGTTCTATCCTCAGAGGCTTGTGCTGTGGTAGGTTTGATTTTCTTGGGTGGTTCTTATATGGCGGAGTCCTTCCGAAGTGGTCTAGAGGCTGTTAGTCAGACCCAGCATGAAGTGGGCCTGTCTATTGGCTTGACGCCGTTTCAAGTCTTTCGCTATGTGGTTCTTCCTCAGGCAGTGGCTGTGGCGCTTCCGTCATTTAGTGCCAACGTCATTTTCCTTATTAAGGAAACGTCAGTATTCTCAGCGGTAGCCTTGGCGGATTTGATGTATGTAGCCAAAGATTTGATTGGTCTTTACTACGAAACCGATGTGGCTCTAGGTATGTTGGTGGTGGCTTATCTCTTAATGTTGCTGCCGATTTCTTTAGTCTTTAGTTGGATTGAAAGGAGGTTGCGCTATGCAGGATTCGGGCTTTCAGGTTCTTCTTCAGGGGAATAATTTCCTACGTATCTTACAAGGTTTAGGCGTAACTATTGGAATTTCAATCGTTTCGGTTCTTCTTTCCCTTTTACTAGGAACTCTTTTTGGGATTGTCATGACTTCGAAGTCTAAGATTGTTCGGTTTTTGTCACGAATTTATCTGGAATTTATTCGTATCATGCCTCAATTAGTCTTGCTCTTTATTGTCTATTTTGGTCTGGCCAGGAACTTTAACATCAATATCTCAGGTGAGTTATCGGCTATTATCGTCTTTACCCTTTGGGGAACGGCTGAGATGGGCGATTTGGTGCGTGGGTCAATCACGTCACTACCGAGACACCAGTTTGAGAGCGGAAGGGCCCTTGGCTTGACCAATGGGCAACTCTACACCTATGTCATCATTCCGCAAGTCTTACGTCGCTTGTTGCCTCAGGCTATTAACCTGGTGACACGGATGATTAAGACCACATCCTTGGTGGTTTTGATTGGCGTGGTTGAGGTGACCAAGGTTGGTCAGCAGATTATCGATAGTAACCGCCTGACTATTCCAACAGCTTCTTTCTGGATTTATGGTACAATTTTGATTCTTTATTTTGCCATTTGTTACCCAGTCTCTAAGCTGTCTACTTATCTTGAAAATCGTTGGAGGAATTAAGATGACAGAAAGCATTTTACAAATCAAGGATTTGAAAAAGTCCTTTGGGGACAATGAAATCCTCAAAGGCATCTCCTTGGATCTTAAACAAGGTGAAGTCGTTGTTATCCTGGGTTCCTCAGGTTGTGGAAAATCGACTTTGCTACGCTGTATCAATGGCTTAGAGACTATCCAAGGAGGCGATATTCTCCTAGATGGTAAGTCTATCACTGGTAGCAAGAAGGATTTCCACCTGATTCGTCAGAAAATCGGAATGGTTTTTCAAAGTTATGACCTCTTTCCACATTTGGACATTTTGCAAAATCTGATTTTGGGACCAGTCAAAGCTCAAGGGCGTAACAAGGAAGAAGTCATTGCGGAGGCTGAGAAACTTTTGGATCGTGTGGGACTTCTGGACAAGAAGCATAGCTTTGCGCGACAACTATCAGGAGGTCAAAAGCAACGTGTAGCCATAGTCCGTTCCTTGCTCATGCATCCTGAAGTTATCCTCTTTGACGAGGTGACGGCTTCACTTGACCCTGAGATGGTTCGTGAAGTTTTGGAATTAATCAATGACCTGGCTCAAGAAGGACGTACCATGTTGATTGTAACCCATGAGCTTCAGTTTGCGCGTGCCATCGCTGACCGTATTATCTTTATGGATAAGGGTGTCATCGCTGAGGAAGGTACTGCTGAAGAATTCTTCAATCATCCAAAGACTAAGCGGGCTCAAGAGTTTCTCAATGTCTTTGATTTCAGTCAGTTTGGTGCCTATTTGTAACCCATCGTTTTTAGTGAAAATATAATATTTTAGGAGATATTTATGAAATTAACAAAGAAAATTTTTGCCCTATTAGCCCTTGTCTTTGCCTTGGTGGCAGTGACTGCCTGCTCAAATAACAGTAGCTCTGGTAAATCAACAGCCAAAGCACGTACCATTGAAGAAATTAAGAAGAGTGGTGAGCTTCGTATCGCCGTCTTTGCGGACAAGAAACCTTTCGGTTATGTAGATAACAAGGGTGCTTACCAAGGTTACGATATTGAACTTGGTAACCGTTTGGCCAAAGACTTGGGTGTTAAGCCTAAATACGTTTCAGTAGATGCGGCTAACCGTGCAGAATTCTTGATTTCAAACAAGGTCGATATTACGCTCGCTAACTTCACAGTAACTGATGAACGTAAGAAACAAGTGGACTTCGCCCTTCCTTACATGAAAGTCTCAATCGGTGTGGTATCACCTAAAGACAAGGTCATTAAGGACGTTAAAGAGCTTGAAGGTAAGACTTTGATTGTTACTAAGGGGACAACTGCTGAAACTTACTTTGAAAAGAATTATCCAAATATCAAATTGCAAAAGTATGACCAATATAGCGATGCTTACCAAGCCCTCCTTGATGGTCGTGGCGATGCCTTCTCAACTGATAATACAGAAGTTCTGGCTTGGGCTCTAGAAAATAAAGGTTACGAAGTAGGAATCACATCACTTGGTGATCCAGATACCATTGCCCCAGCCGTTCAAAAAGGTAACAAAGAACTCCTCGACTTTATCAATGAAGATATTAAGAAACTTGGTGAAGAGAATTTCTTCCACAAAAATTATGAAAAAACACTTCACCCAACCTACGGCGATGCAGCAAATGCTGATGACCTCGTGGTTGAAGGTGGCGAGGTGAAATAAGACTGTCATCCTCTTAAAGAGGTAAGTCTTGCTTAATAATAAACAACCACTCCTGCTTATATCTAGTCTAGCTAGAAGTAGGAGTGGTTTTATTTGTTTTTATACTTTCTTTTGATTTTCCATTCAACGAAAAGGACATAGATAAGCAAGCCTCCCAACATTCCAAATAGGATATAGGGTTCCAGACGATCAAACAAGGTTATTCGTTGACCATAAGGGGATTTTGAACCGTCTTTCCAGGTAATGCTCTTGTCTTCATTATCAATCCGTTTGTAGGGTTGGCCATTATAGGTCAGGTAATTGTCTTTACGAACATACATATTCAAATAGTTGTAGCCATTCTTAGTGGGGAGGCTTGAAAGCAAGCGTTCCTTGGCATAAACTTCAATGTAGAGGGTACCGTCATTAAAGCGTTTAATCTCATTAATGCGTGCATTTTTGATGAGGACATTTCCGTCTTGAACAATCTCCCAATCAATCTTACTTCTCTTGCCACCTCTTTCGTAGGATATGGCAAGCTGATGACTTTCAGATTGCCAAAGACCGTAGATATCGTCTTTATAAACGTCATGACCAAAGAAAATACCATAGATAATGACTACAGGTAAGAGGATTAGGAAACATATCCCAAAAATGTTGGCTAAACAGTCTGTAAATTTATCCCAGTGTGCTCGCCAGCCAGTTTTTCGTTTCTGTTGTTTCCGATATGCTTTTTGTGAATGATACTTTCGGTTGAGATTCTTTCGATCAGCGTATTTTCTTTTTGTTTGGTGTCTCATTGAGTTTTTCTAACCTCTTTTTCCGAGCCTCTATAATGGTAAGCAATAACCAAATACCCATAAGTATCAAATAGAAGGCTTCAAAAACCTCATCTATAGTAGTTTTCCGTTCTCCATAAGGGCTACTAGAACCATCTTTCCAAGTGATGGACTTGTTTCCGGAATCTATTCGTTTGTAGGACTCGGCATCATAGGTCAGATAATTGTTTTTACGAAGATAGAAATCCATATAGCTGAAGCCGTCCTTGGTGGGTAGGTATGTCAGGTAGCCTTCCACAGTATAAAGCTCCATGTGAAGAGTCCCGTCATTAAGCCGCTTGACCGGGCGAGTTCTAGCAGCATAGATAATATACTTACCATCCTGTACGACTTCCCAGTCGATATTTCCTCGTTTCCGAATATGCTTATAGGAAATCGCTAACCTATGATGATCAGACTGCCAGAGACCATAAATGTTATCTTTGTTGACGGTATAATGATCGTAATAATAAGAACCACCATACAGCAGTGCTAGTATTAATAAGATAATCAATTCAGATGTTGGCTCCAGTAGAATCATCTTTCTCCAATTAAAGCGCCACCTTTTGGGTTCTTCAATACTTTGGCAGTCACTTTTTCTGCCTTTCTCTTTCTTAGAGGGACTGTTTGATTTTTTCTTTGTCATGCCTAATCCTTTCATCAACCATTGTAACAAATTCATCTCCCAAGCAAAAGCTAGCCCGATTTGTGATATAATTGGGAGTGATTGAAGTCAAGAAATCTCATTTCTTGTCAGACTTGTAAAAAATATAATAGAGGATTTTAAGATGAAACTGACACTCCATGAAATTGCCAAGGTTGTTGGCGCTAAAAATGATGTCACTGTCTATGAAGATGTCGCCATTAATCAGATTGAGTTTGATAGCCGTAAGATTACAGCAGGGGACCTCTTTTTACCGCTCAAAGGTGCGCGTGATGGGCATGATTTTATCCAAACAGCTTTTGAAAATGGTGCTCTAGCGACATTCACAGAAAAAGACTTACCGGCTGATCAAGCCCACATCCTAGTCGATGACGCTCTTGAGGCCTTCCAAACTTTAGCCGCCTACTATCTCGAAAAGACTGGTGTTGATGTCATTGCGGTAACTGGTTCTAACGGTAAGACAACCACCAAGGACATGATTCATGACATCTTGGCAACGACCTACCGCACTTACAAGACACAAGGTAACTACAATAACGAGATTGGTCTTCCTTATACAGCTCTCCACATGCCTGATGATACGGAGAAAATCGTCCTTGAGATGGGGCAAGACCACATGGGAGATATTCATCTCTTGTCAACCTTGGCTAAGCCAAAAACAGCCGTTGTTACCTTAATCGGAGAGGCTCACTTGGAATTCTTCGGTAGCCGTGATAAGATTGCTCAAGGTAAAATGCAAATGCAAGACGGTATGCCTGATGGTAGTCTCTTACTTGTACCAAATGACCCTATTGTGAATCCTTTCTTGCCGAGCAATCTTGATGTGGTACGCTTTGGAGATGGTGCAGAGCTTACAGTCTCTGAGTTGACGGAATACAAGGATCATCTTACCTTTTCAACAAACTTCCTAGACGGACAAGTTACCTTGCCTGTCACTGGAAAATACAATGCCACAAATGCCATGGTTGCCGCCTATGTCGCAAAACACTTAGGTGTAACTGAGGAAAATATCCTCTCAGCTCTTGCTAACTTGCAACTCACAAAAAACCGTACCGAATGGAAAAAAGCAGCCAATGGTGCGGATATTCTCTCAGACGTCTACAATGCTAATCCAACAGCCATGAAGCTCATTTTGGAGACCTTCTCAGCCATTCCTAAGAATGAAGGCGGCAAGAAAATCGCTGTCCTAGCTGATATGAAAGAACTCGGTGAACAGTCTGTGCAACTACATACACAGATGATTTTAAGCCTGACACCAGATGCTATTGATACGGTGATTTTCTACGGTGAAGACATTGCAGAATTGTCACAACTTGCCAGTCAAATGTTCCCGCTTGGTCATGTTTATTATTTCAAGAAAACAGCTGATGAAGACCAATTTGACGCTATGGTCAAACAAATCAAAGAAAGCCTAGGCGAGCACGATCAAATCTTGCTTAAGGGTTCTAACTCAATGAACCTAGCCAAGGTCGTGGAAGAACTCCAAGCTAAGGATTAAGTTATCTAACCTGCTCTCTAAAGCAGGTTTTTGATTTACCCTGAAATTTGATATAATACCCAAAATAGCAATTTCATCAGGAGAAGAAAATGAAGGATTTTTTGACAACGACCCAAACTCATCCACCCCATATACCCTTGCCCTATTATTTGCTTATGCTCTTGGTGATGGTGCTCTTGAGTTACTTGAGTTGGCTTTGGTATAACAATAATATATGGCGTTGGACCTTTATCACTCTCCAAGCCATTCAACTGATTAGCCTTTACATTTGGTATATTTGGCAGGGATTCCCTTTAGACGATAGTCTCCCTCTTTACCATTGCCGTATGGCCATGCTCGCCCTCCTGCTCCTAAAAGATAGTAAGGTCAAAACTTATTTTGCACTTATGGGCTTGGTTGGAGGCTGTTGTGCTATTATTTATCCAGTATTTAATCCTTATAATTTTCCACATATCTCCAGTATTTCTTTTATCATTGGGCATTATGCCTTATTGGTCAACAGCCTTAATTATCTTTTGAGGACCTATAAGACTCACCCTATCTCGAAGAATATGATTGTGGCGCTTACCCTATTATTGAATCTCGGACTTGTAGTTGTTAATCATTTTGTCAGCGGAAATTATGGTTTATTAAGACACACCCCCTTTATCACAGATGCCTGGCTACCTATCAAATACCTTGCCGTTTCAGTAACACTGATTATTCTTATGATAATTATGAAAAAGGGTCTGGAATATTTTGACGAGAAATATTAAATAAATGAAGAAGCACGCTATCAGAGAGTTGATAGCGTGCTTTGTGATTTTATTTGTTTTATTCTAACACAAAACGCTTTCAGAATTGCTTTCACACTGTAATTTGGATATAATAAAAGAGCTGTGCCTGCGAGAATTATCGCAAGCCTTGACAACAAATGCAGTCCTAAAAAGATAGAATTTTTCTGAAAGAAGAGCTGCAACTATCTTGCTTTTCGTTCTGGTAATAATCCTATTGTTATTAGTAGCTCTAGGACATGGAAGTTTTGAGATTTACAAATAAGCTGCTGACATCCATACCACTTAGGAAAAGTATCAAAAAGATTATTTTTAAAGAAGAAAGAAAACTATGAGCATTCAAGACGAAATCAAAAAACGCCGTACTTTTGCCATCATCTCTCACCCCGATGCTGGTAAAACAACAATCACTGAACAATTGCTTTACTTTGGGGGTGAAATCCGTGAAGCTGGTACCGTAAAAGGTAAGAAGACCGGAAATTTTGCCAAATCAGACTGGATGGATATCGAGAAACAACGTGGTATCTCAGTAACCTCATCTGTGATGCAGTTTGACTATGCTGGCAAACGTGTCAATATCCTTGATACCCCAGGGCACGAGGACTTCTCAGAAGATACCTACCGTACCCTTATGGCGGTTGATGCTGCCGTAATGGTCGTTGACTCAGCCAAAGGTATTGAGGCCCAAACCAAAAAACTTTTCGAAGTTGTCAAACACCGTGGTATTCCTGTCTTCACTTTCATGAACAAATTGGACCGTGATGGACGTGAACCTCTTGACCTCTTGGAAGAGTTGGAAGAAGTGCTTGGTATTGCCAGCTACCCAATGAACTGGCCTATCGGTATGGGTAAAGCCTTTGAGGGTCTTTATGACCTTTATAATGAACGCTTAGAGCTTTACAAGGGTGACGAGCGCTTTGCCAAGATTGAAGATGGTGATACTCTATTTGCCAATAACCCATTCTATGAGCAAGCTAAAGAAGATATCGAACTCTTGACAGAAGCAGGAAATGAATTCTCTGAAGAAGCTATTTTAGCTGGTGAATTGACACCGGTCTTCTTCGGTTCTGCCCTTACAAACTTTGGGGTTCAAACCTTCCTCGATACCTTCCTCAAATTTGCGCCAGAACCACATGGCCACAAGACAGTGGATGGTGATGAGATTGATCCTCTTAACAAGGATTTCTCTGGTTTTGTTTTCAAAATCCAAGCCAACATGGATCCACGTCACCGTGACCGTATTGCCTTTGTTCGTATCGTGTCTGGTGAATTCGAGCGCGGTATGAGTGTTAACCTAACCCGTACAGGTAAAGGAGCTAAGCTCTCTAACGTCACTCAGTTTATGGCCGAGTCCCGTGAAAATGTCGAAAATGCCGTAGCTGGAGATATTATCGGGGTTTACGATACAGGAACTTACCAGGTTGGTGATACCCTTACTGTAGGTAAAAACAAATTCGAATTTGAGCCACTACCAACCTTTACGCCAGAGTTGTTCATGAAAGTTTCTGCTAAAAACGTCATGAAACAGAAGTCCTTCCACAAGGGAATTGAACAATTGGTGCAAGAAGGAGCCATCCAGCTCTACACCAACTACCAAACAGGTGAATACATGCTTGGTGCCGTTGGTCAACTTCAGTTTGAAGTCTTCAAGCACCGTATGGAAAATGAATACAATGCCGAAGTCGTTATGACACCAATGGGTAAAAAGACCGTGCGTTGGATTCAACCTGAGGATCTTGACGAACGCATGTCATCAAGCCGAAACATCTTGGCCAAAGACCGCTTTGACCAACCAGTCTTCCTCTTTGAAAATGACTTTGCCCTTCGTTGGTTTGCGGACAAATATCCAGATGTAACATTGGAAGAGAAGATGTAATGTACTAAGATTGCTTGGCTACATCGTAGCCTAAGCAATCTACGCCACGTCCTATGGGACCGTGGCTAAGTCCCTTACTAACTCGAAAACGGAAAACCATCGTTTCCGTTTTCTCATGTCGTAACACGATGACTATTTAGTTTTTGCAAATCGTTCATCTTTTGACGCTAGTCACTATCTTGTGTCTAGCTAGCCGTCTCACTAACTGCGTCAGACGAATAATATCGATTCGTCTGACTTCGTGTCGTAACATCTTAATAAGAACAAGAAAAACCATAGGACTGCCAATTAAGACTGTCCTATGGTTTCTTTTATTTTTCCGTATTGAGTAATCTGCCTAGGAATCCTTGCAGGGCGAAGAAAACGATGAGGCTGGCCAATGTTTCTCCTAGGAAAGATGAGCTATTGACAATGAATGAATAAAGATAAGGGCTTTGTCCTTTAGGAGCATAGCTTCCCCAAAAGATGACACCGGCTATAAAGTGAATGAGGTAACGAGCAAAGCTACCAAGCAGAATTCCCCCAGTGATATACATGAGAGACTTAAGTTTATGGCCTTGTTTAATGGCTTTATCGAGGGCTGGTTTGACCACACCACTGATTCCAATAAGGCTAAAGGCAACAAAATACTCCAGAAAACCTTGTGTTAAGGTCAGCCAACCACCGGCTGCTTGTCCTGTCACCACTTGAAGCAGACCCCAGATGAGTCCCCCCATGGCACCAGCCTTAACGCCCCAGCGAAAACTGAGGAGGAAGATAGGCACCATCTTAAAGGAAAGAGAAATCCAAGGGCCTAGGGACATGGGCTGGGTAACTAGGTCCAGGATATAAGCAATAGTCGCCAAAAGGGCGATTTCAATCATTGGTCGAATACTTGTTTTCGACATAAAAAAACCTCCTATACCAATCGTCTTGATTGGCTATTTTTTGCCACATCAAAACGACGTCATAGAAGTTCTTCTATTTCAATCTATTTTGAGACACATCCCTACGCAGGTCCTAACCTGATCAGGTGGTAAGAGTTTAGGCAAGTCTTGAAGAAAAAAATTCAAGCTAGCCATTCTCAGCAATTGCTCCTCTTGTGACTCTTTTATTTTACTACTAGAAACTAAATTCTGCAAGTGTCTCAAATCTTAAAATGTGGTATAGTTAAAGCAAGAACTATCTTTAAAGTAAAAAAAGGAGAAACAATTATGGGAATTTTTTCAGGATTGCTTGGCAATGCGTCTAAGAAAGATAATGACAAGGTTGAACGTCAATTAGAAGGCATCTTAATTCCAGGTGAACAAGTGGAGCTAGCCTATGTCCTTGTTCGTGACTTGATTGTCTTTACAGAGAAACGCTTGATTTTAGTGGACAAGCAAGGTGTTACAGGCAAGAAGACTTCTTACAAGTCTATCCCTTATCACTCAATTTCACGTTTCACTGTAGAAAGCTCGGGCCACTTTGACCTAGATGCTGAACTTAAGATTTGGATTTCATCAGCACTTGAGCCTGCAGAAGTGCTTCAATTTAAGAGCGATAATAATGTCTTTGAAATCCAACAAGCCTTGGCAGCAGCAGTGCTAGAGTAATGAGGACGAAAAATGTTTATTGAAAAGGAACTAGGTTACAAGCGTCACTGGATTAATATTGACTCAGACATTATTTCTGAGCAATCCTACCTTTATACCAAGTATGATATTGACCAAGAAACCATAGAGTATGCCTTGGATAAAAATGAACGAGCCCACATGGATTACAACCGTGAGAATGGGACAATCACCTTTATCTATAACGTTCTGGCGCTTGAAAAGGACAAGGAATACTATGAAACCATCCCTCTGACCTTTATTGTACAAGATACGCGTTTGGTGACCATTAGTAACGAGGATAACGCTTATGTGATAAGCAAGATGCAAGACTATGTGGATAACCATGAGGATTTGTCTATCTACAAGTTGCTCTTTGCAGGACTTGAGATGATTTCAAATGCCTATTATCCCGTTATTGAACGCTTGGATCAGCAAAAAGATGAAGTTAGTCGACGCCTAAGGCAGACCACGACAAGTAAGAATCTTTACGACCTTTCAGATTTGGAAACAGGCATGGTCTATTTAGTGGCTGCAGCTACACAAAACCGTCTCCTTTTGGAACACATTAAGGGGCATGCCATTTATCGTCGTCTCAATGAGGTCGAAAAAGAGCAGTTTGATGATGCCATGATTGAAGCCAGGCAGTTGGTTGCCATGACGGATCTTATTTCTAAGGTCTTGCAGCAATTATCAGGTTCTTATAATAATATCTTGAATAACAATCTGAATAACAACTTGAGTAATTTGACTATTATCGAGGTACTCTTGGGAGTTCTTGCTGTTATTACAGGCTTCTTTGGAATGAATGTTCCCCTACCTTTTATGACGGTCAGTCCAGCCTGGATTTTCATCATTGTTGGTAGTGTGATTCTTTGTTTGGTCTTAGCCCGCTATCTGCGTTGGTTGGTTCATAAAAAATAATCAGTGAGTGAAACCGTCTTCTCAAATTGGAGGCGGTTTTAAAACGTTATTCTCTGTCTTTTTATCCTTAAATATGATAGACTAGATAAGTTGTTAAATTAACGACTGTAAAATACAAGCAGATACTTTATCTGCTCACCCAAGTCTCATAAGGTGGCTTCGCACTACCTTCAATAGAAAGAAGAATACATTGAAATTTACAGATTTAAACCTATCAGAAGACATCCAATCAGCTGTTGTAGCTGCCGGTTTTGAACAACCATCACCTATCCAAGAGTTGACAATTCCACTCGCTCTTGAAGGTAAGGATGTCATCGGTCAGGCCCAAACTGGTACTGGTAAAACAGCTGCCTTTGGTTTGCCTACCCTAGATAAAATTCGTACAGAAGAAAATACAATTCAAGCCCTTGTTATTGCCCCAACACGTGAGTTGGCAGTGCAATCTCAAGAAGAGCTTTTCCGTTTTGGCCGTGATAAGGGCGTTAAGGTTCGCTCAGTCTACGGGGGTTCAAGCATTGAGAAACAAATCAAGGCCCTCCGTTCAGGTGCCCACATTGTAGTAGGGACACCAGGTCGTCTCCTTGACCTTATCAAACGTAAAGCCCTTAAACTCAACAATATCGAGACTTTGATTTTGGATGAAGCTGATGAAATGCTTAACATGGGCTTCCTTGAAGACATTGAAGCTATCATCAGCCGAGTACCAGAGGAACGTCAAACCCTTCTCTTCTCAGCAACTATGCCTGATGCCATCAAACGTATTGGTGTTCAGTTCATGAAAGATCCTGAGCATGTGAAAATCAAGGCTAAAGAATTGACCAATGTTAACGTTGACCAATACTTTATCCGAGTGAAGGAACAAGAGAAGTTTGATACCATGACTCGTCTTATGGATGTTGACCAACCTGAATTGTCAATCGTCTTTGGACGTACCAAACGTCGTGTGGACGAGTTGACACGTGGTTTGAAACTTCGTGGTTTCCGTGCAGAAGGTATCCACGGTGACCTTGACCAAAACAAACGTCTTCGTGTTATCCGTGACTTCAAGAACGACCAAATTGATATCTTGGTTGCAACAGACGTTGCGGCACGTGGTCTTGACATCTCAGGTGTTACTCACGTCTACAACTACGATATTCCACAAGACCCAGAAAGCTACGTTCACCGTATTGGACGTACAGGCCGTGCAGGCCAATCAGGTCAATCGATTACTTTTGTAGCGCCAAACGAAATGGGTTACTTGGGTATTATCGAAAACTTGACTAAGAAACGCATGAAAGGCCTTAAGCCACCAACAGCTCAAGAAGCCTTCCAAGCTAAGAAGAAAGTCGCCCTTAAGAAAATTGAACGTGACTTTGCGGATGAAGCTATCCGTGCTAACTTTGACAAGTTCAAGGGTGATGCGGTTAAATTGGCTCAAGAATTCACACCTGAAGAATTGGCGCTTTACATCTTGAGCTTGACCGTTCAAGATCCAGAGACAATGCCAGAAGTGGAAATTGCGCGTGAAAAACCATTACCATTTAAACCATCAGGTGGTGGCTTTGGTGGTAAAGGCAAAGGTGGCCGTGGTAACCGTGGTCGCGATAACAACCGTCGTGGTGGATACCGTGGTGACCGTAACCGTGATGATCGTGACGGTGGCCGTCGTGACTTCAAACGCAAGTCTAAGAAGAACAGTCGTGACTTCGAAAATCGTGGCAACAAACGCCCACACCGTACCTCAAGCGAAAAGAAAAACGGCTTTGTTATTCGTAACAAGGGTGATAAATAAGGATGAAAACGCTCTATGAAAATAGGGTGTTTTTCTATACCAAAGAACACACGGTTATTTTTCCGTGTGTTCTTTGATATAAGCTAGCTTTTTCTCTCGGCTTTTTTTCTTAAAGAGTGCTTCGGCGCTCATGGCTTCAGGCTTGCTGTCAAAGGCTTCTGAGTAGAGGAGTTTAACTGGTACTCGAGCTCTGGTATACTTGGCGCCTTTGCCTGAGTTATGGGTTTTGAGGCGGCGTTCGACATCTGTGGTGTAGCCTGTATAGAGGGTACCATCGGCACACTCAACCACATACATGTAGGCCTTGCTATCCTTTTCTGTCATCGTTTAGGACTCACCCTCAGCCTTTTTCCCAAAGTAAATCTCAAAGATTTCGTCGGTATAGTCGCCATTTTCCTTGTGAACAAAGAGGGGTGGAAGAATTTTCAACCCATCTGTCGATCCGTCTTTAATGGCTTCAATCAGGAGCATGTTAGCCTCACGTCCCACCTTAGGATAGATAAACTGAATGCGTTTAGGCGCTAGATTATACTGGCGCATGGTGTCGATGATATCCAAAAAGCGGTCAGGGCGATGTACTATGGCAATGCGTCCATTAGATTTGAGGGCATGACGTGCGACCTGGCAAATTTCTTCCAAATTAGTCGTGATTTCGTGACGGGCCAAGAGGTAGTGCTCTGACAGATTTTTCTTAGACGTTTCTGTCGCCTTAAAGTAGGGAGGGTTACAGAGGATAAGGTCCACCTGAGATCGTGGCGCATGGTCAAGCAAATTTTTCAGGTCGTCATTGACAACAGTCACCTGGTCCTCTAGTTGGTTAAGAGTTACGGAACGCTTGGCCATATCAGCCAGGCGTTCTTGCAACTCAACCAAGGTAATCGGTGCCTCGGTGCGTGTGCTGGCAAAGAGACCAACGGCACCATTTCCCGAACAGAGGTCGACGATTAATCCCTTCTTTGGAATTTTTGGGAACCGAGAGAGGAGGACGCTGTCAATAGAATAGCTGAAGACTTCCTTATTTTGAATGATTTTTACATCTGTGGAGAAGAGTTGATCAATGCGTTCTCCATCTTTTAAAATTGGATTTGTCATAGTTTTAATTGTAACAAAAAACAGCTCCCAAAGGAACTGTTGCGAGTGATTACTCTAGGACACCGAAGGTATATCCTTGATTTTTGAAATATTCGATAATTTGTGGAAGGGTTTGAACAGTCAGCTCCTTACCAGCTGTATCGTGCATTAATACAACTTTAACGGTAGTTTCAGGGAAATATTTCTGTGAACCATCCATATAAGCCATCATGCTTTCAGATGTGGTTGGACGAACAGAGAGTGGTTCCGCATCCCCACTAAGCATGTTCCAATCAATCCACTGGATACCCTGATTGGCGAGAGCTTGGTCAGTTGCCTCCAATCCTTGCCATGACATATGACCACCAGGATAACGGAAAACTCTTGTTTTGAAGTCCTTACCTAGGATGGCTTGGAAATTGGCGTTGGTTTGGTTAACTTCAGAAATAATTTGACTTTGATTTGGAACACGCCCAGGATAAAGTAGGTTAAAGTTGTGGCTAAGGCTATGGTTAGCAATAGCGTGTCCTTCTGTAATTTGGCGTTTGAGGATGTCCGCATTTTCTTGATTAATAGTATTCCCAATGTGGAAGAATGTGGCATGAACACCGTATTCTTTCAAGATATCCATGACTTTTGGTGTCAATGTAGGATCAATCCCGTCATCGAAGGTTAAAAAGACAACCTTATCGTCAACATCTTGAGAGACACCTCGGATAGTGTTATTAACAGCAGTAACGTCGTAGGCATAATCAGAGGCTTCAATGCTATGGTTACTACCTTTTTTGAGTTGTGTTTTATCGACTTCTTTAGCTTGTTCTGAAGAAGAATCTACTTCTTTAGCTTGTTCTGAAGAAGAACTTGCTCCGTTAGCTACTTGTTCAGTTTTTTCAGTCTGAGCTACTTGTTCAGCTTTAGAGCTGTGGCGTTGTGTCAAGACAAAGCCCAGAATAGCCAGTACGGCCAAGTTAGCAATAATGAGGCATAGATTAAGTGCCTTCCTGTTTTTACCTTTAATCTCGATACTTCTTTTCATAGTTACATTATAGCTTAAACTATTAGAAAGTGCCACAACATTTTCAATTGTTTTACAAAGAAATTTGATGAAAAAGCGCTCCTTTTTTTGGTATAATAGTTAAAAAATTGTAGAAAAAGAGGTAAAAACGTGTTTTACGCTTATTTACGAGGGCTTGTTGTCTTCCTTCTTTGGATTATTAATGGCAATACCCATTATCATAATCGTGACAAGTTATTGAGTAAGGATGAGAACTATATCTTAGTGGCTCCACACCGAACTTGGTGGGACCCTGTTTATATGGCTTTCTCAGCTCGTCCTAAGCAGTTTATTTTCATGGCTAAGAAAGAACTCTTCAAGAATCGTATCTTTGGTTGGTGGATACGTATGTGTGGTGCCTTCCCGATTGACCGTGAAAATCCTGGTCAGGAGGCTATCAAGTATCCTGTCAATATGCTTAAGAAGAGTAAGCGTAGCTTGATTATGTTCCCAAGTGGTAGTCGTCATTCTTCTGATGTTAAGGGTGGGGTTGCGGTTATCGCTAAGATGGCTAAAGTTAAGATTATGCCAGTTGTTTATCAAGGCCCCCGTGAACTCAAGGGGCTCTTGACAGGTGAACGTGTGGATATGAACTATGGTAATCCTATTGATATCTCAGATTTGAAACGTTTGAATGACGAAAATATTCAAGAGGTTGCTCGTCGTATCCAGTCTGAATTTGATCGCCTTGATGAGGAAGCTTTGAGCTATCAAACAGGTAAGAAACCAAATCCATTGACTTATATTTACCGTGTACCTCTCGGTCTTGTGGCTATCATTGCAGTGATTTTGACCATGGCTTTCTCATATGTAGCTAGCTTTGTATGGAATCCTGAAAAACACCGTGCCAAAGAAATACAGAAATAAGCTAATAACTCTGTCAGACATAGATCTGATGGAGTTTTTTCTTTTTGATCTATTTTTTCAAGTTTTTTACGAATAAGAAAGAAAATATATCAATTAAGGAGAATAGCGTGAAGAAAAAGATTCTAGCCTATATTAACGATAATCGTCTATTTGTGAGTATCATTGGTGTGCTGATGGTGATTTTCTGCTTCTTTCTATGGATGACTTGTGGTGCAGGAAACAGTATGGAGGCAGAGACGTCTTATACAGATGTGACAGCCTTGTCTACCTCTTCAGCCAAACAAAGCTCAAAATCACTTACGGAAGCGTCTTCTCAGTCACAAACTGAAAGAAGTGAAAAAGATAAGTCAAAAGTAACGGTAGATGTTAAAGGGGCTGTGGTCAAGCCAGGTGTCTATACGTTAAAAGCAAGCGCTAGGGTGACAGATGCCATTCAGGAAGCTGGAGGAATGACAGAGGATGCGGATGCTAAGAGTGTTAATTTAGCGGCAAGCTTATCAGATGAAGAGGTTATTTATGTAGCCAATAAAGATGAAAATGTTTCTGTCCTTGGTCAATCAGGTAATGGTCAGGTCTCTGAGAAAGGAGGGCAGGCTTTATCTAAGGATGGCAAAATTAACTTAAATACAGCAACCTCAGAGGAGTTACAAACTATTTCTGGAATTGGAGCTAAGAGGGCAGAGGATATTATCGCTTATCGTGAAAGTCATGGTGGCTTTCAATCTGTGGATGATTTGAAAAATGTCTCAGGGATCGGAGATAAGACTTTAGATAAAATCAGAGAGTCCATCTATGTGGCTTAAAAAAGCTCCAATCAATCTCTTTTCCCTAGCGCTTTTAATAGCTGCTCTTTATTTTACTATTTTTGTATCTAATTTCTATGCTATTGGGACTTTTGTCTTTCTGATGGTCTGTTTTTTGAAGCATCATTGGAAGAATAGAGCAGCTCTAAAGTTGGTGGGATTTGTAGGTGCTTTCTTTTTGGTCTACTTTTTATTTTTATTTCATAGAGCCAGCGTGCAAGACAACCAATCTCCTGCTGAAATTCGTCAGGTGACACTGGTTGCAGATACGCTCTCAGTTAATGGTGAGCAATTATCAGCAATCGGCAAGTCAAATGGTCAAACCTATCAGGTCTTTTACCGGCTAAAATCTGAGAAGGAGCAGCATTTTTTTAAGACTACTAGTCAAACGCTTGTTTTAAAAGGAAAAATAAAGTTGTCCTCGGTAACTGGTCAACGTAATTTTCAAGGCTTTAATTATCAGTCTTATCTAGCTAGTCAGGGCATCTATAGGATTGCTCAGATTGAGCGTCTGGATCATGTCGTAAGCCCAAAATCTATATCTCCGATAGCTTTTTTCCATCAACTAAGGAGGAGGGCTTTAGTTCATATTCAGACGCATTTTCCTAATCCGATGAGACACTATATGACAGGACTGCTCTTTGGGTATTTGGATAAGGAGTTTGATGAGCAGAGTCAACTCTACACCAGCTTGGGGATTATTCATCTTTTTGCGCTTTCAGGTATGCAGGTTGGCTTTTTTCTTGGCTGGTTTCGCTATGGGCTTCTTCGTTTGGGTCTTCCCAAAGATTATCTCTTTGCTATCTTATTGCCTTTTTCGATTTTCTATGGCTTAATGACTGGTTGGACGGCTTCGGTCTTACGTTCTTTGATTCAAAGTCTGTTGGCTGAGTGTGGCATTAAAAAACTTAACAATATGGGCATAACGTTGCTTCTATTATTTCTAGTTTTGCCTCATTTTCTTTTAACGGTAGGAGGTGTTTTAAGTTGTTCTTATGCCTTCTTGTTGTGTTTATTTGATTTTGAGGAGATGCCGTCCTTTAAAAAGTCAATCTATATGAGTTTGGTATTGAGTCTTGGGATTTTGCCTTTTTTGACCTACTATTTTGGAACTTTTCAACCATTGAGTTTGATTCTGACGGCAATCTTCTCTCTAGTTTTTGATAGCTTTCTCTTGCCTGCCTTAACAGTGTTTTTTACACTTTCAAGACTGGTAATCTTTTCTCAATTTAACCTACTTTTTGAATGGATGGAGTCCTTTTTGACTTGGGTACAATCTTGGGGAGGCCAGCCATTGATTTTAGGAAAACCTAGCTTGTTTCAGTTCACCTTGATGATAGTTGTATTGGTTTTGCTTTTTGATTTTTGGAAAAGGCCTCAGTTTAGAATATGCCTCTTGATGATTTTTAGTCTTTTGATGGTTTGGGTCAAACATCCTTTGATCAATGAGGTGACGGTGGTTGACGTTGGTCAAGGAGACAGTATTTTTTTAAGGAGTATGAAAGGTGAGACTATCCTGATAGATGTAGGGGGCAAGGTGACTTTCGGCTCCAAGGAAAAATGGCAAGAGGGGAGCCAGACGAGTAATGCGGAGAAAACCTTGATTCCCTATCTACAGGCAAGGGGAGTGTCTCAAATTGACCATCTGGTCCTGACTCATACGGATGCAGACCATATTGGTGATTTGGAGGAAGTGGCTAAACGGTTTAAGATTAAGGAAGTTTGTGTCAGTCAGGGGGCTTTGACTAAACCTAGTTTTGTCAAACGTCTTCGATTTCTTAAACGTCCCGTTCGCACTTTAAAGGCTGGCGATAAACTGCCTATGATGGGAAGTAACCTACAGGTTCTTTATCCCAATAAAATTGGTGATGGTGGTAACAATGATTCACTTGTTCTCTATGGAAAGTTATTGGAGACTAGTTTTCTGTTTACTGGTGATTTGGAAAAAGAAGGAGAGGAAGAATTGATGACCAGCTATCCAAATTTAAAAGTAAGTGTCCTCAAAGCGGGACATCACGGCTCTAAAGGCTCTTCATCAGAAGCATTTTTGGATCAGTTAGAACCATCACTTGCTCTTGTTTCAGCTGGTGAAAATAATCGTTATAAGCATCCAAATGATGAAACATTAGAGCGTTTCAAAGAACGTCATATTAAAGTTTTACGCACAGACCAGGACGGTGCCATTCGTTTTAAAGGATGGTTTCGATGGTCAAGTGAAACTGTCCGATAATTGTTAAGTTTCTTAATTTGTCATGCACCTCAATCTATGGTAGAATATAAAGGTTAATATTCCAGTATAAGAAAGATTGAACAGTATGCGTAAAATTATCATCAATGGTGGTAAGAAACTTCAAGGAGAAGTTACAGTATCAGGAGCTAAAAATTCAGTTGTTGCTTTGATTCCAGCCATCATTTTATCTGATGGAGTGGTTACTCTTGACGGGGTACCAGCAATCAGCGACGTCGATAATCTAATTGAGATTATTGAAGTAATGGGTGGTTCTGTTAAGCGTGATGGCGAAACACTTGAAATCGACCCTCGAGGCGTTAAAGATATGCCAATGCCATTTGGCAAGATTAACAGCCTTCGTGCTTCTTATTATTTCTATGGTAGTTTGCTTGGGCGTTATGGTCAAGCTACAGTAGGTTTGCCTGGGGGCTGTGATTTAGGACCACGTCCTATTGACCTTCACCTAAAGGCCTTTGAAGCTATGGGTGCTAGCATTTTCTATGAAGAGAAAGCTATGCGTATTGCTACGGATGCTGGTCAACGCATCAAGGGTGCTCATATCTATATGGATACGGTTAGTGTGGGGGCGACTATCAATACCATGTTGGCAGCGGCTAAGGCTGACGGTCGTACTGTTATTGAAAATGCTGCTCGTGAACCTGAAATTATTGATGTGGCAACGCTTCTCAACAATATGGGTGCGCGTGTACGTGGCGCTGGTACAGAAGTCATCACGATTGATGGTGTAGAGAGCCTACATGGGACTCGCCATCAGGTTATTCCAGACCGTATTGAAGCGGGATCCTACATTGCTATGGCAGCAGCTATCGGTAAGGGAATTAAAATTAAAAATGTTCTCTATGAACACCTTGAAAGTTTTATTGCTAAGCTTGAAGCAATGGGTGTTCGCATGACTGTTGAAGAGGATGCAATCTTTGTGGAAGAACAGGGTGATTTAAAACCTGTTGACATTAAGACATCACCTTATCCAGGTTTTGCGACGGATTTACAACAACCAATGACACCATTGTTGCTGAAAGCAAGTGGCCGAGGAAAAATCATTGATACTATCTATGAGAAGCGTGTAAATCACGTTCCTGAACTAGCTCGTATGGGTGCTGATATTCAAGTACTTGGTGGTCAGATTGTCTATAATGGTCCAACGCAACTCTCTGGTGCACCCGTAAAAGCCAGTGATTTGCGTGCGGGTGCTGCACTCGTTACTGCAGGACTTATGGCAGATGGTCAGACTGAAATAACAAATATTGAATTTATCCTTCGAGGGTATTCAAATATCATTGAAAAACTTTCTGATCTTGGTGCAGATATTCGTTTGATTGAAGATTAAGTCTAAGGTTCAACCGCTAGTGGTTGAGCCTTTTTCCATTTCTAAAACTGTGTTATAATACTATCATGGATATTTGGACTAGTCTGGGTGCTTTTGCCTTCTTTGAGTCGGAGCGCCTTTCTTTTAGACCACTCGTCTTTTTAGATCGATTTGACTTACATGAGATTGTGTCAAATCCAGAGAATTTACAATTTTTCTTTCCTGCTACCCAAACGCAGTATGAGACAGATTGTCTCTTGGTTCATTATTTCATGAAGGAGCCTTTGGGTGTTTGGGCAATTGTAGATCGAGAGTCTAATAAGTTGATTGGGGTCGTTCGCTTTGAAAAGATAGATGTTCAGAAAAGGACTGCAGAGCTCGGTTATTTTTTGAATGCTTCTTACTGGGGGAGAGGTCTAATGACTGAGGCAGTTACTTGTCTGTCAGATTTGGCATTGACAGCTATGGGAATGGAACGCATTATCATTATTGCTCATTTGGAAAATAAGGCATCGATTCGTGTGGCAGAAAAATCTGGCTTTAAACTGGTGTCTCGTTTCAAAGGAGCAGACCGATACACCCGTACCATGCGAGATTATCTCCGCTTTGAGAAGGAGGAGAACTGTGAGTAAACATCAAGAAATTCTGGATTATCTAGAGGCTTTGCCCATCGGTAAACGAGTTAGTGTGCGTAGTATTTCGAATCACTTGCAGGTTTCTGATGGAACTGCTTATCGAGCCATTAAAGAAGCTGAGAATCGAGGACTTGTTGAAACGCGTCCTCGAAGTGGGACAGTTCGAATTGAAAAGAAGGTTCAAGTACGGCTTGACAAATTGACCTTTGCGGAGATTGCAGAGATTACAGAGTCTGAGGTGATATCGGGTCATGAAGGTTTGGAACGTGTCTTCAGTAAGTTTTACATTGGAGCCATGACCATTGAGAATATCACCCGTTATCTCACAAAAGGCGACCTTCTCATTGTGGGAGACCGGGAAGATATCCAGTTATTGGCCCTAGAACACAATAATGCTATTCTGGTAACCGGAGGTTTTCAGGTTTCTGATAGGGTTAAAGAGCTTTCTCGTTTGAAGCAATTTCCGGTCATGGTCACTACTTACGACACATTTACTGTGGCTACTATGATTAACCAGGCACTTTCGAATGTTCGTATTAAAACAGATATCAAAACAGTTGCTCAAGTCTATACTAGACGAGAAGACTACAACTATATGACTCCAGAAATGACAGTCAAGGATTTTCAAAATTTGGTTAAACGGACTAATCTTGTTCGCTTTCCTATTGTGTCTGAGGATGATAGGGTTATTGGGATTGTGACCATGCGAGATGTGGCTAATCAGCTTCCGACCACTATGGTTAAGGCTATTATGACAAAACCGACAGTGACTCGTTTGGAGACTAGCCTTGCGACTGTGGCCCAAAAGATGATTTTTGAAGACTATGACATGATTCCAGTTGTAGATGAGGAGAAACATTACCTAGGTACTATCACTCGTCGTCAGGTTTTAGAGGAACTTCAAGATAATAACCGTGGGAATCTCCATACCTTTAGCGATCAAATGATAGCTAACCTTAATCATGAGAAGAATGCCTTTAGTTTTGAGGTAGAGCCGACCATGATTGATAATTCTGGAAACCTGACACAGGGTGTTCTTGCAGAAATGGTTAAAGAGGTTGTTTACCGAACTATGGAAAATCAAGAACAAAATGGTTTGGTCATTGAGGAGATGATGTTTTACTTTCTTCAGGCGGCTCAGATTGATGATAAGGTAACGATTACACCAAGTATCATTGTTGAGACCAGACGTAGAGCTCATTTAGATCTTATGGTTACTCATGGCAATCATACAGTTTGTAAGTCAGTAGTAGTGGTCAAGAAAACTTAATAAGTCATTTAAAATTAAAGAGATAAAGAAAACGGAGAAAATAATGATTACACTAAAATCAGCACGTGAAATTGAAGCGATGGATAGAGCGGGAGATTTTCTTGCAAGTATCCACATTGGCCTACGCGACCTCCTGAAACCAGGAGTGGATATGTGGGAAGTGGAAGAGTATGTTCGCCGTCGCTGTAAAGAAGAAAATGTTCTTCCACTTCAGATTGGGGTTGAAGGAAGCATCATGGACTATCCTTATGCGACATGTTGTGGTCTTAATGATGAAGTAGCACACGCCTTTCCACGTCATTATATTTTGAAAGATGGAGACCTCTTGAAAGTTGATATGGTCTTGTCAGAACCTATCGATAAGTCAGTGCTTGATGTATCAAAATTGGACTTTGATAATGTTGCCCAGGTAAAAAAATATACTGAATCATATGCTGGTGGCTTGGCTGACTCATGTTGGGCCTATGCGATTGGAACGCCTTCTGATGAGGTTAAAAACCTTATGGAAGTAACCCGTGAAGCCATGTATCTTGGTATTGAACAAGCGGTAGTTGGTAATCGTATCGGTGATATCGGTGCAGCTATCCAAGAATACGCTGAAAGTCGAGGCTATGGTGTTGTTCGTGATTTGGTCGGACACGGAGTTGGACCAACAATGCACGAAGAACCAATGGTTCCTAACTATGGGGTGGCTGGACGTGGTCTTCGCCTTAAAGAAGGAATGGTCTTGACTATTGAACCAATGATTAATACAGGAACTTGGGAAATCGATACAGACCTTGAAACTGGTTGGGCTCATAAGACTCTTGACGGTGGTCTTTCTTGCCAATATGAGCACCAATTTGTTATTACTAAAGATGGTCCAGTAATTTTGACTTCTCAAGGCGAAGAAAGAACTTATTAATATGAAACGACAAGGCTTAATGGCCCGTTTCCTGGATAAACTCCAGTGGCGCCCTTTGCAGGTTTATCTTAGTCATTATCGTAGTGCAGAGATAGATATTTCAACTATTGCAGTGGCTTACTATCTCATTTTGACGGTCTTTCCGCTCATTGTCATTGCTGCCAATGTCTTTCCCTATCTGAATATCGATACGACTGATCTCTTGAAGTTTATGAATGAACATCTTCCTAAGCAGTTTTATGCACCTGCAGCTAATGTTGTTCAGGACATCTTCTCGACACCTTCTGGGCAGTTGTTGGGAGTTGCCTCTTTGACGGGATTTTGGACCATGATTAAGTCCTTATCTTCGCTTCAAAAGGCGATTAACAAGGTATATGGTGCTTCAGAACACCGAGATGTCTTTATTAGCCACATTGTCGGTGGCTTCCTGAGTCTCGTCATCTTGTTCCTACTCACCTTTGCTCTAATGCTGTCTACGATTATTCAGTCGGTTCTTAGAGTTATTACACAGACCTATCCTATTGGTTCCAATATGACTCAGCTTATTTTATACAGTATCCAACCTCTGAGTATTGCAGTTGTCTTCCTGGGAATGATGGTGCTTTATTTTGTACTTCCGAATGTAAAGATTCGAAAAATCCGCTACATCATGCCAGGGACTATTTTTACGACTTTGGTGATTGGGTATTTGAGCAATTTGTTTGGAACCTACGTGATTCGTACCTTGAGTCGATTGGTTGATATCAAGTTGTTCGGATCGATTATGATTTTCGTCTTCATGCTTTGGTTCATCTTCCTAGCCAGAATCTTGATTTTGGGTGCCGTCTTTAATGCGACCTATCAGGAACTTAAACAAGGTGAACTGCACAGTAGAAGGGGTGACGTACTTACCATAATTCAGCGTTTTTCTGGAGATGGTAGTGACAGCAAAAAACAAAAAAATGATGAGGATAAGTCTTAGAGCATAAAGAGAGCTTGGCGAAGCCCAGGCTCTTTTGATGGGTTAATGAGTTCTTGTTGGTAGAAAAACATATTAGTTATGGAGGAAAAATGAAAAACAAAACTGTTCGCGATTTAACACATATTGCTATTGTGGCGGCTCTTTACGTGGTCTTGACCATTGTGCCACCTTTCAACTTGATTTCGTATGGTCCTTACCAGTTCCGTATTGCGGAAATGTTCAATCTTTTGGGATTTTATAATCGCAAGTATATTATTGCCGTTACTTTGGGGTGTGTGATTGCTAATTTCTTTAGTTTTAACATGATTGATGTGGTTGTTGGAAGTCTCTCAACGCTAGTCTTTGTTGGTTCAGGTGTTTATTTCTTTGACCGCTTTAAGAATCAAGATATTTTGGGTGGTCTCTTTGATAAGGCTCATGTTTATTTTGCTTTTTATTTCTCATTCTTCATGGTGACTATCGCTGCAGAGTTGACCTTGGTTACTCAAGCGCCATTTTGGGCTACTTGGTTCACTGTCGCTTTAGGAGAATTGGCATCACTCTTAGTTGGTGCGGTCCTTATCAAGAAATTGGCTAAAGTAATCGATTTTGTTTCTTAAATTAACGTCTGTAAAGGCGTTTTTTTCTGCTTTTATGTTAAAATGTTCCTATGGAAAAACGAATGAAAGAGCTGGTTGCCAAACTCAACCAGTATGCAAAAGAGTATTATACTGAAGATAATCCTTCGGTGTCAGATGCCGAGTATGATAAGCTCTATCGTGAGCTCGTAGCTTTGGAGGCTGAACACCCAGAACTGGTTCAAGCAGATAGCCCGACTCATCGTGTGGGAGGTCTGGTTCTTGATGGTTTTGAGAAATACCAACATGAGTATCCACTTTATAGTTTGCAGGATGCTTTTTCACGAGAAGAGCTAGATGCCTTTGATAAGAGGGTCAAGTCCGAATTTCCTAACGCTGACTACATGGCTGAGCTCAAAATTGATGGTCTTTCAATCTCTCTAACCTATGTGGATGGTATTCTTCAGGTGGGTGCAACGCGTGGTGATGGTTCAGTTGGTGAAAATATCACTGAAAACGTGAAGCGTATCTCAGATATTCCACTGAAGTTGGATCAACCGCTTAATATTACCGTGCGTGGGGAGTGTTATTTGCCACGAGCTGAGTTTGAACGCATCAATACCCAACGTCAAGAAAATGGTGAGGCGGAATTTGCCAATCCTCGTAACGCTGCTGCAGGGAGCCTTCGTCAATTGGATACTAAAGTGGTGGCTGAGCGTCGTTTGGCGACCTTCCTTTATCAGGAAGCCAGTCCAACGGAACGATTGACGCAAAATGATGTCTTGAATGAAGTGGCAGAACTTGGCTTTTCCGTTAACCCACGCCGTATTGTGACATCATCGATGGATGAGATTTGGGACTTTATTCAAGCAGTCGGTCAGGATCGTGATCACTTGGCCTACGACATTGATGGTGTTGTCATCAAGGTCAATAGCTTGACCATGCAGGAAGAACTAGGCTTTACAGTTAAGGCACCACGTTGGGCCATTGCCTATAAATTTCCAGCTGAGGAAAAGGAAGCAGAACTTCTCTCTGTTGATTGGCAGGTGGGTCGTACAGGTGTGGTAACGCCGACGGCTAATTTGACGCCAGTACAATTAGCCGGGACCACGGTTAGCCGAGCTACTCTTCATAATGTGGATTATATTGCTGAAAAAGACATTCGTATCGGTGATACCGTTATTGTTTATAAGGCTGGTGACATTATCCCTGCTGTTTTTCGTGTGGTAGAAAGTAAGCGTACGACACAGGAGCCGATGGAAGTACCGACTCAATGTCCTTCTTGTGGCAGTGGTCTCTTGCATTTTGAAGATGAAGTGGCCCTACGTTGTATCAATCCATCTTGTCCTGCTCAGATTAAGGAAGGCCTGATTCATTTTGCATCTCGTGATGCCATGAATATCGCAGGCATGGGACCTTCAGTGGTTGAAAAGCTCTTTATAGCTGGATTGGTTAAGGATGTGGCAGATATCTATGGCTTGGGTAGCCAGGATTTTCTCCAGTTGGAAGGTTTCAAGGAAAAATCCGCTGAAAAACTATATGCCGCCATTCAAGCATCAAAAGAAAATTCTGCAGAGAAACTGCTCTATGGCTTGGGCATTCGTCATGTCGGTGCCAAAGTTAGTAAGCAATTGCTAGAAGCTTTTGGAACTATTCAGGAGTTGGCAAATGCAGATGTTCAAGCTATTGCTGCGGTAGATGGTTTGGGAGAGGTTATTGCCAAGTCAATCCAGCGTTATTTTGCCAAGGAGGAGGCTCAAGTTCTTCTGAAAGAACTGGAATCCTATGGCGTTAATTTATCCTATCTTGGACAAAAAGTAGCAGATGATGCCATCCTATCTGGTAAGACTGTTGTTCTGACAGGGAAATTGGAGCATCTTAAACGTAGTGAAGCCAAGGAAAAACTAGAGGCCCTGGGTGCTAAGGTGACGGGTTCAGTCTCTAAGAAAACAGATTTAGTGGTTGCTGGTAGTGATGCCGGAAGTAAGTTGGAAAAAGCACAAAGCCTAGGAATTGAAGTAAAAGATGAGGCTTGGTTGCTGGATTTATAGGAGTTCAATATGAAACAAAAACGTGCCCGCTTAATTTATAATCCAACATCTGGACAAGAAATTATGAAGAAAAATGTTGCTGAGGTCTTGGATATCCTGGAAGGTGCTGGTTTTGAAGCGTCTGCTTTTCAAACCACCCCGGATGAGAACTCAGCAAAAAATGAGGCCACTCGTGCAGCAGAAGCAGGCTTTGATTTGGTTATTGCGGCTGGTGGAGATGGAACAATTAATGAGGTTGTTTCTGGGATTGCCCCGCTTGATAAACGTCCTCAAATGGCTGTTATTCCAACAGGAACAACAAATGACTTTGCTCGCGCCTTGAAGATTCCAAGAGGGAATCCTATTGAAGCAGCCAAGGTCATTGCTAAAAATCAAACCCTTCAGATGGATATTGGTCGTGCCTATGACGATAAATACTTCATCAATATTGCGGCTGCAGGGTCTTTTACGGAACTAACCTACAGTGTTCCTAGTCGACTTAAGACAGTCCTTGGTTATTTGGCTTATCTTGTTAAGGGGGCGGAGTTACTTCCTCAAGTTAAGAAAGTTCCGGTCCGCATTAGCCATGATGAAGGCGTCTTTGAAGGTGGCCTGTCTATGATTTTCGTTGCCTTGACCAATTCAGTTGGTGGCTTTGAAATGATTGCTCCAGATGCTAAATTGGATGATGGTAAATTTACCCTAATTATGATTAAGACAGCCAATCTCTTTGAATTGGTTGACCTTATTCGTCAGATTCTTCAAGGTGGCAAACACATCTACGATAAGAGGGTTGCTTATATCAAAACAAGTTCGCTAGATATTGAGCCTTTAAGTGAAGATCGTATGATGATCAATCTGGATGGGGAATACGGTGGCGATGCCCCAATTCACCTCCAAAATCTTAAGAATCACATTGAATTTTATGCTAATATTGATGAGATTTCCGATGATGCTATCACGCTTCCAGATACAGACGAATTAGCTCTCGAAGCTATTGCACAAAAATTCAGTACAGAAGCTGAAAAAATCGAAAATGATTAACGTTAACCCTTTAAGCAACCTAGGTCGGGTTGCTTTTTTACTATCATCTGTAGAAAATGACGCTTTCATTTGTTACAATAATAACAACTGGGAAATTGTTCTATAGTGTATTAAGGGGATTAGATGTTTAATAAGGAGAGTGACTTTCATTTTGGTGATGAGAGTCTAGAGAGTAAGGGAAACTCTTTTGACTCAGCTTTTAGTGACAAGGGACCAGAGTTTGAATCTGCTTTTCAGGAGGAAAAAGCTGAGAAGCAGCATTTCTTTTTGACCCTTGCCTTGCCACTGACACTTTTAAGTATGAGCTGTGCATCAGCCTTTTTATCCTGGCATTATGAGCCAGTAATTTTGTATTTGGCTGTGATTGTGACTTGCTTTGTGCTATCCATCATCATTCTTAGGCGTGGCTTAAGCGAGGGAGATCTATCTGTGCTGCAATCGTGGTTGTCTTGATTGGATTATCCTTTTTTGCCACTTTAGGCGGTTCTGTCTATCGAGGGGCTTTGAAAAAATACAAGGTGCTTTAGCAAGTATCCCAGTCGGAGAATAAAGCTGATAGTGATGATCCTCAGAATTACGAAGATGCGTCTGTGGCTTATAACTGGACGGAAGAAGACTTTGAGAATTTGACGCCTAAGGAAGATACCTTGAGCTCAGTTATCAAACGTCACGGTAAGGCAAAATATGCCCAGATGGAGTCCAGTGGTTTAAAGCTAGAATATAGCCGGGGAGATGAAAAAGAGTATATTGATCTTACTTTTGTAAAAAATAAAGAAGGTCAATGTGTTTATGATGGTGGAACAGCGACTTATCCAGTTGATGGCGTTACTGAGGATGATAATTATAGTAGTGACTGGACAATAGAACAGCTTAATCGGTTGCGTACTAAAGACCTAGAAATTTTTGGACCAGCAACAGCCTTGTCTGAGGTGGTGAGGGAACACCCTCAGGCAAAAGGGGCTTGGAGAAGAGTAAGTGTCCATTCATCAGGAGTTATGCATAAGTCAGTTGATCTTGATTACACTGATCAGAATAGCTCTATTGAGAAAGCAAAAATTTTAAGACTATCTTTTGAGTATAACGAAAAGAAAAAGGACTATTATTTGAGCTATAATTCCGCTTCTCGTTACTCTTGGTGAGGGACTATTTAGGCTTATTAATAACTAGACAGCAATTTTTTTAGTAATAAGAGATTCAATTATAAAGGGGGATTTTATAATGACAGCATCAAAAACCAAACGTCTCTTGTATTTTATGTCCGAATTGGAAAAGGGAAATGACATTTCAAAAACGGACTATCTTGCTCGCTTTGGCATAAGTGAGCGTACTCTTAAAGAGGATGTGAGTGAGCTCAAGGATAATTTGACCGATCTCCGACCTAACATGAAAGTTAAGTATTCCAGAAAATACGCTTCCTACCATGCCGAGTATGAACAAGGTTATGGTAACCTTAAATACAATCAGGCAGTTATCCTATCTAAGATTCTTTTAGAGAGTCGTGCTCTTCGAAAGGATGAAGTAGCAGAAATTATCAACATCTTTGTTGAGAGGGCTGTAGACGACAAGGAGCGCAGACGTATCAAGCGATTGACTGAGCTAGAACTAGATAGTTATCAAGAACTTAAGATTTATCAGGAACAAGATAAGTCACTCTTACCTGCTATTTCAGCCATTTTCGATGCGATTGTGGACCAACGTCCTTTGTCTTTTAGTTACCGTAAGTCAGGAGAAAAAGTGGAGGAATATAAGGTCTTTCCGATTTCAGTCATTTTTGACAACCACTATTTCTACTGTATTTCTTACAAACTGGATGATAACTTTACTTGTGATTACAAGTTCTCTGAAATCCGTTATTTCCGTGTCGATCGTTTTCAGACCATTCATAAATCTGAAAATGACGTCGCCTTCACGCTCAGTCCAGAACAACAAGCCCGTCTTATTACAGATGAGCAGGTGCGCTACCAAGCTTTCTCAATGCTTTCTGGTAACGAATGGGCTCGAATTACCTTTGAGTATAAAGGTCTCTACCGTGATGTCTTGGAGTCTGATATTCCAAAACTGAAATTGCTAGAGGAAAGCACTAATGAAGGTGTTGATCAGGTTCGTTATGAGATTGAAACCTTTAGTTTACTAGGTTTCCAAAAGTATATTCAACGCTTTGATGGGGATTTCGTTTTCCTCAAGATTGAAGCAATAGATAACTAGTGAAATAGGCATTCCGATATTCGAATGCCTTTTTTAATCTGACAAAATTAGTATAATTGTGTTAAAATAGGAATACGGAAGCGTTATCATTTCCATAAGGAGGGAAAATATGAAAGAAAAGAAAAAAGAAATGCAAAGACAAGTCTTGACTCTTTTAGGAATCTTGATTTTTGCCTTTGTTAACGTGTTCATCTTTGATGATAAGGTGGGTGCTGGTTTTTCTGCCTTCTCAACTATCACTCTGATGAGTATTGGACTTTTGTCTAAGCGCACCAGTCTGCGAGTTTTGGCTATTATTTCCTATCTCATCAATGTGGTAGCTGCTGTTTTTGGCTTCAACTATGTTGGTTTTCTAACAGCAGTTCAGGCCATTGAACTTATCTTCGTTATCTGGTATCTTTACCCACGTGACACGTTTTTGAGACGAGATACAACTGATAAATATACTTACCGTTATCGTTGGATTCATTTGCTCTTGACGGTTTTGATCTCACTTGGAGGTTACATCGTTTTTGCAGTTGTCTCTAGTATTTGGGATGGTTCTTTCCTAGAATACGGTGGAAACACGGCTCTCATTTTCGCCATGCAGTACTTGCTTTTCTTGAGTATCACTAAGTCAAGGCAAGATGAACCGACTAAGGTTGCCCATTTGTTCCAAAAGGAACGCCGTACTAAGGAAATGAAAGCTGCAATAGAGGCTGAACGTCAAGCCAAAGAAAGAGCACTTGCACAAGCCTTTGAGGTACCTGTGAAGGCACCTAGTCAAACGGCTGCAAAATTTGGTACCAACATGATTAAATTTGCGGCTGTCTGGCTTTTGGTGATGGATATGTCCATCTTGGCTTATTTCTTCCGTCCAAATGATGTTGGTTTCGGCTTTGGTGCCTTCTTTGTACTCTTGACCATTGTCTTGTCTTTGATTTTCAAATCGGAGGAAGACAAGGAGGACGTTTTCTCTATCATCTATCACAAGATTCGTCCTATCCAACCTATTTTCTTCATTCTGCTTTTGATTGCTCACGCCCATAAGTTTAGCTACGGGGCTGCTTACGCTCTCTTGTTCTCAGCTGCTTATTTCTTCTGGGCTATCAATAAGATTAATATGAAGACCCTCTTGACCTTTACAGTCATCATTTATTTCTTCCCAGTCTTTGGTTACCTATCTAACCCTTATCGTCTAGGTGCTGAAAACCTTAAGATGGTAGGCGAACTGGTGACAGATCGTAATAAGTCTAATACCTTCTATCTCGGTCATTATTGGTCACTTTTAGGTTTACAGATTGATGGTGAATATGAAGGAGTCCCTGTTGCTTGGCAGGCTGCTAAGTATGCAAATATTGAGACCTTATATGATGAGGAGGATAACACCTCAGGTATTTTCTATGAAGATAATCATGGTGACTATGTTTATGATTTACACCTTACAAATAACAAGGGTACCATTGAAGTTACAACTGGCTCTGGAAAGGCTAAAAAAGAATACCAGTTCACTGACTTTGGCAGAACCTATTATCGATATCAAAAATTGAAAAAATCAGATAACCAGAAGCGTTACCAAGATTTTTACAAGATAGGTACTGTTACGACTGAGTTGGGAACCTATAATCTTTACCTTGAAATGACTCAAGAGTGGGTTGATAACTATCAAAAAGACCCTACTAATGTTGACTACCGTTTACTTATCTCTGGCGACAAACTGACACCAAAAGAAGCTTACGAAAAAGCATATCATTATTAACAAAGAAAACATCTCTGCAATCGCGGCACTGCACCCTTATAATGGGGCACAAGAAAAACACATTCATGAGGCCAGTTTTCTGTACTCTACAGGAGACTGGTC
>ENA-OWLZ01000027-OWLZ01000027.1-metagenome-genome-assembly--contig:-NODE-27-length-36890-cov-14.775485_pt1 | contig 36890 bp, 28 predicted proteins | sample MGYA00245341_ERZ651117 | MGnify/ENA primary metagenome ERZ651117 (study PRJEB26857, sample SAMEA4031763) | metagenome | biome: human; feature: oral; material: saliva | place: Philippines | collected 2014... | reverse complement strand
TGACAAGATTCCAGCCGACCAGAAGTCAGGCATCGAGTCTGCTCTCCAGCAGCTCCGCGATGCTCACAAGTCTGGTGACGTTGCAGCAATCGATACAGCTATCAACAACCTCAACACTGTTATGCAGGCAGCATCACAGCAGATGTACAGCCAGGCAGGTGCACAGGCAGGTCCTCAGCCAGGCGCAGATGCTGGTCAGCAGGAGCAGCCAAAGCAGGATGATACCATCCAAGATGCAGACTTTGAGGAAGTCAAGTAATATGAGATAACCAATAATAATTATCGGAAACCAAATCCGTGTGACTCAATGAGTTACACGGATTTGTTGTTTTTAGGGGGTTGCTGATACTTATCGATTCCTATGAATTCATCGATTTTCTGTGTTCCATATTTGTACCGCGACTAAAAAGTAGATAGAAAGCGACAAAAACATACTTAAAAGTAGAAACAAGGAAAAATAACAATTTACTATGCCAGGTATCTCATTGGAAATCAGACGGAAATGCAAAATCTGCGGAAAAGTATTTCTCGTCAAAAAACTCGATTCGCAGTACTGCTCTGCCAAGTGCAGTAAAATAGCTTACAAGCGTAAATGCGATGCAGAAAAGAAGGAGACGCGTCTTCAAAAGATTGCTTCTCAGGTACCCAAAATCAGAGAGTACATCTCAGTCAAAGAAGCTGTCGCCATCTTTGGAGTAGAACGTGATTCTGTCTACAGATTGGTAAGGAGCGGAAAGGTCAACTCTGTAAATCTCGGAAAACGACTCATCCGAATCAACCGAAAGGATATGGAGGCACTCTTGCCTACAAGAAAAAAGATTAGGAAAGAGCGAGAGAAGCCTCTGCCAAAGCTTTACAGTCTCGAGCCAGAGGATTGCTATACCATCAGCGAGGTGTGCAAGAAGTATCTCATCAATGACTCCACCGTCTGGGCTCATGTGCGCAAATACTCTATCCCCTCTCGTCAGATAGGGAATTATGTCTATGTGCCCAAAGAGGACATCGATAACTTATACAAATCAGATATTCTATGAAGAAAGCAATGTCACACACCAAGGTTTCTGTAAGGCTTCGTAAATCCGAACTACGTGAAGAGTGGTATCTTTACCTTGAAGCCTACCCAGTCTTTAAGGCTGGTCGTGAGAAACCACTGCGAGAGCGTGAGTATCTCAATCGTATTATCACTACCCCAATGTGGGATAAAACTCGCCCGGCACGTCTTAATACCAATGGCGAACAGTCGTTCAAACCCAAGCGTGATCAGAATGGTATTATTATCTGCCGTTCTAAGGCAGACCGTGATGTCTGCATCTTTGCAGATAACGTGCGAAACCTTCGTCAGCATGAGTACGACAATGCTGAACTCTATTCTGAGGCAGATCAAGCGATTGCTGAGAAGATTGAGAATGGCAAACTCAATTTTATTGAGTACTTTGCTAAAGTTGCAGAGAATCGTCATAAGAAAGGTTCAAAGTCAATCATCATAAATTGGAACCGAGTATACGAGCTCATAAAGATCTATGCAGAAGGTGACTTTTTCCCATTTTCAAAGGTTACTCTGCGAATGCTTGAGAGTTTCAAGACCTTCATGTTGACTGCACCCCAAGGTGGCAACAAATCAGGCATCGTGTCACAGAATACAGCTGCCACCTACTTTGCCATATTCAAGGCTGCCGTTCACCAAGCCTTCATAGATGGATATCTAGATATTGACATTGCTGCAAAAGTGAAAGGCATACAAGAGGAGGAAAGCAGACGTGAGCACCTTACTATTGATGAACTGAACATTCTTGCCGCCACCCCATGTGATTACCCAATGCTCAAAAGGGCTGCGTTGTTCAGCGCCCTTACAGGACTTCGCCATTGTGACATCATGAAGATGAAATGGAGTGAGCTATCTAAGGAGGGCGAACACTACCGTATCAACTTCAGCCAAAAAAAAACTGGTGGTGTTGAATATATGCCCATATCCGACCAGGCATATCTCATCTGCAGTGAGCCACGAAAACCAAACCAGCTCGTATTTGAAGGGCTTCAAGCTCCCTCTTGGATCAACAAGCCAGTAAAGAGATGGGTAGAAACAGCTGGTATTAAGAAAAAGATCACATTCCACTGCTTCCGGCATTCGTATGCTACCAATCAGCTAACTGAAGGCACAGACCTTTTCACGGTAAGCAAGATGCTCGGTCATACTAACATCAAGACAACACAGATATATGCAAAGGTTGTTGACTCAAAAAAAGAACAAGCTGCCGATGCAATCCAACTCATCCTTCACAGTGATGTGACAGGATAACCACATAAAAGCATCTTTCCCTAATTGCCACTTACGTGATTCACGTAGGTGGCTTTTTTTTGTTTCTGTTTCTTCTGCTTTATGGATACGAAATGAGGTACGGAAGGCTTCCGTTGCTACTTCCGTACTTTCAGAAAAATGCGGTTTTGTATCGTTAAAAGATGTTGTGGAATAGACTGCATATAAAACGATTAGACGTAATCTATGCTTTTGTTAACACGGAGTAAAGAACGAGACAAAAACGGTTGATTTCCGCATGTTGTAAACACCCATAAACAACAATAATTTTGCAGCCGAATTCGAACAATAAAGTTGACTGCACAGTCACTATCCGTAAACAATTAAAAGAATCAAAACAAATGGAAAATCAAAGACAACATTCCAACAACGCACCTACGTTTGACATGATTCCGATGCTGATGGCAAATCTGCTGGAGGACAACAAAATCCTTTCAGCAAAGATAGATGCTCTCAATAAGAAAATCAATATGTCAATGACCACAAAAAAGGATGATGACAATGAGCGTATGGATGTGACAGAGGCTCAGAAGTACATACCTGGACATCCAGCAGTTCAGACCATCTATGGATGGACTTCCAACGGTCAAATACCTTATCATAAGATTGGCAAGCGTATCTATTTCATCAAATCCGAACTTGACGAATGGCTCTCTCACGGACAGCACAAGTCTACCAGCGTCCTTCAACAGGAAGCCGAAGAGTACGTGGCTCGTTATCGCAAATAACTAATAACATTCATTATTATGAGTATTCCATCAACTGTTATCGACATCATCAAGTCCAAGGCGGATATTGTTGAAGTCATTGGTGATTATGTTACTCTCAAGAAGGAGGGACAGAACTACAAGGGGCTCTGCCCTTTCCATAGTGACAAATCACCTTCGCTCACAGTCAGCCCAGACAAAGGTATCTACAAGTGCTTTTCTTGTGGAGCGTCTGGTGACGTGGTTAAGTTTCTTGAGGCTCACCTCAATCTCTCATTTCCTGAGGCTATTGCATTGTTGGCTAACAAATATGGTATTGAAATTCCTACTGAGCCTTCATCTTTTCAAGGTAATGAACTTCAAAAGAAACGTGAATCAATGTTTATCGCTAACGAATATGCACTCGAGTACTTCGTCAACACTCTCTATTGCAGTACGGAAGAGTCCCAAAAGGCATTGGCGTATGCGACTGATCGCTGGCCATTAGACTACATAAAGTCTTTCGGTATTGGCTATGCTCGCAATGATTGGCAGAGCTTTTACAACTATGCTAAAGCCAAAGGATTGAATGAAGACATTCTTCTTGAAGTAGGTCTCATCATAAAGCATCCGGCGAAAGGTAATCTCTATGATACCTATCGCGGCAGAATAATCATCCCTATTCGCGACAAGCAGAAAAGAATAATAGGCTTTACTGCTCGTCTTGTTCCTGAAATTGTTGGCTCAGATACCTCTCAGCCAAAGTACATCAACTCACCATCATCCCTAATCTTTGAAAAGGGAGCTTCCTTGTTTGGTATTGACCAGGCATTGAATGAGGCAAGAAAAGCAGATGAGATGAATCTCGTAGAGGGGGCTCCAGACGTAATGCGACTCCAGAGTATTGGCGTTGCAAATGTCATCGCACCTTTAGGCTCGTCTTGGACGGAAAAACAGTTGGATGTTATCAAGCGTCTAACCACTAACGTCAATATCATCCCTGATACAGATGAGGTGAAAGGTGGCAAGGGATTAGGTGCTGGTTTTATGAGTGCCATCCGCACTGGCAAGATGGCAATGGCAATAGGATTCCATGTAACAATCCAAGAGATACCTTCTTCAAAAGGTAAGAACGATCCTGATTCATACATTACGTCTATGGATGTGTTGAACTCGCTCATCAAGAAGGACTTTGTGCTACGGTATGCTGAAAAATTGTTTGCTTACGCTGCTACTGATGTTGTTAAGCGCGCAAAAGCCATTCATGAAGTTGTGGATATCATTAAATCAACTAAGGACAATGTCTTGATGGAAGCTTACGTAGAAAGACTGGCAGAGGACTATGGCCATAACAATATGTGGAGAAGAGAATTGCTTGGCAAGCGCCCTCAGGTTCTTGTTCCATGCGAGAAGATGTCACACGATGAATATGTCTCTCTTTTCAAAGATTCCGAGATCAAGGTGGGTAAGAACTACTACTACTGCTTGTGTAAGGATGGCGAGACTGACATCTCAAATTTCATCATGATTCCACTCTATCTCATTCGTGAAGGGGCGACAGCTACTCGTGTTTTCATTCTTCGTAATGTAATGGGCCATGAAGTAAGGATTGAATTCTCCATTGAGGAAATGATTGTTCTACAGAAATTTCGCAATCGTATTGAGCGTGAAGTGAACTTCATGTGGTATGGCACATCTGCAAAGTTCAACAAACTTCGTGGCATTTTGTATTCAAACATGGAGGCCATAACAAAGATTTCCACTCTTGGATGGCAGAAGCAAGGCTTTTATGCTTTCAGTAACGGAGTTGTACTTGATGGCGAATGGTTCCCTGTTGATGAAGAAGGTATCGTGCGATTTGATGAGTCATTAGGTTCCTTCTACCTTCCTGCTTTCTCGAAGATGAACGAGGACAATGCCGGCAAATACATGTTTGAGCAAAAGTTTATCCATCATGCTGATAGCAAGGTGCGTTTCTATGCTTTTGCCAACCAAATATTTGATGTTTATGGCGATAATGCAATCATCGGAATCTGCTTCATCATCGTATGCCTATTCCGTGACATCATCATTCGTTATCGTCGTGAGTTCCCATCCCTTTTCTTGTTTGGTCCGAAAGGTACTGGCAAGACAGCCTTCGGTGAATTGCTACAGAGTCCATTCTTATATGGTGGCGACCACCCAAACTTGCGCACATCAACAATGCCTAGTCTTGCCATCGTTCTGTCTCAGGCAGAAAATGCGATGATGCATCTCGACGAGTATAAAAACGACATAGACGTGGAGAAGATAGAACTTCTCAAAGGACTATGGGATTGTCAGGGACGTAGCAAATTGGATATGGAGACTCACAAGCGTGAACAGTCAAAGGTGCTCAGTGGCGTAATAGTCAGCGGTCAGGAGAAGCCGACAGTTGACATTGCGCTTTACTCTCGCCAGTGCGTGCTGCCGTTCCATAAAGATACTCATTCTGCAGATGAGAAGACTAAGTTCCGTGTATTGAAAGACTACGAGCATGCAGGAACTTCGTATGTCATTATCGAACTTCTGCGAATTAGAAAGGCTTTCGAAGCAAGCTATGCTTCGTGTTATGAACAAGCTGTTAAGAATATTTGCTCTGCCATATCACACAGCATTGACGAACGCATCCTGCATAACTGGTCAGTCATTCTTGCATCGTTCATGGCCTCAGATGGGCATATCAAGTTCCCTTTCTCGTATGATCAGGTGTTTAAAATAGTCATTCGATGTGTCGAATATCAGAACGAAGAGTGCTTGCATAGCAATGAACTCAGCATCTTTTGGAAGACTGCTGACTACCTCAAGCAGGACAACCAGATCTTCGGTCTTTGTGATTACCGCATTCACGAATACTCAACACTGAAGGTTGATGTGAAGATTGATGGAAGAAGACAATCCGTCACTCGTGACTTTGGTGCATCGAAGAAAATTCTGATGATTCCAACCAACAGTCGTCTCTTCGCCATGTATGCTCTCCACCTGCAACGCACACGAGAGAAGGTTATTCCTGAGAACACCTTGAAGTACTACATCGAGAACTCACCTGAGTACATCGGCAAAATGAACAGTGCTCGCTTTGCATCTGTGGAGAATGTGAAGGACTGGCCAAGACAGTATGAACTGAAGATACCGAACTGCCAGCCACGCCTGAGTGAGAAGCCAGTGCAAGCATATTGCCTGGACTTTGATGCCGTGGAGTCTGCTTACGGAACAAACCTTTATTCGGACTACATGGGCTTTGACCTGATTCACACTTCGTAATTCCTTCTACATCTTCTACAATATATACAATACTGATATTCAATGAGATAATATAATTCGAGTAGAAATACAATCATAAACATTGTATAGTGGTCGATAGATTCAACACGAGCGTTGGTTGCTTTACCTTCTCCCTGAAATGATATTAATCCAGGAAGAAAGTTGGTCAAAAACAATGCCTATAGAGGCAAAGACTATCTTTCGGGAGCAAGTTTGTGTTTTCGATATACGAAAACAGAGAGCAATCGGTATATCCAATTGCGCTAATTACCTATTGACAGAGCTATAATCACTTCAAGATATTCAATTATGACAAAACATGTAATCAACAATCCAGGAGGGCGAAAGCCACTTCCTGAAGATCAGAAGTATGGCAAGGCAATAGCAGTTCGCTATACTCAGAAGCAGATGGTTCGCATCAAGCGTAAGGCTGGTAGTAAACCAGTCAGTACCTATATCCGTGAATCTTCTCTTCATGCAATCGTTCGTCAGCCAGTGACAAAGGAGATCATGAAGGAGATCAGAGACTTGAACAACCTTGGCACCAACGTCAATACGCTTGCGAAGCTGGCGCATCAGAGAGGCTTTGATGTAATAGCAGCGAAAGCAGAAGAGGCACTTGATGGCATCAACTCGGTACTGCGTCAGGCTCGTCTCAAGATTAAAGAAAAGGAAGAGGAAGATTCTTCTCTTCGTGTAGGCTAACTCTTAACTCATCTCTTATATGATAGGAAAAATACTACATGGTTCAGCCTTCGGAGGTCTTGTCAAATATGTCAATGACCCACGAAAGATGGCAACTCTAGTGGCTGCCAGCGATGGTGTCAATCTGTCGAATAACCAAACCATAACAGACAGCTTTGTTATGCAAGCAGGTTTGAGTTATCGAACTAAGAAACCTGTCGCTCACATTATTCTTGCTTTTTCTCCTAAAGATGTGGAACAGTTGGTTGACAGAAAATTGGAATGGATTGTTCATGACTACCTGAAGCGAATGGGTTATGATGACAACCAATTTGTTGCTTTCCGGCACTTCGACAAGAAGCATCCTCACGTTCACATTATCGTGAACCGCGTCAACTTCCAAGGAAGATGCACAAGCGACTCACATGAGAAGGACAGGAACATCAAGGTCTGCAAAGACATGACCAATGAGTACGGACTTTACAAGCCGTTCAGAAAGAACTCCGTCAATGAGAAGCGACTCCATTCCATGGATGCTATTCGATATCAGATGATGCATTGCGTAATGGAATCGCTCCAGTCCGCAACCAATTGGAAGCAATTCCAGGACGACCTTGCATTTGTGGGCATTCGCTGTCGCTTCCGCTACAACAAGAAATCTAATGGCATTGAGGGAATCTCATTCTCTATCGCCAAGGATAGGGTCGGTACAAAAATGAGGCATGATGTTTCCTTCAGTGGCAAGCAACTAGATCCGTCGCTTACGCTTGACAGGCTTTGTCAGAAACTTGGCAATCCGATTGCAATCGTTCACGAACAGGCAAGAGATATATATGAAGATGCCCGATTGGACTGGATCGAATCACGTAAAGAGTTAGAAGTTCGTAGCAGAATTGACATTCTGTTTCCTGACTTCAACCTACGCATCCCGTTTCAGGCAGAGCCAAAGATGTTTGAGCACCCTGATTACTTGGGAGACGACAAGTGTCTCGCATCTTCTTTCTTCTCAGAGTTGATCGATAAGTTTGATGATGTTGCAGATGCTGGCAATGATGCCATTTATGTAGGACTTGCAGCATTGACAGAGATTCTCTTTCTGCCATACCAACCAGCCATATCGGTAGGTGGTGGCGGTGGCTCGTCATCAAAGCGTGGTTGGGGCGACGATGACAAATACAAAAAGAAAAAACGCAATCAGAGTGTTAGCCGCACAAGGGGCAGACACTAATCACTATCAAAAGAATACATTTCTATGGCAAAGAACGAATTATTAGAAAACATTCTCGACGACTTGTCTGTTCTGAAGGAGAAGGACGAAGCGAGAGACCAACGTCTTGACAGAATTGAAGCGGCATTGGGTGAACTGGTTAAGGCAGCTGGTTCCACACAGCCTACTACTTCAACCACCCAAGCGGAATCCACAAACAGCATTTCTTATGACGCATTGAAAGGTGCTATTCGTGATGGTATGACAGAATATCACGAAACGAACCCCAAACATACAGACTTCCTTACAGAAGAAAATATCCGAAAGCTTCACTATGTAATAAACAAAGCAGATGGAGAGTGGCTCAAAAAACATTGGGCAAAACAAGACGAAGAAGCAAAGAAAAAGCATGACCTGCTTGCCGGTAAACGCACAGTTCAGGGCATCCAGACAATCCCCATGGTTGCAGAGTGGGCTTCGGAATACTCTCCTGAGATTCAAAGGACAATTCGCTTCATCGGACTGAAGACTCTTGATGAAGATGAACCTGCAGAAACAGCTCATGCCATCCTAAAGGTATGGGGTGATGCACTATCACGCATTACAGCCCCGCCTCCACCAGAGACTCCCTCTCTCATGGCATGGCTGAAATACAAGTGGCAACAGGTAAAAGCCTATTTCCACAATCGTAAGGCTATGACCTATACATTATTATATATAGGAGGACTCGCGATAATTATTTGCATTAGCCTTTATCAGAGCGCAGTTATGGATCTTGACAGAACCAACCGCATCTTTTATCGTTATGTGATTAAGAATGCTAATGCTGCCAAAGACTATCATGAACTTGACTCTCTTGTTCATTCAAATGACTTCTTCAAGACGTACAGGACTCTTGATCGTTGATTCGTCCAACCGCAATACATACCTCTTCGTAATAACACCAGACGAAGAGGTATGTATGCTATTTTCCTTATTGCTGAGTCGTTTTCGTCCGAAAATGCAATAACAAACTACATCCTGTATGTTAATACAAACAAAAGCAGTATAAAGACGTCTTTTTTATTGCGTATTTATCAATTGCTCCAAGATAATTTAGTATCTTTGCAGCATATATATTATTAAATATAGGTGTCGTATGGACAGAAAACTCAATCGCATAAAGACGGCTTTAGTTGATAATGGTAAGACCAACAAATGGCTCGCAGAGCAGTTAGGCAAAGACCCTGCCACTGTGAGCAAATGGTGTACTAACGCCTGTCAGCCATCCCTTGAGATGACAATGACAATAGCTAAGCTCCTGAAAGTTGACCTCAACGACCTCGTCCGCTTCGAGGCTGTGCCTGATCCAGTGATAAAAGAATAATATAATGGAAAAGAATATTTCAGAAACCGTTCAGAAGGAAGTCACACAATATAATCATGTGGTAAGCGTGATAAAGTGTGCCATACTGAAGAGTCAGGCTCGTGTCGCACAGACGGTAGTGCATGAGCAACTGGCACTTTACTACAGCATTGGTCGCTATGTGTCGCAGAACTCTCGCAATGGTTTTTGAGGCACGGGGGCTATCGTTACTATCAGCAAGCAGCTTCGCTATGAACTGCCAGGATTAAAAGGCTTTGGAGAGACCATGATCAAGCGTATGAGAACATTCTATGAGGAATGGAAAATCATTGAGCCTAATTCGGTACTCCTGACTACCGATATTAAAGATGCGTCTTCAAACGATAATTCGGCAGACATAACTGCCGAATTGAAGGATGAAAGCCTACCTGCGTGTACTAGATGACGAGGAAAAACTGCCAAATGAGAATCCATCTGTAGGCATTATCCTCTGCAAGAAGGCTGATAAGGCATGTGTGGAGTATGTTCTTCAGGACTATCTCAAGCCAATGGGAGTGACAACCTACCAAAACAATCTTGCTAAAAAACTGAATGAGCTGTTGCCGCCGAAAGAGGATTTGAAGAATCTGATTCACTCAAGTGAGGACGATACGGAGAAATAAAAAATGTAAATACTTGGGCTTCACCAGAAGATTGTTCTCACCGATAGGCAAGACCTGGCTCGTTATATGATTGAGTACAATGTTGGTGTAAGCACTAAACGTGTTTACGAAGTTAAGAAATTTGATACATATTATTTTGAAGAATAAAGGATGAAGCCAATCTTAAAATACAGAGGAGGAAAATCGAAAGAAATTCCTCAAATATTACCTTATATACCGAACTTCAACGGACGGTATATCGAGCCATTTTTTGGTGGAGGGGCAATGTTTTTCCATCTCGAGCACAATAATGCCGTAATCAATGATATCAATGCACCCCTTATGAATTTTTACAGAAGCGTGCAACAAAATTTTGGTGCATTAAGCGAAGAACTGGCTGGTCTTGAAGCTATTTATAATAGCAATAGAGCAGTTTTTGAAGCACAAAAGCAATTACATCCAGATGAAAAGGTTGAGGATGCCAACGAACCATTGTATTATCATTTACGAGACATGTACAATGGTTTGATACCGGCAGAGTATTCCGATGCAGCGCTGTATTTTTATATCAACAAAATTGCATATTCAGGAATGATTCGCTATAATGCACGAGGAGAATATAATGTACCCTATGGCAGATACAAGAATTTTAATACAGGCATGATTACAGAAGCACACCATAATTTGCTTGCGAATACAGAGATTCACAATGGCGATTATGGACAAATATTTAATCTTGCTATGCCAGAAGATTTCATATTCTTAGATCCACCGTATGATTGTATTTTTTCAGATTATGGAAACGAAGAATACCGAGAAGGCTTTAATGAAGCTAACCATAGACAACTCGCACAAGACTATTTCAATTTAGGTTGCAGGGCTCTTATGGTTATCGGTGCAACTCCGCTAACAAGAGAACTGTATGGTGGTCACATTATAACAGAATACGATAAAAATTATTCTGTAAACATCAGAAATAGATTCCAAGCAGAAGCTATACATTTACTGATTACAAATTACGAATTATAAATATGGCTGATTCAAAAACACGTATCAAGGATTTTATTAGCAGTAATTTTCCTAGCTGGAAGAAAGTTGACTATTCAGAATATGAAGACAATGTTGACTTTGACAAAAATCTGAGCGAACTATACAAGATAGATAATGACGAGGTAATACTAATCTCTTACACAAATATTAGTATTACTGGCTCTGATCGTCCAAAACCACAGCTACGAGTGTTCCTTCACGAATATAAGAATCCTTTCTATTTCGCAAAGAAACACCAACTTCGATATTATCTTTTTTCAATCTTCACGAAAGAAGATGAAATGGCTAAGGGGTTGAATAACTTCAATCCTAAAGAGTATATTATATCTATTGAAACCAATCTTGACAACGAGGGTTCAAGGAGAGATTTAAGAAGTATCTATGATTATGCTAACACGAACCTTAACGGAAGTAAATTCCTAAAGTGTACTCGTGCCAATTACAATGTGGATATCAACCAAGCTTCTTTAATTTATATTGGCACACCTGAAAATCCTGACAAAGAAACCTTTGAGGCATTTATAAAGATATTCGATTCAAGGCCTTATCAAAACTCTATTAATAGTCATCGTTCGCCTATAATTGTAACAGACGAGGAAATATCAAAATCATTCCTCCCGTATCTCACCGCCATCCGCACTAAGCCATTCCTCCTCCTTGCTGGTATCTCAGGTACTGGTAAGAGCCGAATCGTGCGTGAGTTTGCCTTCAAGTCATGCCCAAAGTATTTGCAGGACAAAGATGGAACAACTCCGAGCAACTACTGCATGATAGAGGTGAAGCCTAACTGGCATGACTCTACAGAGTTGCTTGGTTACTACAGCAATCTGAGCAAGGGATATCAGTTTAAGAAGTTTGTACAGTTCCTTGTCAAGGCGAAGATGAACCCCAATGTACCTTTCTTCGTATGTCTTGACGAGATGAACCTTGCACCTGTAGAGCAGTACTTTGCAGAGATACTGAGTGTGATGGAGACAAGGAAGAAGGTAAAACACGAGGATGGCACTGATGAAATTAAATCGGGTGTGATTGTAGAAGGTAAGTATTTCTCTCAGATTTATCAGAAAGAAATGGGAGGAATGGTTTCTACTGTAGAGAAACATATCAGCGATGGTGATTGGTATGCTACATTCTTCAAGGAATCGCAGATGACTGAGGATGAAAAAGCTATTGTTTCAAAGAATAGATCAGAGTTTACACTTTGCGATGAAGGCCTCACCCTCCCCGAGAACGTGATTATAATCGGTACTGTGAACATGGATGATACTACTCATCAGTTCTCGCGCAAGGTGATAGATCGTGCCATGACCATTGAGATGAATGGTGGCAAACTTAAGAATATGTTCGGTGGAAGCCACACCCTTGTCTACCTTGATGAGGAGGAGCAGAAGAAGTGGCAGATGGCTTTCAAGCAGAATTACGTAAATGCCGATGAGGTGTTGGAGGCTCATGCTGACGTCGCTAAACAGCTAACCGAAATGTTGCCAGAAAAGCTTGAAGCCATAAATGCCGCACTAAAGGGTACTCCATTTGAGATAAGTTATCGTGTGCTGAACGAACTTACCATCATGGTTGGTATTATGCTGGACAATGATTCAAATACAGAGCTTGAAACTATTGTAAATAATGCAATCGATTGTATTCTGCTAATGAAGGTGTTACCTCGCATAGAGGGAGATAGCGATGTATTCAACTTAAAGACAGCACAAATTGTTGGTGATGTGAAATGCACAAACCGCCTTCAGTGGCTTAGAGAACTGGCTCCTACCATAAATGCCAATGAAAATGAGAATGCCGATCATCAGCAAACTGCGAAAGAAAAGATTGAGGAAATGATAGAACGCCTTGATAACCAGGAGTTCACTCGTTTCTGGCCATAAAAATATAAGATTTAGGTTGTTATGCAGACACCGACGTTACACTTTACTCATGTTGGAGGCGACTATGAGGTGATTGTTCGCACACAGGACATCACATACTCGTGGCAACGCTTCAGAGGGCGCATTGATTATACTAGGAGAACAAATCCTGCGGTCAATGCGCCAAGAGAGTATTGCGAATACACAAGTCAGGATGAGTGTCAGCTCGAATTAGAAAAACCTTTTCTCGAAGCGCCTACTGAGCGTCAGCAAGAGATACTTCTGAAGAACGGAACAAAGTGGAGCGACCTGTGGCCTGTAATGTACGAGACATGCATGTACCAGATTAATGTGCTCTTCTACGACGTGGAAGGTGAGCCAGAGATCTGTCATGTAAGGAAGGATATAGAAGAATGCTTCTTTTTTCAAGGAGAATCGTACGACAAGCAGGGGCGTTCGGTAAAGATACTTTGTGGCAACATCGACTTCCTCAACGAACCTGGAAGATTCCGTTTGGAGTTCAACTATCAGAAGAAGGGCAAACGTCGAAAATCCTACATAACCTTTGATGTGGTATCTCCAAAACTGGATACAAAGAATGATTACAAGTCTCTCTTGAAAGAGGTGAACGATGAGTACACAGATGTAATCTATCGCTATTTAAGCATCACCATGCAGCAGTTTATGCGTGGCCATGTTAACAACGATGCCACATGGATGAGTGCCTTTCAGGGTGTGGTTGATGACTATGTGAAAAATGTGAGCCGTGTGATAAAGAATCCGCATTCGCAGATGGTGAACTACCGCACATCGCGTAAGGCTGAACATATAAAACGCTGGACTCCCAAGATGGAGGAACGTTTTGGCGAAGTGGAACACGAAGGCAAACTGGAGGAGTATTTTTTCAGTTATGACGAGGCTTGCTCCACCCATGACACGATGGAGAACCGTTTCGTGAAACATACACTCCAAAGCATAGGACGTAAACTCAACACCATCATTGCAACGGTTCTTTCTACAACACAGGAGGAGTTGTCGGAAAAACACAGACAGACGTGGATTAACTACAGCGATACAATCCAAAAACTACAGAAGCATCCATTCTTCAAGACCATCGGGAGATTTGACGGATTGAAACAGGAGAGTTTGGTGTTGCAAAGCCGAACGGGATATCAACAGATATACAAGGATTGGCTGAAACTGAAACGAGGCATAGACCTTTATAATGGTGCAGCCAACATTGGCACATTACAGATTTGGGAGATATACGAGCTATGGTGCTTCATCAAAATGAAGAAGATGGTGGCAGAGGTGATGGGTATTGACAGAGCCATGCCTGAATACGAACTGCTTGTAACCGAACCCAAAGGAACATTGCTTAATCCGTTTACAGATTCGACACTGGAGCATATTGTGGAATATCATTACCCTGCTTACAAAGATGAAGATAGTGATGAGCGCAAGTCTATGCTAAAGGCTCATGAGGGTGATGTGGTGACACTTCATTACCAACACACCTTCAACCGAAGGAGTGGCAATGATGAATACGGAATGGGTATCAATACTGCCACTACCGAGCAACGTCCTGACATTGTGCTCAACATTCGTAAAGCTTCTGGCGAGGTTGTGTTGACTTATCTTTATGATGCCAAGTATCGCGTAGTAAATGACAAGAAACTGGATAAGGACTTTGAAGCAGAGGATATAGCAGAGTTGGAGCAGTTGGAAGGTGGAGACTATCCCCCTACGGATGCCATCAATCAGATGCATCGTTACCGTGATGCAATCTATTATAGTAAGGAACATGAACCTTTCCGTTCGAAAGAAATCATCGGAGGTTATATTCTGTTCCCTGGGCGTGGTGAAGATGAAAACATCCTGAGACGCTATTATAGTGCCAGCGTGGAGAGTGTGAACATTGGTGCATTCCCTCTGTTGCCAAGCGTTGATAAAGTGAAGGAAGGAAGTTTGCTTCGTGGTCACTTAAGTTCTATCCTTATGGAGAAAGTAAGTACAGAGAGCCATGTGGCAAAAGCAAAACCTCAACGTACACTTGCTTATGTCACCGAAGAAGAAAAAGAAGGCATAGTTGCCGATGACCTCGTTATGATAGCTCTGTCTGGTTCTGCGGAAAAGAAACAATGGACTCTTGATCATCTGTGGTATAACATACCACTTGACAAGATAGCTGATTCTCCATGGATGAAAGCAAAGTATCTGTTGCTTCATTCTAAAGGAGAGCAATGGGCAGGTGGTATCCGAAAGATCGTGAAATCTAAACATGATGTATGGACAGCAGACAAGCTTACTTCGGAAGATTATCCGTCCAAACCTGGTAATACTGCTTACTTCATGATTCGTATTCATAAGGAAAGCGGTACAGAGGAGGAACTAAGAATCCTATCCTTCAATGTTCACGATATTGATAAGGATTCAATCTATTGGGGAAGCCCTAAGATGCCTTTCATGCTGGTAAAGTTGAAGGACTTGATAATAGTTCAAGATCATGTTTAGGCAATAATCAAACAAATTTCAAAATATCAATTATCAAAAGATATATCAAATGATTAATTTACAATTATCCAAATGGAAGAGCATATTACAGGATATTTACTGTCCTGTAATAGGCTCTATATGGGTTGCTCCGAATGGTATTTGGAATAATCATTTTGCTCATAACAAAGATAAGGATGATTTTCATCCGTCTGTTGTTGGAAGAGTATTTGATGAAAACAAAAAATGCTGGATAATTCCAGGAACGTCCAAAGACTATAACAAGGGCACAAATGTCTTTCGGGTAAAGATCAATCCTGATGATCCCGATTGTCCTTACTCTCACTTCTTGATAAAACTTAGAATGACATATAATTCTAAGGATTTAACTAATCTGCAACGTGGTTGGAATGGGATAGACACCTTAAGTGACAGCCAAACAGAAGAACTCAAATTACAAATCAAATTTAGCCTAGGAGTCAATGTTTAAGGAAGAATATCTATTAGAGTTGCTTTCTGGAAAACTAACATCCAGAGGCTACGCAAGCATACTTAGTACGATTGCTTCCATGGTCAGGAAATACCAATGGAAGAGAAACATCATTGTATCAGATCATAGTGATAATGATTGGCAAAGTGATGATATCAAGGAATTGAGTCACCAATTCTTTGAGTGGGTCATATTCAAAAATAAGATCAAATACTTGTCAAAAGTGCCATTCAAATATTTGTCTTACTACTTTACACAAATGTTCATTTCCTTTGTTTCTACCAGAATCAAGGAAGAACAACAAAAGGAAGGTTTGAGTTATCAAAAGTGTCAGGAACTTGTTCAAGAAATATGTCAAGAAGACTATGAAGAAGAATCTCATGAATATAGAACTTATGTTAAGAGTTCAATGTCCGATGGCAATAACTGGATAGATAATTTGGATGATATTGTTAAGTATCTTGCTCATTATCCAATTAATGAAGATACTAAGCATTTTAAGCCGATTGTGAAACTGGCAATTGGAGATGTTCTTTTGTCGGCTGATGGCTATGTGTCTGTTCTGTCTTTGACTAAAGCAGTCTTTGAATTATTAGATCAGTCAGTATTCAAAACAAATGAGCCTGAGAATCAAGTTGTTGATAATCAACTTAACGATGAGCAGACCAAAGCAATAAAGACAATAATTGAAGACGTAAGTCAGGTAGATGCACGTATAGTCTTAGAGTATATATTTCAGAATACAGGTAGTATGTCATTGTCATCTATCGCTGATAAATATAACCTTCCAAAAAGTTCTGTCCATCGCAAGATAGAAGATTTTAAGAAGAAAATTTTCTCTACCTATGTACCTAAGAATGAAGAGGAAGGTATTTCTTTCTTGCAAAATATTGCTTTATCTTTGGACAAAATATCAGAATCGGGAGTATTACCATTATGACAAACGTTGAACATATGAACATCATAAATGATTTCCTCAAGAACCCAACAATTCCTGAGGTGAAAGAAGACATTATTATATCAGATAGCGAATTGGCAAACATTAACGACCTATTCGCTTTAAATGATGTGCCTGTTAATTATATGCATCTCCTTCCAAAAATCAAAGAGAATCAGATATGGACAATCAAAAGAAGCTATATGGATTTTGAAGGAATAATCCAGTCGACGGTTGCTCCTATTATGGTTTTATTGGTTTCTCAAGAGGAAATGATTGGAGAAGATGAAAGCTTTGTTAGAGCATGCCCTATATCTCCGTTCGTTGAAATGGCATCTGAGACTGATCAAATTTGTGAAGACGATTCTTTAGTAGGCTTTCCATTCCTTGTAGAACGATGGAATGAGCAACCAATTCTTACTGAAATTCTTGACAAATATGTTGGTGATTATTATTTGGATAGTGCTTCCAAAGACTGTAAACTAACAAATGATCAAGAAGTATTCAGAGAAATAGAAATATCAAATGCTCGATTCTTGAACCATTCTGTGAGTGCGTTTATGAATAACCTTGAAAGATCTGAGAATTTTTCATTTTCTGTTGATGTTAATTATGAGGATTATTCAAAGACAAAACACATGCCTCAAATGAATGTCCTCAAGCCAAGGTTGATTCCTCTGAATGGACATGAAGAATATGCGATGGCTGCCAGAACAAATAATATCGTTTCTGAGAATGATTGCATTGAGTTCAATGATGAGCATATACCTTTCTCTATTGAGGTCAGAAAAAAGAAAGCAGAGTTCGTATTAACTATTATCCCTAAGGTAGAAGTTGTATTGCGAAATCCTGAAAATAAACAAATTGAAGGTACTTCAAATTCCGAGAGAATAGTATATGGTGGTTTACAAAAAGGTTTATATCAAATAGAATCTCCACTTTTGAATAAAACGATAACTATTAGATTAAAGTAATATCATGGCTTATATACCACTTATAAAGAAAACAAATTGGATTGACTTGAGCAATGAGCACAAGCGTCTGCGTGATACTGTTGAGCGTGATCTGCGTGAAGGATGTTGCGAAAAAGGCAATATCCAGCCAATAATGTTGCAAGGAGCGTTTGGTATTGGAAAAACCACTACTCTGTATTATATATTCCATTATTGCTGGGAGGTTCTCAAAACCCCAGCTTTTTACATGCCGCTTGCAAAAATCGTCGAGGAGGTTAAGAATGAGGTTTTGTCGAACGAATCTAGTAAAGTGGAGAATCATCGTTTGAGTTTGATAATTAAGAAGATGATAGATGAGCAAATTGAACTTCTTAAATCGGACAACTACGATGAAGTATATGATGTTGCATTCCCTGAATTTCAAAGCGGTGATGAAAATGTAAAATTATCATTGAATGATTATCTTCAGGATTTTATTTCCGTTGGTGTCAAATTTGACGAAAAAGAAGATAACCCTTTTAAAAATATTGTTTTCAATAAGGAGGTCATCACTTGTGCCATAAATTCAACAAACGTTCCTGTACTCTTAATAGACGAATTTGAGTCCAAATTCTATGAATTAAAGAAGATTGTAGCTTCATCGGGTGGCGGAATTCTTCGCGAATTGTTTGATCAAATCGTACAATCTCATCCTTTCCAATTGGTTATAGGTAATGGTCCTGCATCTGGCTATGAAGTTGCAAAGGACAAAGGTGTCGATTCTGATAGCGAGACAGCTGCTAATCGTCGATTAAAGACTATTCCTGTTCCTTTCCCTGCTTCATCACTTCTTAAAAGAAGATTTATGGAAGGATGCCCAAATGGATATGTGAATTTCGTTTGGTGGATGTCACGTTGTCGTCCAGGTCATGTTCAAAAATTGCACGATAATGTCAAGTATGACATGTTGAGCGGATATAAATCATCTGAATTTATAACTCAGAGTATATTCAATGAACCTATTGACGAAGGAGGAGAGGAAGTTACATATCTTAAAACTTCCTATTTTGAAACATTAGATAGTCATCTTTTCCCTATTGTAAAAGAATTGCTGCTCGACTTTGAGCCTCGCGAACTTACAATGGAAAAGGATTATATTGATGCATTTAAAAATGAAGCTGATGCCAAAAGTTTCTTCTGTTCAGATGAAACCATAAATGTAGAGAAGGTATTATGTCCTGCTCTTAAGGATGATTTATGCCTTTTTTTGGACAAATGTAAGAATTCAGAAGCAAAGTATTTGAATATTAATTATTATACCCATCTTAATAAATATTTTTCATACATACTTGATGCTTGCGCTAATGAAGAAGGTGAGATTGCATTTAATAGTCCTTACAAATATGCTGAAGAAGCATTAGCAGATTCTTTCTTGATTCCTTTACTTGAATTAACTTACGATTTTGTAAGTCAATATGAAGATAATGAGGCTCCTTCAATAAAAGAAGTCAGAGATTTCTTGCTTGATTGTATTAAATACGTCGAACATTCGAAAGATGAGGAACAAATAGCAGACGATTTCCCTGAATTAAGTAATTTGTTTGATGGATTTAAGGCAAGTAAAAATAAAGGAGAAGAATTCTCTATTCAATTCTCTCTTCGTGCATTGCGTGAGATCTTTGAGCAACCAATAGGTTCTCCTATACTCAGATATAGAGGAATGTCACTTGAACAGAAATTGGAATCTGTTGACTTCCAAAAAACAGTGTTACTTACTGATTCATTTGGTGACCAAATGGTTGTGTTTGTGCCAATTCTGGAGGAAGAAACACAAATTTCTTACTTGGCTTGTCTTGAAAAATATATTGATAGTGTAAAGACTGACCTTCATGAAAAAGCTGCTAAGACTCTTCATATAGTTTATCTTCAAGAAAGCGAGAAGATTGATGAAGTCAAAGAAAGAGTAACAAAGTCAGGAGAATATTTAGTCCCTATTGCAAGGTATAAAAAGATTGTATTTGAGCTATTTGATGACTATAAGTTCAACTTCGGTCGTCAAATACAGGATTTTATTGACTCCGTTGCCAAAATATTAATTGCAGGTTGCGCATGTGGTGACATTTATTCGTCTAATGGCATGACTTACGAAGTACATGATGTCATAACCAAAATAAAGGATAGTAGCTGGACTCCTCAAAAGGAGATTAGAAGAACTATTGAACATTACGAGAGTTTGGTCTGTGAAGGTGACAACGCAATCCTTAAAACCATCAAGGCAAAATCTTTGAATGATTATGAAGAAGCGCTAAATAAAGCTATCTGTGACTCTTCTGATTATGAGGATAACATTCCTTGTGATTTTACTAAGGTTGTTGATGGAAAAGTAACAGATACTCGTACTAAATGCATAGCTCTGTTATATTCAATGGAGAAAGCTGGTAAATCTGAAGTTACAAATAAGACTTTATTAGATTTGCTAAAGAAGATTGGGACTCAAAATGGTGGATTGTTCTTGTCTCCAGTAGAAGATGACGAACTTCAGTCTTTACATTTTGATCAGTTAAAGACAGCACTTTCTGATTCAGAAGATTTGAAATCTGTTTATACTAAGTTCAATGAGAATGACAGATTTATACAAAATCTGCTCTCCTTTACAGAAGTCATGCTTTCAGAATCCTCAGCAAAGGACATAGAAGAGTTGTGTTCTTTTATGAATAAATCCTTTGATAATCACTGGATTGGCACGTATAGTGACAAAATGAGATGGAACTGCCCAAAAGCTGAGGTTCTCATGAAACTCTTATACCTGTCCAAATACATATCTAAGATGAATGCTACCCAACAAAGGGAGGCTTTGATTTCTGGTCTAAGAGGAAAGCAAGTTGAACTTAACTCAACTCGTGCCACTCTTGCAACAACCATTGATGAAATTTTGGGATTGATGTATTCGCAGAAGCCACAACGTGATAATGAAAGTCAACCTTTCTATGGATATTTGCAAAAACTGACAGATGTAAACGAGCTTTTTACACTATGTATTCGTGTCCTTGATGAAGAAACAGATAGTATGGCCGTTCTATGCATTGTAAGTTCGGTAAATAGTCGACTGCAAGATATTATCAATTCTGTTAAGATTCTTTCCTCTCAAGCAACAAGCGTAAAGAATTCGTTAAGTATTCTTAAGCAGACAATAGATAAGACATATCAGAATCCTATTGATACAATATATCAAAACACACTTGCTGCCAAGTTGATTAACATGAAATCCCCAGAAGCGACTAAAACGACGTTTAAGGGGTATAATAATTCTTACTGTTGGGCTTATACTCGCAATAACTTAAAATACAACAAAGATGAAGCAAAAGCTATTTTTAATGCGAAATTGAACCCAATGAAAAAAGATACACTCAAACAGAGTGATGTGTCTGCATTCACGGTATACCTTTCTCGTCTATTGCAGACGACTACAGATATCAAAATAAAACTTGATTATGCTTTAGAACTATGCAATGAGTGCTGGACATTGGTAGAAGACTATAACGAATTGAAATCTCAAATTAGTAACCTTTTAAAATTTGAAGATAACAATGGATAAGACGAGAATAAAAAATAGATATGATGAAGCTCTTAAACTTAAGAGCAGAGAGCAATATGCAAATGCATTAAAAGATGAACTCTCTAAGCCAGAGTGGAAAGAAAATCTGGCAGACATAACGACTCGTATGGAGAGTATCGGCTCTGAAAAGGAGTACGAAAAAATCATGAACCAACTTGCAGAATTGTTTGATCGGGTTTATGAGAAGATTGCGGCACCAGGATTGGATAAGTTTATTGAATGGATTAAAGAAAACTCAAAGAACGAGGCTAATGCTAATAAACTTCGTGATTTTCTTATCAAAGATTACGAGAAGTATAGCTCAAAGATTGATGACATATTAGTTGCTATTGATTCTCTTCCTGATGAAAAAGAAGAGAAGCACATATTTAGTGCCTTAGTAACAAAATTTCAATCAGAACAGAAATCTTCAATTTCGAAATTATTAAATAAGCCAGAATTATTTATAAATAATATAGATTCGTTTCTTGATAACTTAAAGACAGGATATGAAGGATTTTCTAGCCTTCCAGAATTATCATATACATGCGTCGATGATTTATTCAATGATGATCAAAAGAAGGATTCAACAATTTCTTTCTATTTTTCGATAATAAATATTGCCATTACTGAGGGACAGAGTCTAAAGGCAATTGAAGATACTGATGAAAAGAATCTGCAACTGTGGATAATTGCTCAAAGTAGAATACGATCTATTAAGAAGTGTATAACTATTTTGGTGAATACTGGCATTGCTAAATCTGAAGATGAAGATTTAAAATTCTTGTTTTCAAGATTTGACAAAGAAATGCTTAAAACAAAAGGAGATGTAGCTCATGTACTAGACGATTACATTGATAAGACATGGAAACCTTTACAAGACAAATATAATAACATCAAAGATTTCTATGCGGAAGAAGATTTGGATATAGACAATAATGACTGGGCTGATTATGAGAAAAAAGCAGAATTAGATATTCTACATTTAGCATATCGCAATGTTAAAACTGGGAATGTTTTACCAACATTGAAGACCATACCACTTGATAAAGTGACTTCAACAATTAATAAATGCAATTCTTCAATAGACGAGTTCCGTTCTTTAGAGAGTAAAAAAAGAATAATTATCAAACAGCATATAGAAGATTTTTATAACCAATATGCTGCAAAATGCTCTATGTTAGAAAGACTTGTTGCCAAACAAGAGAATTTAAAAAGTCAGTTCGACAGTCTTTATTCTGAAGAATCAAGAGATAAATTCCTACCCAATATAAAGAGCGGATATGAGGCATTAAATACAGACGGAGCGCTATTGCTTGCCATGTCAAAAGATAATGCGACAATATATGAAACATTGTCCGACATGAAGAAAGCTAAAGAAACATTTATGAACATTCTTAAACAATCTCAAATGGAGACGCAGATAGAATGGATAAATAGTTTTGGCGACAATACAACAATTGACATCAATAATTTTGACTATGAAAAAATAGAAGACCTGCTTGAAAAGGGGTTGATTACACTTTCATTCACAAAAACATTCTGAGTATGAATAATATAGATATCGTTAGATCCTTAGATAGACTAAGGAATGAAAGTCTTTATGTACACAACGAGGAGCTCCCTGGAGCTACTTTTTGGACAGATAAACTCAAAGGTCGTAAAGTGTATTTGGTTGAAACTCTTGCTGTGATTAATGCTCTTGTTGATCGTGGTACAATGATGCTATATGGAGGTCATGGTGGTGGTAAAACAACGCTTGCAAAATATCTTGGTCAAATCTTTTGTCATTTCTCTAAAGAAAAAATTGAAGATTGCATTCTCCGTGGACATCCTCAACTAACAGAAGAGAAGATTCTCGGAAGTTTAGATTTTGCCCAAATAACCAACAATAAGCCACTCAATAAATATGGTAAGATTGATGTAGTTTGGAATAGCTTCGTTGACTCAGAATGGAAAATTATTGACGAAATTAACCGTCTATCTCCATATGCTCAAAATATTCTTTTATCACTTCTGGCCGAAGGTAGCGTAAAATATCAGGATGAGAGTAGAATCGTACCGCCATTCACACTTTACGCAACCCTAAATCCAAAAGATAATGCAAACGAAGAATTATCTCTTCCATTTAAAGATCGATTTGCTTTAGCATTGCCGATTACAATGCCTGATTATGATAGCTTCAGTACTATTGGAAAAAGAGATAAAAACAGTCGTGCAAAGTTGGAGGAATATTTTCCAAATATTGATTTGGCTGAAATTCAAAAAGACATAAAGTCAATATCATATACACCTGAAGCTGAGCTGTTTATCAATTACATAATTGCATCATATCGTTTATGTATGCGTGCTTCTAAAGAATCAAATGATACTCTTTCAGTTGATAAGAACCTTTGTGAGAACTGTCGAATGAAGGGAGAAGAGAAAGTGTGCAATAAGATAAAACAGCCTTTGAGTGTTCGAGTAAAAGAGGATTTATATAGATATGGTAAGGCTCTTGCTTGGTTCCTTGGTGCTCCTCAAGTTACCACTGAACATGTTATGGTTTTGGCACCTTACATGATATGGCATCGAACAGTTTTGAGCAAAAAATTCACGTTGTCTCTGACAGAAGCATGGAAAGACGAGAGTACCAAAAAGCATCTTAATGATTTCATTACGAACATTGATCTTAATGGTACACGAACTATAATTGCACTCATTAAGAAAGAGTTTGATGGAGTAAAGCTATTATTGGAAAAGTTTGAAAATGTTAAGACTGGTAAACTGTCACAGCTAGAATTTGATGAATTTCTGAGAGATGCAAGTAGCAGCACATATAATTCATTGATTCTAAATGTCGATATATTACCTGTCCTGAAAGATAAATATTTACCAGTTTATGGTAGAATTATAGATTATAATAAAAAAATAGATGCTTGTGTAGATAAAGACGAGTTGAAATCTATGAAAGAAGATATGGCATTTGCGTATGACATACCTAATAGACAATATTTGTCTGCTAAGATTGATATTAGGTTGCAAGAAATGAAAATGCGCAAATATAAGTTTACACTATCAGAAGAATGTGTAAAGGCTAATGCGAGAATTCTTTCTTCAATTCGAGTATTAGTACCAAAATTTGAGGAATCAGGTCTTTTGAAGAATCAAGATTATCCTATAATGGATATCACAAAAGATGAATGCACCTTGAGTGTACGATTTGCTCGTGAAGCTTATAATTTTGTGTACGAAGGAGATGAAAACAATGAGATCTATCAATACTTAAATAGTCATGACCACTAATATAGACATCTATCGAGATAAAGCCATACATGCTATCGAAACTGTATTTGAGAGTGAATATCATAACACTCTAGGTATTCCTATGCCCAAAATACAGATTCTTATGCCTGACGATGCTGACTATATTACTGGGCAGTATTATATTATGATCGATGACACATGGCAAATACACCTAAATTTTGGAAAATTACCAATAAGTTTCAAAGAGTTTGAAGATGAGGTAAAGGTGTTAACTAGACATGAAATTGAACATTATATGTGTTGCCCTTTTGACGTCATTACTCATTTGCGTATGCTTAAATGTATCATAGATGTCTATAAAAAAGAATTTTCTCATTTAGGAATTGATATTCAACGTGCTTGTGGGGCAATATCAAATCAAGTAGCAGATATTATTGTTGACACTAAAAATTATTTTAGGAATCCAAAAGACACACTAATAAGTGAGATAAATTGGATAAAAAAAGGTGCAAGTATTGAGAATTGTCCACGTCATAGCAAATTAATGTTTCTCACAAAGGAGGCCTTGTGGGGAACCAGTCTTGATATAAATGAAACAGACCAAGAACTATTGGCTATCGTAAATGAATTAGCAGAGAAATTCAAAGTTAATGGAATTGAGGACAGAGCTTCCTTCTTGCACAAGACAGAAGAATACGCTCGTACCTTTTTCAAACTGTATATAAAAGATCAGTCTTCAGCAAACAACAACCAATATAGTGAACAGTCACAACAAGGAAGTCAGTCTCAACAGGAAAATAAGCCACAGCAAGGCAGTCAGTCTCAGTACGGAAGCCAATCTCAACAAGACGGTCAGTCTCAGCAAGATAATTCTACACAACAAAATTCTCAAAATATAAGTTCTGCAAAACCTAAAGACGGAGATAAAAATGGAAGTGCCTTTATCTTTGCAGATCCAGATAAGATTAAAGAAGCAATAACAGCTTTGGCTGAAGAAACTGGTGTTCAAGAATTTTTGGATATACTTACGGCTGCTGGTATTCAGTTCATGTCAGAATCAGAAAAACATAAACTATGGTTCTCAATCCAAGGCGCAAATATAATTCCTATCGAAGAGTGTTCTTTTTCTGGGAACAAGGAAAAATACACTTTCCCTTCCACATGGAGAGTTGGGGATCCTATAGGCGACTTAGATTTTATGTTATCTTTTATGACATCGCCAAAGATTCTTCCTGGAATTACAACGAAGAAATGGGAACTAGCGACACGAGACACAAGAGGTTCCGAAAAAAAACAAAGAGATTTGTTATTAGCGATAGACACCTCTGGTAGTATGGGAAGCGTTCTACATGAGAATGATGTTTTGCATCAAGCTGTATTAGCTGCCTATGGAATACTATCATATTTTGAAGCTACCAAAGGGAAGGTCGCACTTATTGAGTTTGACAATACAATAAGAAAAAATATAACTTGGACGGACGACTATGATTTTATAAAAAATGCGTTGTTAGTAAACGGAAGAGGAGGTACAACATTTCCTATTCGAAATATCCGAAATGTATTAGAGCAATCATCTAATGAACTTGTTACAGTATTGATAACAGATGGCGAATTAAACAACGTGAACGAATCTGTTAGTTACTTCAAAGAGTATCTATATGATGATAATAAATTATATATTTTTGTGTTAGGTGATAGTAAATCAATTAATAGTTATAATATTCTTAAAGATATTGGAGCAAAGATATATAGTGCGAAAAAAGCAAAAGAGTTTTGTGATATGGTAATGGCAGATTTAGATTCGTAAAGATATGAATATAAGGGTAATCGTTGGTGACATAACAAAACTGCCAGTTGACGCTATCGTCAATGCTGCTAACCGTTCGTTGCTGGGCGGTGGTGGTGTTAATGGTGCCATCCATCGTGCCGCAGGTTGTGAACTCTTGAAGGAGTGCATGACCCTTTGCGGCTGTGAGACAGGTCAGAGTAAGATAACTGGGGCATATAACTTGCCTTGCAAGTATGTGATCCATACTGTTGGACCTGTGTATTATGATAATGGTGATGAACCTCAGTTGTTGACTTCTTGCTACAAAACTGCGCTTGCCATCGCAAAGGAGAAGGGCATTAAGAGTATCGCTTTCCCTTGTCTCAGTACTGGTGTGTATGGCTACCCAAAGGCAGAAGCTGCTCAGGTTGCGTTGAAGGCAATCCGTGAGAGTGATTTCGACGGAGAGGCCATCATCTGCTGTTTCTGTGAGACTGATGCCACATATTATTAATATAAGGCGGAATCGTTATGCTTGATAGAAATCTAAGCGATATGTTTCTTGAATCAATTAAATAGTATACCAATACATTACACATATTATGGAATTACTTGACATTCGCCAACTGATAGGCGAGGCAACAGAATATGATAAGAAAATGGCTCTGGAGGTTAAGAAACCGAAGAGCTGGTGCAAGAGTGTGAGCGCCTTTGCTAATGGCATGGGTGGAAGACTTATTTGGGGTATTGCCGATGATGACTCGTTGGTTGGTCTTGCTGACGCAAAAGGCGATGCAGAGAAAATCAGTGAGGCTATCAAGGCTCACATTGATCCGATACCAGAATTCAACCTCTCGTTCGCAAAGGCTGAGGACAAGGAGTTCGTGGTACTCACTGTGATGCCTGGTGCTCAGACACCTTATTATTATATAGGTGACGGACAGATGCAAGCATTCGTTCGCGTTGGTAACGAGAGCGTGGTGGCAAGTATGTCTAAGCACAAGGAGTTGGTGCTGAAGGGTAGTAACATGTCATACGACAGCCTTGTCTCTCGTTGGAAGTTTGAGGACATGGCCTTCACCGTGCTTCGTGCCACATACTTCAAGCGTACCAACCGCTCGTTTGAGAATAGCGACTATGAGTCATTCGGTATCATCAACGAGAAGGGAGAACTGACTAATGCAGGTACTCTGCTGGCCGACTATTCTCCTGTACGCCACTCTCGTCTGTTCTGTACTCGATGGAACGGACTTGACAAGGCTAATGGTGTGATGGATGCGTTGGATGATGAGGAATACAGCGGAAGTCTTGTAACTTTGCTTCAATCTGGACTTGATTTCGTGCGTCGTAACACAAGAAAGGCTTGGCGCAAGACTGCCGACAACCGTCTAGAATATCCCGAATACCCTGAACGTGCTGTAGAAGAGGGTTTGGTAAACGCTCTTATTCATCGCAACTATCTGGAACTGGGCAGTGAGGTGCATATCGACATGTTCGATAATCGCCTTGAGATCTTCTCGCCTGGTGGCTTGATGGACGGCGGTTCTATCAAGAATATGGATGTGATGAACATGGCGTCACGTCGTCGCAACCCAATACTTGCCGACATCTTCAGTCGCTTGAAGTACATGGAGCGCCGTGGCTCTGGCTTCAAAAAGATTGTGACAGCCTACAAGAGTCATGATGGTTACACCGAAGGTATGGATCCAACATTCTCTACTCCTTGGGACAGCTTTGTCTTAGTATTGCCTAAGTTTGATATTGACGGTGTTGATGGTGTCTATGTAACTACCGATGAAGCAAGTGTCCAAGATAGTGTCCAAGGTGTCCAAGGTAGTGACCAAGGTGCTCAAGGTAACGGAATTGAACTGAACGAAAAGCAAAAAGCCGTTTTAGAATTCTGCTCTGTGCCGCAATCTGCTTCGGATATATTGGACCATATTAATTTATCCCAACACTCAAAGAATAGAAAGACTTATGTCTCTATGTTGGTAGAAGCGGGATTACTGGCTATGACGGTTCCTGACAAACCTAACGATATGCACCAAAAGTATGTTAGAACAGACAAAACAATCCTGTAGTATCTTATTAACACTCTGCGGATATGCCGTTACTCGATACATGAAGTATATTCCTGTTTGGTCAAACATTTAACTTGCCTGTAACTTGCCAAAACGATTAATAGTAAAAACTCTGTAGTTCGAAAGATTGATAATACTTCAATGAGAAGATTCTTAAAGATATTAGAAAAGATAGTATGGGCATTGGTGGTCATTGCAATCATCATTGTGCTTGTTTTATTGGCAATAGGTATAATAGCCAATTATGATGTTGCCGCAAATTATGTTAGTTCATTCCTGCCTTATTTCTATTTGGTGGCTATTGTGTTCGTGATATTCAAAGCCTCAATCTATGGGGTGAAGATGTATTTGGAATCAACGATTAAAAAGGAATCCTATCGTCTACAAAACATAATAGATAGCCATAGAGAACAACAAGTAGCTCATGAGGAAGATCTAATTGACAGCCTGAAGAAACTGAGCGATGATGTCGCAGCCTATCCAAGAACGAGCGTAGAAGATTTCGTTGACTATCTAAACAAGAATCTTCATGACACAGTACTTTCATTGGCAAATCAAATTGCAGATGAAAAGGTAAAGCTGATAAAACAGAATCTGGAAACAGCATATCTGAGGGAAGTAGATGCTTTGAATGAACGATCTCTTACGGTTGATGCAGTCCTTAAGAAACACGATAAACTAGAAAGACTGAAAGCGAAAATAGCACAGAAAGAACAGGAAGAGCGTGATATTAGGATGACGAATACCGAAGACTACGTTACGCTTCTTTTCTTATTGGCGAAGTGTTCTGTAGAAGATGTAGAAAAAGTATGGCAGGTTACGAAACTCTTTATTGAGTCTGGACATGTGGTTGCCGACAAGCAATTCAAGATTGCTCATAACAAGAAACTCCGTAATGCAGAGCTCTGGCAATTTGCCAAGAATATTGTCAAGTACAACCAAAAGGAGAACCTTGATGTTGAGTTGTACTTGACCACAATATTTGGAGAATGGTTCACAGGAAACAAAGAGAACTTCGCCAAGAACTATTCTGTACTCCCGAAGGACTCGCTCGTCTCAAAAGAAGGAGTGGAAGCAGACTTGATGAGGTTGCGTGCAATGGCATCTCCTTCAACTGATAAACCCGAGAACAAGGTTCAAGATGCGGATTTCTAACCTCAAAGTCCACATTTGTACCATAGTTGTTTGCTCTAGTTGAAAAATCTTAGTACCTTCGCAAACATAAATAGAAATGCAGAACAAACGATAGATTTTATCGGCAATATGAGAGCACGGATTGCTCTCGATGATTATTGGTTCCTGTTATTCAGGATGCTTATGGTGTCTCTTACTTGTACCATAAAATTTATAACTCGCTGATTCTCAGTATGGGTTATCTTCGAGGAAGTAAAGTAAAATAATAATATAACCTTGCCCCAATGGTAGAAATGCCATTGGGGCTTTTTTACATTAATCAAACACTATGAAAGAAGGAATAAAAGATATTCAATATTTTATTGATAAAGAACAAGAATATATATTAAAGCATAAAAATGATGGAAAAAGAATGGAATATGGTACTGGTCTTATAGACACAGACTTTTATAATTCAGAATATTTTCTAAAAGCTGGGAAAATACAGTGGTATTATAGTGGAATGAAAGAATATATTGAAAATGAAGAAGAATATAACCTAACAGAAGCTGAACGTGTAATCTTGAGAATGTTTTATGGCGATATGCCTTGTTATTTCAGAGACGATTATTATCACGGAGCTGTACCAGAAATTGCAGAAGAATTATTTAAAGTACTCAATTCCCTTGTTTTGAAGGCTCCTCAAAGTAAGAGTTCTCCTCTACGTCGATATTGTAAATCTCAAGATAAGACAGATCTTAGTGAGGGAGATATCTTTACTGTAGCTCATTGTCTTACATGTACAGAAGACAATTGGGAGCAAGAAGATAGAAAGAATGTGTATATAATTAAACCATTGATAGATGGAAAAACTAAAGCACATAATCTTTATGAAATATACAATCATGGTGGTGAAAAGCAGGTCAATTTAATTCGTGGAACTTCTTTTAAGATAACAAAGGTTATTACACAAGAAAATAACTTTAAATTAATATATATGGAAGAGTTACCTTAGTTCCAAAACAAAACTATAAATACAAAAATAAACTTTGAATAATACAACCAATTAGACTACGACTACACACACTGTGCTGGCACTCACTGCGAGAAGACCAGTCAGTGTTTGCATTATACAGCCTACACGATGTGAGAAATGGGTAGAAGTAGTATATGATATTAAACTTAAAAGTGATTACGAACTTCCAGTTTTATCAGCTCTTTAAATCAGTTTGTAAGGAACATTTTTCATGAGGAAATATCACGAAGCTATAATGACATGTGGGTCTGATTTAGATTATAAAGAAAAACAATAATTTATGGAAGATATTAAAGAACTATTGCATAAGATTCGAAGGTTTATAGATGAAGATGAAATCTTGAAGAAAGAAAAAAGTAAGCGTGGAGAAGACTTTAATGTTTTTAAGATAATGCACGTTGAGAATGATGAAGTTCGTACGCACTCAGCTATGCTTGCAGCATTGATGGACCCAAAAGGTACGCATAGTTGTGGGACAGCATTCTTAGAGTTGTTTTGTCAGCAACTCCATGACTTAGTTTGCGATAGTAAATACTCTAACTTTGTTTTTGATTCATCCAATGCTACTGTAAATATTGAAAAGTCGATAGGTGGTATCTCGAGGGATAAAGAAGAAGGTGGAAGAATGGACATTCTGATAGAATCAGGCAATGTACAAGGCGATAAGACAAAAGCTATTATCATAGAAAATAAAATTTATGCCAGTGATCAAACTAAACAACTCTATAGGTATTATCAATTTGCTGAGCAAAAGTATGGTTTGGAGAATTCCCTAATTTTATATCTGACCTTAGATGGACATTCTCCTCATGATATATCCGTTACTGGAAGCAGTAGGAAGATGAAGAAAAACGAAGATTACTTTTGTATTTCTTATAGAGATTTTATACGTCCGTGGCTTCAGAAGTGTACCGAGAAGGCTTTTGATAAGCCCTTAGTAAGAGAGACAATTATACAATATAGGAACTTATTATCATTATTAACGTATCAGAATATGGACGAGCAAAAACAGAAGGAGTTGATAGAATTACTTGCGAACTCCGAGAATATCTTTACTGCAATCCGAATACATGATAACTATAATCGAATCCTCAATAAGGTCATTGGTGTAGAGTTAAGAAAGCAAGTTGAGGAAATAGCCAACGAGTTGAGGCTGGAATTAGAGTTTCGGACAGAGGACGGTTATTGGCAACAGCAGTACAGTCACTTCCTTCTTTGGAAGAAGGAATGGAACTATGCAAAGATATGCTTTGAATTTAAGAATGCTAATTTCAATAAGCTAAGCTATGGGATAAGGTATAATAGTCCAAAAACGAGAGAAGATAATGAAAATATTAAACAGAGAATCCAAGAAAAGATTCATGATGGACGTTCTGAAGAATGGTGGGCTTGTATAAAAGATTTTGAATATAGTGACTGGAGACGAGAATATGTATATAGAAAATTGTTTAACAAAGATATTCAAAAAGAAATAAAAGAATGCGTGCAGGACTTAATGAATTTGACAGAAGGCATAACTATGTAAATATAGATTTTGTAGGTAAAAGTCAAGTTGCCATTTGTTAGGTTCATAACTATGTAGCAGTTTTAAGCGATTTTCTCCCATTCTCAGCGTTGAGCCCATGGAACTGTTATCTGTACTAACTTTTGAGATAGCCCAGTGCTGAAAATGAACATTTTGATCTTTCAACCCCGAGAAACACCTCTTCCACAGATAATGTTGCACCAGTTTGATTGGTATAAATAATGGCTCGTACGAGAAGTGACTTCCCATACGCTTGAAGTCGGACTCAATATCTCTTCTGTGAATAACGAGCAGACAAGGGGGGCTTGGTTACAATTAACTGGAATAGTAACCAAGATAGGAAGAGAAGTACCCAAGATACACTGCCTGAAAAGGCAATACGTCTAATGGTCAAAAGGCAAAGCGAAAGAATCAGTTGAACAGCGGAAATACCATCGTGTTTCTTCAAAGAAAGCCTACAGAGTAGACGTTCAAGACCAAATTTTGAGGAAAGTGAGAGATTATCGCTACTCATCTTACTTTTAACACTCAAAAGCTTGGATGTCTCGCTGAAATTGTCTAATTTTGCATCCATAATGGTTACTCTTTAATTTATTGATAATCAAGGTAATAAAGCACTAAAAGTTACCAATTATTATTGAGAAACTGTTATTTTAAGCCAACTTTTTGAGGGTGGGAAACTTTAGTTAATAACTTCTTAGTGGAAGATATATAGTATGTTCTTTTGGACACGTTTGTCCAATATTGTATAAACGGAGGAGTAAGCTGCTGTCTGTCTTATCAGTAATCACACTGTTCAAGTGTTATATAGATGGATGAAAGTATTGCAATTGTCTTATGAAGTACTATCCTTTTTAGAGTTCTGTTACAATCCTAATAGGCAGGTTGGATAAGACACTGTTTCTTTTTAAACTTTATTGGAATATTCTATGGTTACAGACGAACAATACCAAAGGCTTCTAAGACATTGCGAAGCATTGCAGAAAGAAAATGCTGAACTGAAGTCTTTATTGCATTCTCACAATATTGCGTATGTTTTCGAAGGAGATAAGGCGGAAGTTTCTCCTTATTCTCCAATAGTCTTCCCTTTAGTACAGCTTACATTGGATGGCAAGGTAAGACTGTTTCGTAGCCTGTTCAGAGGACGAGAGGATGTATATGCAAGGAGATGGCAAAGCCGAACCACAGGGAAAGGAGGTTACCAGCCTGTTTGCATCAATGAGTGGAGAAGCGGAAAGTGCGATAAGAAACGTTACAAATGTGCAGAATGTCCCAGTCGTAACTTTGCACCTTTAAGTGATGGGGCGGTTTACAAGCATCTGGAAGGTAAGAGTGAGGATTGTCTTGATGTTATAGGCTTATATGCTGTTATGGTTGATAATAGCTGTGCTTTTCTGTGTACTGACTTTGATGATAAGAATTGTGAGCATGGTTACAAGGATGATGTTAGGGTATTTACCGCAGTGTGTAAGGAATGGGGCATCCCATATGGTATAGAACGATCACGTTCGGGGAAGGGTGCGCATGTTTGGATTTTCTTTGAGAATTCAGTGCCAGCTTATAAAGCAAGACGGCTTGGGAATGCGGTCTTGACAGAGGCTATGAAGCGGAACGGACGGATGTCCTTTAAGTCGTATGATCGCTTTTTCCCTAACCAAGACTATCTTCCAGAGGGAGGACTGGGCAATCTTGTTGCGCTTCCATTACAGGGACAGGCTCGCAAGAAGATGAATAGTGTTTTTGTAGATGATAATTTCCTTGTATATAAAGATCAATGGGCTTTTCTGTCTAATATTGGGAAGGTTGATTGCGAAGGCGTGGAGAGACTTCTAAGAGAGCATTTTTATGAGGATTTGGGAAAACTTTCTACATCAACTGAAAGTAAACCCTGGCAATCTCCTGTTGTGCCACATGTCGGTCGTGAGGATTTTTATACGAAGGTTGTTATCACAAAGGCGGATAAATTGTATATTCCTTTAAAAGCTGTATCGGCAAGGGTTATAAATCACCTGAAGCGAATAGCGGCTTTTAGAAATCCAGAGTTTTACCGTAAACAGGCGATGCGTTTGTCTACTTTTTCGGTTCCTCGTGTAATTTCCTGCTTTGAGTTTAGTGATGACTACCTTTTGATGCCTCGTGGATGTGAGGATGTTGTTACTTCTTTCCTTAGGGATGCTAACGTTGACTTTACGATAACGGAGGCGACCAATCCTGGGCATCCTATTCCTGTTTCATTTCAAGGGGAACTGTATGCGGAACAGGGAAAGGCCGTTGAAGCTTTATCCGCACATGACAATGGAGTTCTTTATGCTACTACCGCCTTTGGGAAAACCGTTGTGGCTGCGGCTCTTATTGCGCATAAGAAAGTAAACACACTGGTACTCGTTCATTCAAAAGCCTTGCTGCGTCAGTGGAATGAGCAGTTAAGCAAGTTTCTAAAGATTGATTATGAAGAACCGGAACAACATAAAGGCAAATGGCGAAATAAGTTTTTTTCTCCAATTGGATGCCTTGATTCGACAAGGAAGTCAATACATGGAATTATAGATATAGCGTTGATACAATCATGTATGGATGATGATGCTGTTAAATCATTCGTGCATGAATATGGAATGGTCATCATTGATGAATGTCATCATGTTTCTTCTGTTACGTTCGAGAAAGTTTTAAAGAACATCACAGCACGATATGTTTATGGATTGACAGCTACGCCAATCCGAAAAGATGGTCACCAGTCGATTATCTTTATGCAATGTGGTCCAATTCGCTTTTCAGCAGCTACAGTTTGCCTGCTTACTCATCAAAACTTTAGCAGATACCTTATTCCTCGTTTTACATCTTACAGGTCGCTTACAGACGGCAGTGAGAGTATCAGTAGTCTATATCAGTCATTGGCAGAAGATGGGGCACGTAACAGACTGATAGTGGATGATGTGTGTAAGTCTGTTGAGGCAGGGCGTACACCGATTATTCTTACCAATAGAAAGCAGCATGTTCTGTTGCTGTCAGATATGTTGCAGAAGCGAACTAATAATGTTATAACTTTGTTGGGAACGGCTACAACCAAGGAGAAAGAGAATGTACTTCTTCGGTTAAGGTCTATTTCTCCAGAGGAATGTCTCGTGATTGTAGCAACAGGGCAGTATGTAGGAGAAGGTTTTGATTATCCACGATTAGATACTTTGTTTCTTGCACTGCCAATTTCATGGAAAGGACTTCTTGCACAGTATGCTGGACGACTTCATAGGGACTACGAAGGAAAGCAGGATGTACGGATTTATGATTATATCGATATTCATCACTCTGTATGTGACAGTATGTATAGAAAAAGGTTGAAAGGTTATGCTTCCCTTGGTTACAAAGCAATTAGCCTATCTTCTCCAACTCTTTTTGATAATCTCCCAAATTTTGAACTATCAGCTGGTGAGGGGCAGATATTCAATGGGAACACATTCCTTGCACCTTTGTGTAAAGACTTGTCTGCTGCCAAACGTTCCATTGTTATTTCTTCTCCTAAGTTATACCGCATTCAGCAGAACAAACTCACCCATATATTTAAAGATATACTGATTAATGGGATTGATGTTATAGTTTTTTCCCAACAAGAAAATGCTGAAGTCGATTATCTGCGGTCTTTGGGAGTGACGGTGAATATAAGTAAAACTCTTTCATACTGTAGTGCTATAATTGATAAGTCAACCGTCTGGTATGGTAGTATCAACTTACTTGGATTTGTAAAAGAAGAAGACAATATAATACGACTTACTGATACATCATTGGCATCTGAATTGATAGAAACGCTAATTTCCTCTACATTATGAAAGCTTAAATGCTCTATTTTCTTTGTATTATTGTACAAATGAGTTGATTTGATAACGAAAATCGGTATCGGCGAATTAGAAACCACATTATCAGAAGCTGATAGAGAAGAGTTAGCTACAGCTTTACAATTACTTAATCATCACCTCACGCCTGATAGGAAAACATATATCCAACGTCTCAAAAGCAATGCGCTTGCAACGAAAGTGAAACTGCATGACCTTACGCACAATATGGATTTGTCGCGTATTCCGAATTCCACACAGAAGGATTATGAACGAGTTGAACGATACAAGAAAGAGTATGATTATTTGAGTGGACTTTGATAATAGATTATTAGGTCTCTTGAAGAATACAACTAATTATCCTACGATTACGAACACTGCGTTGGCACACACTGTGAGAAAGCCAACCATTGCTTGCTCACACAACCTACACGCTACTCAAAATGAGTAAGAAAGGTGTACAGAGTTCTTAATGCTTATGTGATAAAGAGTACACAGTTTTACAGCTCTTGGTGGCTATTCCTGTAATGAAATGTTTTGGTGAAGAGTCTATTGTCTGTATCATATCTTTACTCAACATGGGATAATCTAAATCAAAAATATATCAGACATAGAGTATTTTAAGTGTTTCATTTTGGCTCTTTGCGATGTAGGAAGTACATTTGTGACGATTTTGTAATACATTGGTTATTACTGTTCATGTACGTCTTGTTATTTACGTAATCACTGATTATTGATAGCATCAAAGCAATATGAAAGAAAACATCGTCATCAAGTATCGC
>ENA-OWLZ01000025-OWLZ01000025.1-metagenome-genome-assembly--contig:-NODE-25-length-37359-cov-6.532811_pt1 | contig 37359 bp, 35 predicted proteins | sample MGYA00245341_ERZ651117 | MGnify/ENA primary metagenome ERZ651117 (study PRJEB26857, sample SAMEA4031763) | metagenome | biome: human; feature: oral; material: saliva | place: Philippines | collected 2014 | study... | reverse complement strand
AACCAACGCATGAGGGAGTCAAAGTCCCTTGCCTTACCGCTTGGCTATACCCCAATGATGATATGGAGAGAGAGGGATTCGAACCCCCGAACCCGAAGGAGCGGATTTACAGTCCGCCGCGTTTAGCCTCTTCGCTATCTCTCCATAAGAACAAGAAATAGTATAACACAGTTTCTTGACCAAAGCAAGCCTTTACTTTGGATTTTAATGATTAAGATTATAGGCTTCGATAATGGCAGCTATTGCATCATCCATTTTCTTGTGGAAACCTGCTACGTTTTCTTTATCAACAACGGCAAACTTTCCATCGATTTCTACAATTTGTCCGATGACTTTCTTACCAACAAGAAGCTCAAAACCTTCAATGGTTGCTTTGTTTACAATGACTTTGGCATCTTTGATTTGAATTTCAATTTTTTTGTCTTTTTTACTCATAGATCTATACCCGATACCTAAATCGAGCCATCCTTTCTTAGTATTTGTTCTTAATTTTACCGAAAAAGAAAAAAGCTTGCAAGGGCAAGCTTCAAAATAATCATTTATTTACTTGGAATTAGTCAACTTTGACAATCCATCCTTCTGGGGCTTCAACATCACCAAATTGGATACCTGTCAACTCATCATAAAGTTTACGTGTTACAGGTCCGACTTCTGTTTCTGAATAGAAGACATGGAAATCATCGCCATGTTGTACCCCACCAATTGGTGAGATAACAGCAGCTGTACCACAGGCACCAGCTTCAACGAATTTATCCAACTCAGCAATCTTAACATCGCCTTGAATAGCTTTCATACCAAAACGATTTTCGGCCAAATAAAGCAATGAAAACTTCGTGATTGATGGCAAGATAGATGGGCTGAGTGGCGTAACAAATTCGTTATCAGCTGTGATACCAAAGAAGTTGGCTGAACCTACCTCTTCAATCTTAGTGTGGGTTGCTGGGTCAAGGTAGATAACGTCAGAGAAATTACGATCATGAGCAATTTTACCTGGCAACATACTTGCCGCGTAGTTACCACCAACCTTAGCAGCACCAGTACCATGTGGTGCAGCACGGTCGTATTCGTCTTGGATAAGGAAGTTTGTTGGAGCCAATCCGCCTTTGAAGTAGTTACCTACTGGCATAGCAAAAATTGTAAAGATATACTCATCTGCTGGGTGAACACCAATAATGTCTCCAACCCCAATCAAGAGTGGACGAAGATAGAGTGTTGCGCCAGTACCATATGGTGGGACGTATTCTTCATTAGCACGGACTACTTTTTTACAAGCATCTACAAATTTTTCCACTGGAACTTGTGGCATCAAAAGACGATCAGCAGTACGTTGCAGACGTTTGGCATTTTCATCTGGACGGAACAATTGAATAGAGCCATCTTTAGTTCGGTAAGCTTTGAGACCTTCAAAAGCTTCTTGACCATAGTGAAGGGCTGGAGATGCTTCTGAAATGTGCAAGGTTGCATCCTCAGTCAATTGCCCTTCATCCCATTTACCATCTTTGTAATATGAAATATAACGGAATGGAAGTTTACGGTAACTAAATCCTAGATTTTCCCAGTCTAAACCAACTGTCATGTGTATGTCCTCTTTTCTGTTACTATGTGCTTTCTAGTATAGTCCTTTTCATTGAAAATTTCAAGATTATGTTGCAAAATTCTGATAATTCTTTTTATAAGAGTTATTTCATCAGCCAAAGAAAAAACTTTGCCCTCTAGTAAGAGAACAAAGCTTTCTTAACTCTATTTTTCAAGAATCTTGGCTGAGAAGACTTCCTTGTCTGCTAGTCCTTCAATGAAACTTCCGTTGCTAGTACGCTCTGAAAGATTAAGAAGTGATAAATCAACCTCTGCAGTCTCACCTGTCGTAGCTGTTACAAATAAGGTCTGAGGAGTCTCTTCCACGGGTGTCGCTAGAAGATTTATCTCAGCTCCAGCATTTTCTGTAAAGACTGGACCAGCCGTAAAGACACGGTGTGGCTTAGTCTTAAGCTCACGAAGAACCTGGAGACCTCGACCAGCTCGCTTAGCCTGCGGAATATCTTCTGTAGCTACTCGTTTGAGACTAGCTCTTTGTGTAAGCAAGTAGAAACTTTGCGTATTTGCCACAAAAACTGCCTGAATAGTATCGTCATCCTTAAGATTGATTGCCTTAACACCTGCTGCCTTAGCACCAACCACTGGAACTTCATCAGCATTGAAACGAAGGGCATATCCTTTTTGAGTGATAATCATGATATCATCCAATTGAATTGGAGTAACTGTGACAATCACATCACTTTCATCCTTGAGTTTACCATATTTAACTGACTTAGACTTGTAGGTACGCCATGGCGTGAATTCCTTACGTTCAAAACGTTTTATTTGACCAAGCTTAGTGGCTGCCAGGTAAGTACCTCCTTCAAAATCATCCAGGATTTCTGCATAAAGCACTTCTTCATCTTTCGAAAAATTAGTTATGGTTTGTGATAAATGCTCCCCCAGATCCTTCCAACGAATGTCTGGTAATTCATGAATTGGGCGATAAATCACATTAGCCTGATTTGTGAAAATCAAGAGATGTTGTGTCGTCTTAGCCTGCTGAATCAGAATCAAGTCATCATCATCACGTTTTCCAACTTCATCAATTGTCGAAGCATTGAAAGAACGTGGGCTAGTACGTTTGACGTAACCACCCCGAGTGATACTGACATAGGTTTCTTCTTCAACAATCAAACTTGCAGTATCAATTTCAATAGTCTTGGTTTCTGCTTGCAACTCTGAACGACGGTCATTTCCAAATTTCTTCTTAATGTCACGAAGTTCACGTTTCATGACATTAAACATGGTGCGCTCGTCACCAATGATAGCAGCCAAGGTCGCAATCTGCTCACGTAAATCAGCTTCCTCATTTTGGAGAGTGACGATATCCGTATTTGTTAAACGATAAAGTTGCAAGGTCACGATAGCTTCGGCTTGTTCTTCTGAAAAATCATAGCTAACTTTAAGATTTTCCTTGGCATCAGCCTTATTTTCAGAAGCACGGATAAGGGCAATAACCTCATCCAAAATAGAGATAACACGAATCAGTCCTTCAACAATATGAAGGCGTTTTTCAGCTTTTTCCTTGTCAAATTTTGAACGCGCAACGATAATATCACGACGGTGAGCAATGTAGCTAGACAAAATCTTTTGTAAGCCCACTTGACGTGGAGTGAAATTGTCAATAGCCACCATGTTGAAATTATAGTTGACCTGAAGATCCGTATATTTCAAAAGATAGTTGAGAATGGTCTGGCTGTCAGCATCTTTCTTAAGCTCAATAGCAATACGCAAACCTGTACGGTCAGACTCGTCACGAACTTCGGCAATGCCTGGAACCTTGTTATTGACTCGAACATCATCGATTTTTTTAACAAGAACTGCCTTATTGACATCGTAAGGAATCTCAGTAACAATAATCTGTTCCTTACCACCTTTGAGTGGTTCAATTTCAGTACGTGAACGCACAACTACTCGGCCCTTACCAGTTTCGTAAGCCTTACGAATCTCATCTTTACCCTGAATAATAGCACCTGTTGGGAAATCTGGCCCAGGCAAGAATTCCATCAACTTATCCAATTTAGCAGATGGGTGGTCAATCATATAGACAACGGCATCGATGACTTCTGCCAGATTATGCGGCGGAATATCTGTAGCATAACCAGCAGAAATCCCTGTAGCACCATTGACCAAGAGGTTTGGAAAGGCTGCAGGTAAAACGGTTGGTTCCTTCTCTGTATCATCAAAGTTCCAAGCCCAAGGAACAGTGTTTTTATCGATATCTTGAAGAAGGTAGCCAGCAATCTCTGACAAGCGCGCCTCGGTATAACGCATAGCCGCTGGTGGATCACCGTCCATGGAACCGTTGTTACCGTGCATCTCAACCAAGATTTCACGATTCTTCCAGTCCTGGGACATACGCACCATGGCATCATAGATAGAGCTATCACCATGTGGGTGGAAATTACCCATGATGTTACCAACAGACTTGGCAGATTTACGATAGCCCTTGTCATGGGTATTGCCATCCTTATTCATGGAATAAAGAATACGACGTTGAACGGGTTTCAGACCGTCACGAATGTCAGGAAGCGCACGCTCCTGAATGATGTATTTGGAGTAGCGCCCAAAACGCTCCCCCATGATGTCCTCAAGGGACATGTTTTGAATATTAGACATAAGATTTCTCTTTATTTTTTAGTTTAAGTAATGATTTGAAATAATATAAAAGTGAACAGTAATCACTCCTCAGTTTACAATGTCTTTCCTTGACTTTGTAACTGTATCAAAATCGCTTTAACCTTCCTGGTTTCTATTTCGCCAACCACAAATTGAACCATTGCACTTATCGCAATTAAGATGAAAAATACATAAGTTAGTGTCAATGAAGTGGAGAGTTCGCCAAAGAATAAGATAAGGTTTAAGATCGATAGGCAAGTCATGATAGAGGCATTGGTTACTAGAACAATAGCCATTGGGATACGAAATAGCCTATAATGGTAAATACTTTTAAAAAGTGATGTGATACTACAAGCAACACCTAAAGGAGAAAAAACATAGACATAATAGAAAGCCAAGATTATTCCTGAATAGTTTCCATCTGAGAGCGGATTATCTATCAGAGATAGAAGGAAGGTCACAAATACGACTATTGGAAAGGTCACAAAGCGTGTCTTTATTGGTCTCTTTTTATAAACGCTTAAATAAGCTATTGCTCCTCCACAAACAGGAAGAACTACTTGAGGATAGTAAAGTAAAAAACTTAATATCTTAGATAACATAGGTCTACCTCACACTGTCTTTGCCTGATCTAGCAATATAGTCTTTATTTTTTTCATTTTCCTTGCCTCCTATTATAGTTTGAGCAATACCACTTGCCGCCAGGAGGAGAAAAATAAGGTACATGGATGAATTAGGAATAAATTCTAAGGATCCCTGTAAAAAAAGCAAGTTGATAAAAGCCAGTAATGTGGCAAAGAAACTATTAATAACTAATAGGATTGAATAATTGGTTTGAAAGCGTGTTAAATGTAAAAGACTTTTTATAAAAGCTATTAGCGAGAATGTCACATAAAACACTGAAAAGACCATCATATAGTAAAAAACAAATAATAAGCCTGAGTATGGACTACCCAAATAATAATAGAGAGGATTATCCACCACAAAGATTATGAGGGAAACTATAGATAAGAGAAAAAGGATAAAAAAGCGCGTTTTTATAGGACGTATGCCATAAAAAATTAAATATATGGTAGAAACAATAACCAAAAGAATAATAGCAGGAATAGCTACATCTGCATGGTAAGCTAGGTAATCGATAACATTAAAATCCATTTTTCTACCTCCATTGATTTCTAGTCAATGACACTGCAAAATGGTTAATAAACTATGTAGAAAATAAATAACTTGTTTCTTTATAAACCTAAGTATCTATTGATAGTAAGCGCTCTCTCTAACTCTATCTTATTACTTTCCCTTCTGGCCTGCAACTTAAAATGCACCACTTTCCTCAAGCGTAAATTTAACGTTATCTTCAATCCATTGACGGCGCGGTGCTGGTTTATCTCCCATAAGAACTGAGACCCGACGTTCAGCACGCGCTAAATCGTCAATAGTCACTCGGATAAGTGTTCTGGTCTCTGGATCCATGGTTGTTTCCCAAAGCTGGTCAGCATTCATCTCACCAAGCCCTTTATAACGTTGGAGAAGAGCACCTCGACCAAATTTTTGGCGAAGGTCCTCAAGCTCACCATCTGTCCAAGCATATTCGACAACTTCCTTCTTGCCTTTACCTTTAGACATCTTGTAAAGAGGAGGTAGAGCGATATAGACGTGCCCTGCTTCAACCAGTGGACGCATATAACGATAGAAGAAAGTAAGTAACAAGGTCTGGATGTGGGCTCCATCGGTATCGGCATCGGTCATGATAATAATCTTGTCATAGTTGATATCATCAAGGTTAAAATCAGCTCCAACACCTGCACCAATAGTGTAAATCATGGTATTGATTTCTTCATTTTTGAGAATGTCTGCCATTTTGGCTTTCTCAGTATTTAGGACCTTACCTCGTAGGGGTAGGATGGCCTGGAATTTACGATCACGGCCTTGTTTGGCTGATCCACCGGCAGAGTCCCCTTCGACCAGATAGAGCTCATTTTTCTTAGCATTCTTAGACTGGGCTGGCGTCAATTTTCCTGACAGGAGACCCTTGTCTTTTTTATTTTTCTTGCCATTTCGGCTAGCATCACGAGCTTTTCTGGCAGCTTCACGGGCATCACGGGCCTTGATAGCCTTACGCACCAAGTTAGAAGCCAGATCCCCATTTTCCATAAGGAAATAAGTCAAATACTCTGAAACAATACTATCAACAATAGGACGAGCAAGTGGAGATCCCAACTTGTCTTTAGTTTGTCCCTCAAACTGAAGGTGCTCTTCAGGAACCAAGAGCGAGATAACTGCTGACAAGCCCTCACGGTAATCTGACCCTTCAAGGTTCTTATCCTTTTCTTTAAGGAGGCCAGTCTTACGGGCATAATCGTTAAAAGCCTTGGTAATAGCTGATTTGAAGCCCGTCTCGTGGGTACCACCGTCCTTAGTGCGGACATTATTGACAAAGGAAAGGATATTATCAGAGTAACCATCGTTGTACTGAAGGGCTAATTCTAAGTGAAACTCCTGTTGGTCTCCATCAATATAGATGACTGGTGTCAGCGTTTCCTTGTCTTCATTCAAGTAAGACACAAAGTCTTGGACCCCATTTTCATAATGGAATTCTTCACGTACTTCTTCTTCACCACGCAAGTCTGTCAATGTCATGGTAACATTTTTGAGAAGGAAGGCTGACTCTTTAAGACGTTCTGAGATGGTGTTAAATTTGAAGTCAGTTGTTGAAAAGATATTAGCATCAGGCATGAAGGTTACTTTTGTACCTGTCTTAGACTTAGGCGCCTTGCCTATCTTTTCAAGCCCTGTAACAGGGTGACCACCATTTTCAAAACGCTGGCGATAAACGCTACCGTCACGGGTAATCTCTACCTCCAGCCAGCTAGAAAGTGCATTTACAACTGATGAGCCTACACCGTGAAGACCACCGGAAGTCTTATAACCACCTTGTCCAAATTTACCACCTGCGTGGAGGACTGTGAAAATAACTTCTACCGTTGGTTTACCCATGGCATGCATACCTGTTGGCATCCCACGTCCAGAGTCTGAAACAGAAACGGAACCATCCTTATTTAAGGTGACAGCGATGACATCACCAAAGCCTGAGAGAGCTTCATCGACAGCATTGTCAACAATCTCCCAAACTAGGTGGTGAAGACCTGTCCCATCTGTTGAGCCAATGTACATCCCTGGGCGCTTGCGAACCGCATCCAACCCTTCCAGTACCTGAATGGCATCATCATTATAATTATTTACATTTATTTCTTTTTTAGCCAAGAGTGACCTCCAAAATTTTCATCCTTATTATTTTATAAGTTTTCAGAAGAATTTGCAAAGGAAATCAGGAAAGCTGTTAGCTTATCTTAGGGCTGACCAACTTTGTCAATTACTAAGCTGTATGCTATAATTATCTCATGAAAATCTTATTGTTAATTCTTATCGCCTACTTGCTGGGTTCCATTCAGACTGGTCTCTGGATTGGAAAAATTTTCTTTCATACTAATCTTCGAGAGCACGGTTCTGGAAATACTGGAACAACTAATACCTTCCGTGTTCTTGGTAAGACTGCTGGCACAATCACTTTCTTGGTAGACATGCTCAAGGGGACCTTAGCAGTTCTCTTACCTATTTGGCTGGGTGTCACGGAAGTATCACCCCTAGTCATTGGTTTCTTTGCCATTATCGGGCATGTTTTTCCAATCTTTGCGGGATTTAAGGGTGGAAAAGCCGTTGCGACAAGTGCTGGAGTGCTTCTTGGTTTTGCTCCCCTCTACTGCATCTTCTTGCTCCTGGTCTTTGCTCTAACACTCTATTTAACCAGCATGATTTCATTTTCAAGTGTCACTACCGCAATTGTTGGACTTATTACCTTAGCTGTTTTTCCAGCTATCCACTTCTTGCTAGATGGCTATGACCTTATTTTCACTGGTGTCCTTACCATCATGGCTTTGATTATTATCTTCCGTCACACTGAAAATATAGCTCGTATCCGTAATCATCAAGAAAGCTTGGTACCTTTTGGACTTAATTTAACGAAACAAAATCCAAATAAATAATTACTATTGACCACTAGCCAAGCTAGTGGTTTTCTTGTTCTGCTAACCAACTGACAGCCCAAAGACAAATAATAAAGATCCGAAGTCTCTACCTCGGATCTTTTTTAGGCTTAAGCTTTAAAGCTGACACCATTTTCTTTTAATTTTTTAACTGTCGCAGGTCCTACCCCCTTAAGTGCTAGGACTTCTTCTTCAGTTACAGTAGCAAAAGCCTCTCCTGACGTCAAACCTTCATTGTAGAGGGTCTCTACAAGGTTCGAACGAAGGCCTTCAACTTCTGGAAGCTCTGCAAAGGCTTCAAGACTAAGATCTGCAGCCACAACTTCTTCTTTAGCAACTGTCTTAGGTTCAGCAACAGGTTGTGGTGCTACTGGTGGCACTGGCGGAACAGGCGCAACTGGTGGTACAGGGGCTTTAATATTATTGAAAAGTCCTTGTTTTTTCAAACGGTGTTTAAAAGCTTTCTTTTTATTTTTTACTTTAGCCATGTCTAGTTTTCTCCTATTTTGACAGACGACTTTTTCCTATAAAGTGCGGTCGTTATTTTCTTTTTCATTCTCTATTAATAGTGACGTTCCCCGAATAGGCCATCTGGCATATCGTGGAAACTTTTACCTGCACGATAGTTGGCAAACTTGCTAATTAGGAAATTGTATGCATCCAATTTAGATTCATAACGGAAACTTGCATCACGTGCACGCTCATCGCCATCTTCTTCCCAAATTTTCTTGCTAGCAGCCAAAGCCGTTTCGTTTACTTTAACTTGGGTAACAACCCATTCTTCAAAGTCTTTTAGAAATTCTTGTTCGTAGGTCATGTTTTCCTCTTCATTTTAAAAAACCAGCTTAACGCTGGCTTCATTTTCTACTAATAGTGTGTAGAGCTAATAGCCTTACAATCTCTTATTATAACAAATAATTAGAAATTTGACTAGGCTCTAAACTCTTGATATAAGGCTTTAATATCATTTGGACGTGTTCGACAGCAACCACCCAAAATTTTCACGCCAAAATGAGCATGCCAATCCTTGCTATGTTCAACTAGGGTTAGAGCATCCTTATCTTTGGGTTTCCAAGTCTGCGTACTGCCATCATAAACCTCACCTGAATTGGGATAGGTAATGAGCGCCTTGCCAGCATTTTTAAGAATAGCAAGAGCCTGATCATAAAGAAGAGGTGAACTGCAGTTGATTCCTATAGCCAAGATTTGATTTGACTGAGAAACAAGCTTGGCAATTTCTGCTAGAGAAGTCCCATCACTGATAGCATCTGGAATCTGGACTGTAAAACTCATATAAGCTTCTGCTTCTGGAAACTCTTCAGCTAGAAGTTCAATCAAGGCTTGTGCTTCCAAACGATTTGGAATAGTTTCCAAAGCCAACAAATCCACACCTTGATCTAGGAGAATTTGAATCCTAGGGCGATGAAAATCCTTGAGCTCCTCGATAGTAATTTCACCATAATCACCACTATACTCAGAACCATTAGCCAAATAAGCTGCGTAGGGACCGACGTCCCCAGAAATCAAAGGATATGGTCGTTTTGCTTTCTCAGTCTCATCTAATGTTGCCCATACCTTATCATGTGCAGCCTTTGCTAACTGGACTGTTAGAGCAATAATTTGCTCCGCTGCTTTCTCAGTAAGTCCTGCCTCTACCAAGCCTGGTAAGGTCGCCTGATAAGATGACGTGGTAATCAAGTCAGCCCCGGCAGCTACATAGGTTTCGTGAATTTCTTGAATAACTTCTGGCTTCTCAAGAAGGTACTTGGCTGACCAGAGCTTACCTGAAATATCATAACCCAGGGCTTCCATCTCTGTTCCTAGAGCCCCATGAAGAATGAGGGGAGAATTATTTTCCAAATAATCTTTAAATGTTGCCATAAAAGACCTCCTTACCATTTTTTAAAGCGAAGGTAGTGATAAAGGTAACAGAAAACCATGAAAGGAATACCGAAATAAAGTCCCGCACGTTGTGAACTATCCCAAGCAATCCCAAGCACAGAAATAGCCAACAAAACGATTGTGATATAAGGTAGGATTGGATTAAACGGTGTCTTGTAATCCAACTCATCATCGGAATGTTCTAGATTCCACTGTTTTCGGAAATTAATTTGCGCCATAGGAATGGAAAGCCAAACAACAACAACCGCAAAACCGGCGATTGATACCAGAGCTAGATAAACCGTATCTGCTGCATAGATACTTGAGAAGAGCGATAAAACTGCTCCAGCCATGGAAATCAAGAGGGCTGTCATTGGAACACCATGCTTATTGATTTTCACTAGTTTTTTATTGAGCATTCCCTCATTGGCCAAAGACCAAAGCATACGGCTTGACGCATAAAGACCTGAATTCCCAGCAGAAAGAATAGCTGTCAAAATTACAAAGTTCATAATGTCCGCCGCAAATGGAATCCCCATCTTGTCAAAGACATCAACGAAAGGAGCTGAGGATACCCCTGCTTCTTTCATTGGAAGAAGCGAAGCCAATACCACAATAGTCAAGACGAAGAAGATAACCAAACGTCCAATGGTTGTTTGAATAGCACGTGGAACAGCTTCCTTAGGATTATCTGTCTCACCAGCAGCGATACCGATTAACTCTGTTCCTGAAAAGGCATAATTTACCGCCAACATGACTGAAACAATGGCAAGACCACCATTTGGAAAGAGACCATTAGCCGTCAAGTGCTTAAACATAATGGCCTCATGGTGACCATCAAAACTCACCAATCCAAACATCGCCCCCAGACCTAAGATGATGAAAACCAAGATAGCAATGACTTTGATTGACGAGAAGAAGGATTCCGCTTCCGCAAATGACCTCACGCTCAAAGCATTAATCCCAAAAATCACTAAGGCAAAGAAGGCTGCGAAAATCCAAGCCGGAACTGATGGGAACCAACGTTGCATCAGCATGGCCGCACCTAGAAATTCTGTTCCCAAGGCAACCGTCCAACAAATCCAATAAAGCCAGGCTACCGTAAAGCCGGTTCCAGGACTGATAAACTTAGTGGCATAGGTGTGAAAGGACCCCGTTACTGGCATAGCTACTGCTAACTCTCCCAAAGAAAGCATAACCAAGTAAACGACAACAGCCCCCACAAGATAAGAAAGGATAGCACCAAGGGGACCAGCTTGTGCAATCGTATAGCCTGAACTCAAGAAGAGACCAGTACCGATAACACCACCTAGCGAGAGCATAAAGAGGTGGCGTGAGGTCATCTTCCGTTGGAACTGACCTTCATTTTATAATTATGGTTTTCCATAGATTCCTCCAATAGATATGATAAAACAAGCTTATCACAATAAAATCCCTTTGGATAATAGGTTGAAACTATCAAAGAGATAGATAAAAACTATCGCAAGAAAAAAACTCGGATTTCTCCGAGCTTTTCTTACAATTCTGCCAAAATAGTGTCCCATGCCTCGTCATAACCGTCACGTGTGATAGATGAAAAAACGATGAAATGGTCATTTTTGTCGAAATTGAGTTTTTTCTTAATAATCGATTCGTGCTTGTTCCATTTTCCACGAGGAATCTTATCAGCCTTAGTCGCTACAACAATAACTGGAATCTCATAGTACTTTAGAAATTCATACATTTGAATATCGTCCTGAGTCGGCTCATGTCGGAGGTCAACCAAGCTAACAACGACACGAAGATTATCTCGAGTCACAAGGTACTCTTCAATCATTTTCCCCCATTTGGCACGTTCTTTTTTGGAAACACGGGCATAACCATAACCAGGAACATCCACAAAGCGTAACTTGTCGTCAATATTGTAGAAATTGAGCAACTGTGTTTTTCCTGGTTTCCCAGAAGTACGTGCTAGGTTTTTACGGCCAAGAAGTGTATTGATAAAGCTTGACTTACCGACATTTGATCGTCCTGCTAGGGCAACTTCAGGGAGGTCATCTTGTGGGTAGTGACTCTTATTTGCCGCACTGAGCAAAATCTCAGCATTGTGCGTATTTAGGACTTGTTCTTCAGCCATAGGTCCTCCTTATGCTGTTTCCAATACTGGAGCAGCTTTCCCATCAACGGCTTCTTTGGTGATACGAACCTTAGTGACATCTTCCTGACTAGGAATTTCAAACATAACATCCATCATGACTTCTTCAATGATAGAGCGAAGCCCACGCGCACCAGTCTTACGTTCAATAGCCTTACTTGCAATAGCCTCAAGGGCCTCCTGATCAAACTCAAGTTCAACCCCATCATAAGACAAGAGGGTTTGATACTGCTTCACCAAGGCATTCTTAGGTTCTGTCAAGATACGCACCAAGTCATCAACAGTTAACTGTTCAAGGGCCGCAAGAACTGGCAAACGTCCGATAAATTCAGGGATAAGACCAAATTTTTGGATATCTTCAGCCACAATTTCTTGCATGTATGATGACTCATCATCAATTGCCTTATTATTTTGACCAAATCCAATGATTTTCTCACCAAGACGTTGCTTAACGATATCTTCAATACCATCAAAAGCACCACCCACGATAAAGAGAATATTCTTAGTATCAATTTGAATCATCTCTTGGTTAGGGTGTTTACGACCACCTTGAGGTGGAACACTAGCCACTGTTCCCTCAATAATCTTCAAGAGAGCTTGTTGAACCCCTTCACCTGAAACATCACGAGTGATTGAAACATTCTCACCTTTTTTGGCAATCTTATCAATCTCATCCACGTAAATAATCCCACGTTCCGCACGTTCAATATTGAAGTCTGCCGCTTGGATGAGTTTGAGGAGGATATTTTCCACATCCTCACCCACATAACCTGCCTCTGTCAATGATGTCGCATCCGCAATCGCGAAAGGAACATTCAAACTACGAGCCAAAGTTTGAGCCAAGAAAGTTTTCCCTGAACCTGTTGGTCCAATCATAAGAATATTTGATTTTTGCAAATCCACATCATTGTCTTCACGACTTTCTGTGAAGTTAATACGTTTATAGTGGTTGTAAACAGCTACTGCCAAGGCACGTTTGGCACGATCTTGCCCTACGACATAGTTGTTCAAAATATCTAAAAGTTCTTTTGGCTTTGGTGTTTCAGCCAAGTCGGCCAAAACTTCTTCAGACATTTCCTCACGAATGATTTCTTGTGACAAGGCCACACATTCGTTACAGATAAAGACGCCATTGCCGGCGATAATTTTCTTTACTTCTTCTTGGTTTTTGCCACAAAATGAACAATAAACCATTTCTTCATTACGATTTCCAGCCATTTATTCCTCACTCTTTTCTAAAATAGGGTGCCATAGAAGGCGTGAATAGTATTGACAAGGTTAGTAAAAGCATTTAAAAAGAGAAAAACTGCTAACCCATAACGTTTCTTACGAAAGGCAGGAATAGCGGAAAGCACACAAAGTACTCCCAATAATGCAGTAAATAATCCAAAAACACTACGTTGCATGAACCTAGTCTCCTTCTTTTTCATAGCGACTTATACTAAAGTCATAGGCATTTTTATCATCCTTGACCACGCGGTCATGTGATACCTCTTTAAATGCCGTCATATCTAGTTGTGGAAAATACGTATCTCCCTCTAAATCAGCCTCAATAGTTGTCTTGATGAGCGCATCATAATGTCCATCAAAAGCCTTGTAGACACCAGCGCCACCAGCAATATAGAGGTCCTTGTCTTGCTCTTCAAACCAAACTAGGGCTTCCTCAACACTCGTAACGGTCGTTACACCCTCACAATCGAAGTCCTTGTCTCGAGTTAGAATCAAGGTTTCACGTCCTGGGAGGCAACGACGGTTCATGCCATCAAAGGTCACACGTCCCATAAGAATTGCTGAACCCATGGTCGTTTTCTTGAAATGTGCCAATTCAGCAGGCAAGTGCCATGGCATGGTGTGATTCTTCCCAATAACATGGTTACGAGCTTCCGCCCAAATAGCAATGATTTGTTTAGACACGGTATTTCCTTTTCTTTTTAAGTTTACAATCCATTCTAACAAAAAAAGATAAAAAGAGCTTGGAAAAACTTTGCCAGCTCTTTATGGGCTTAAATCATAAGCATTTATTAAATTGCTAAGTCAAATTTGAGTTGAGGTTTAACAGGATCATAGTCAACCAATTCAAAATCTTCTGGTTTGATATCAAAGAAATTAGTTCCATCAGGAACATTGAGGACCAAGCGTGGTTGGCAATCAGACGGTTGACGCTTGAGGAGTTCCTCAGCTTGCTCAAATTGATTATCATAGATATGGAGGTTGTTGATGAAATAAAAGAATTTACCAACTTTCCAACCAAAATGCTTGGCTATCATCATCTGAAGAGCCACATACTGCATAGCATTAATGTGATGGGCCACCAACATATCGTTAGAGCGCTGCGTCAAAGTGGCATCCAAATAAATATCCTCACCCACACGACGAACATCAAACATGGTCTGGAAGGCACAAGGCTGAAGTCCAGCTGTCTCCTCGAAGGCCTCGTAATCCCAAAGGGAGATGACATTACGGCGATTCCAAGGATTGGCCTCTAACTGTGCCAGCAAACGGTTAATGATACCGTGCTTTTTAACGACCGCCCCATAACGCTGACCGATTGACCGCTTGTCCCCATTATTAGCAGGGACGCCTTCAACTTCCCAGTCATTCCAATAATGAACATTATACTTGTCTTCAAGGACATCTAGGCTATTTGTCTGGTCTTGGTAAATCCAGAGGACTTCTTTGATGGCAGATTTGATAGCGATAGGACGGAGAGTCGTAATTGGAAACTCTCCCTTGCTCAAATCATATTCTGCAAAAGAGCCTGTGATGTATTTGGAATTGGCTGTTGTCCCATCCTTGTATTTAGGACGTGCTTGTTCTGACCAAACGCCTTCTTCCATGATTTTAGTGATATTTTCTTTAAAAATAGTGTCTGCTTTTGTCATGATTTTCCTCTTTATTCCATTGAAAACAAAGTCTCACTTAATACTCGCAACATATAAATAGAAATAATTTTGCTTATCTAAGTATAGCTGTAAATAACCTTGCTTATCATTTCAATTTTACCCTATTCTGATGCAAATGAGAACTAAAAGCTATGTGTTTACCAAAACTAAGTCTTGTGGAATTCTCTAGTTCGTATCAAATTCATATTAAAACTAAAATATTACTAACTATCAAAGTTTTTTCAAGGCGAAAGCGCTCTTTTATGGTAAAATCACTATAGATTAGTATCCTCTGGATACTCTACAATGAAGAATAAAAGGAAACATCATATGTCTATTGGAATTGACAAGATTGGTTTTGCGACCAGTCAATATGTTCTAAACATGGCGGATCTTGCTCTTGCCCGAGGGGCTGAGCCTGAAAAATTCAGCAAGGGACTGATGCTTGATGCAACTAGTATTACGCCAATTACAGAAGATATCGTGACACTTGCTTCTGATGCAGCGAGTGACATTTTAACTGACGACGACAAGCAAGCTATCGATATGGTCATCCTAGCTACCGAGTCTTCTATTGACCAATCCAAGGCTGCTGCTGTCTATGTTCACAATCTTTTAGGTATTCAACCTTTTGCTCGTTCTTTCGAAATGAAGGAGGCTTGCTATGCAGCAACTGCTGGTCTTAACTATGCTAAATTGCACGTAGCAGCTCACCCAGATAGCAAAGTTCTAGTTATCGCAAGTGACATTGCCCGCTATGGTGTAGGATCTTCAGGTGAATCTACTCAGGGAGCTGGGGCCGTAGCCATGCTAATCAGTCAGAATCCACGTATTTTAGAGCTTGCTGATGACAATGTGGCACAAACCCGTGATGTCATGGACTTCTGGCGTCCAAACTATAGTTCAACGCCTTTTGTTCAAGGCATCTATTCAACCAAGCAGTACCTTGATAGTTTGAAGACAACTTGGGTGGCTTATCAAGAACGTCATCAAGCCGATTTTGCTGATTTTGCAGCTTTTTGTCTCCACCTTCCCTATCCTAAATTAGCTCTTAAGGGACTTAATAAGATTATTCCCAAAGATTTGGATGTAGTTATTAAAGAGCGACTCATTAATAACTTTGATGCATCCATTACTTATAGTCGACAAATTGGAAATATCTATACAGGATCACTTTATCTTGGACTTCTTTCTCTATTAGAACAGTCACAAAATCTTAAAGCGGGAGATAGAATTGGTTTCTTTTCTTATGGTTCTGGAGCTGTCTCTGAGATTTTCTCAGGTCGCCTGGTTGAGGGTTACAAAGACATGCTTCGTTCTGATCGTCTAGATACCTTTGCCCAACGTCATAACCTGAGCGTCGCTGACTATGAGGAACTTTTCTATGAAGAGACTCAATTGGATGACACTGGCTCAACCCAATTCGCTACTTATCAAACTGGACCTTTCCGTTTGACTGAAATCTCTGAACATCAACGTATCTATAAAGGAAATCAAAATGACTAAACTCTCTTGGACTGGTTTTTCCAAGAAGACACCGCAAGAACGCAAAGAGCATTTGAAAAATAATGCTCTTTTGTCTCAGGAAAATCAAGACCTTCTGGATAATGACCAACAACTTACTCTTGAAACAGCCAATCAAATGGCTGAAAATGTCATTGGTCGATTTACACTTCCCTTTGCCATTTGCCCAGATGTATTAGTAGATGGCGTTACCTATCAGGTTCCCATGGTTACCGAGGAACCTTCAGTTGTGGCTGCTGCTTCCTATGCTAGCAAGCTCATCAAGCGCTCTGGTGGCTTTACAACCAAGATTCATGACCGTCAGATGATTGGGCAAGTAGCCCTCTTTGATGTCCCTGATAAAGCCGCTGCGGCAAGTAAGATTCAAGCAGCTAGTCAGGAACTTATAGAAATCGCCAAAGAAGCTCACCCTTCTATTGTTAAGCGTGGGGGTGGTCCTCGCAAGCTCTGGACTGAGACCAAGGGAGACTTCCTCATTGTCTACTTGGCAGTTGATACCCAAGAAGCCATGGGCGCCAATATGGTCAATACCATGATGGAAGCACTGGTACCAAAATTAGAAAATCTCTCGCAAGGTCAAAGCCTCATGGCCATTCTCTCAAACTTAGCCACTGAGAGCCTTGTCACATCGACCTGTCGTCTTAGCACACGCTTTCTCAGTCGAAACAAGGAAGAAGCCCATGATTTGGCTAAAAAAATGGAACTGGCTAGCCAGTTGGCCCAGGTTGACCCTTACCGAGCAGCTACCCATAATAAGGGAATTTTCAATGGTATCGATGCCCTAGTTATCGCGACTGGCAATGATTGGCGAGCAGATGAGGCTGGGTGCCACGCCTATGCTAGCAAAGACGGAAGCTATCGTGGCCTATCCACATGGACCTATAATCAGGAAACTCAGGAACTGGTGGGAGAATTAACCCTACCAATGCCAATCGCGACCCGAGGTGGTTCTATTGGACTTAATCCAAGTGCGTCTATCGCCCATGACTTGCTTAACCATCCAGATGCTAAAACACTAGCTAGTATCATCGTCTCTCTTGGTTTGGCACAAAATCTTGCTGCTCTTAAAGCACTTACCTCAACAGGTATCCAAGCAGGACATATGAAACTTCAGGCCAAATCTCTAGCCCTACTAGCCGGTGCGAGTCCCAAAGAGATGCCTTACGTTTTGGCTGAGCTTCTCAAGGCCAAACATATGAATCAGGAAACTGCACAAGCGATTTTGGAAAAACTCAGAAATCCTTAAAAAGAATACCATAGAAGTTTAAAATATCACTTCCGCTTTTAGGACTAAAAGAAAAATGAAGATGTTGGAAACCCTTATTTCATCATCTTTTTTCTTGTCTTTTAAGTTCTGACTTGACTTGGATTTCTATAATGTTATAATCTAGTTATGAAAACTAGGTAAAGAGGTTTTTATAATTTGACAACACAACAATACCCTCTCTGGGAGGAATTACCAGAGATAGAACTCTATTTGGATCAGGTTTTGCTCTATGTCAATCAGGTCACCCAAAGTACTTTGGGACCAAACGACAAGGGGCTAACCGCCTCTATGGTCAATAATTATGTCAAACATGGCCATGTGGCAAAACCTATCAAGAAAAAATACAATGCAGCTCAATTAGCCAGACTCATTGTCATTACCAGTCTGAAGACCGTCTTTGAGATTTCTGAGATTGCTAAAACCCTTGAAATCCTACGGACAGATGCTGAAAGTCAAAGGACCTACTACAATGACTTTGTGGCCTGCATGAATGGTCAAGTCCCTGAAGAGGCTCCACAAGTCATACTTTCAGCCTGCCAGACACTTCAATGCTACCGAGCTACCCATCAACTTTTGAACGACCTTGAAGGAGGAAACAATGCCTAATACTGCTACTTTTAACACTTCTCCCAACCTCAAACTCAGTAAAAAACTTAGCTTTGGTGAGGAAGTGGCAAACAGCGTGACACACGCTGTCGGAGCCATGGCCATGTTAATCTTATTGCCAATTACTGCCGTTCATGCCAACAACGGCTACGGCATGACTGCTGCCGTCGGGATGTCCGTCTTCGTCATTAGCCTCTTCCTCATGTTCTTGAGCTCAGCCATCTATCATGCTATGGATTACAATTCACCTCACAAGATGGTCCTAAGAATTATTGACCACAGCATGATTTATATCGCCATCGCTGGAAGTTACACCCCTGTTGCCCTATCGCTAGTTGGCGGTTGGCTAGGTTACAGCATCATCATCCTTCAATGGGGAACAACCATTTTTGGTATTCTCTACAAAATCTTTGCTAAAAAAATCAATGAAAAATTCTCCCTCTTCCTCTATCTAATGATGGGCTGGTTGGTTATCTTCATTATTCCAGCTATCGTCACTAAGACAGGTCCAGCTTTTTGGGGACTCATGCTTGCTGGAGGATTATCATACACGGTTGGCGCAGCTTTCTATGCTAAGAAAAAACCATACTTCCACATGATTTGGCACCTCTTCATCATGTTGGCTTCAGCTCTCCAGTATATGGGAATCGTCTATTTCATGCTTCCTTAAAATTAATACTAGGCTTCAAATAGTTATGATATAATAAGGCCATACGGAGGTAAATCATATGAAAAAAGAACTCAGACGAGATCCTAACAACAAAATCATCGCCGGTGTTTGTTCTGGTATCGCCAATTATCTTGACATTGACCCTGTCATTATTCGCCTCATCTGGGCTGCAGCGATTTTCTTATTTGGAACAGGTTTTCTTTTCTACATCATTTGCTGGATTATTATCCCAGAAGAAAGCAAGTGGTAAGTTAAAATTGAATATACAAAAATAAGCCAGACCTAAATTATTCTGCATTCAGGTCTGGCTCATTTTTTATTTTTTCAAGCGGAAAATCAAATAGCTGACATTAATAAGGAGTAAAACACTCCAAAGAATAAGGAAAGGGATATTTCCTCGGACAGCATTGTGCCAAATACCTAGGGCATATAAGGCCATAAAGACGAGCGATCCTAGAACCGCTGTTCCTTTATTGTTTTTTGGTTGATTAGACATAGAAACCTCCTTTGATTGCTTTGTATAAAACGTTCTGAAACCATAAACCATGGCGAAAAAAGCTCTGGCTTGGCGTTTGACATCATTAGCCAAAGATCTATGGGACTGGGCATAGATACCATTTGGATTGTAAAAAGACTTGTCAAAATGCTCAGGCTCTTTCTGGCCCCACTTCTTCCTCAATTTGTTGGGTGATCGAAAACCCTTAGTCATCCGATTACGAAAGGCCGGATCGTGTGGTTGGACTGGCTCCACATCCAGTTGCCAGTGACGCTTGAAATTACCATAGTTGAAACTAGCTCCATTTACCACACCACTCTCAGTTACCTTTTCCGCATCGACCTCATTGAGAAAATTTCCCTGACTATCTAGAATAAACTCTATGCGATTATAGAGGAGAATCTTGAGATTAACACTAGGAATCCCATCTGGATAAATCACCTTGCCATCACAGAAAGAAATCTTTTGGTGCAGACGTCCCTGATCAAACATGGTGAAAGGTTTCCATCTGAGATAGACAGCTAAAGCTTCCTTGTCTGTCATCCCTGGTTTTTTATAATGTGTCCTCACATATTGGGCATGTTGACTAGAAATCAGGTAACGTAGCTGATGGATTTGTCGCTCTACAAGGCCCTCCTGAGACAAGCTATCACCAGGAAAAGCCAAACCGACCAACCTGACAATATCCTTCCAAAAGGCATCATGAGGCGCCAAGTTAGGGTCAAAATAGGATAATAAACGCTGCGTTTCCTCAAGCTCCCCAGATAGATCCTCTGGCATCTCTATATAAGCAAGCAATAACTTCAGTACCTGCAATGGCTGGTATTCCTTTTGCCATCCCTTCCATAAGCTAGAAAAGCTTTTTGAGCCTATGAACATCTCATCTCTCCTCAATAACATAAGTTAGTTTAATCAGTGGTCTCCTTTATGAAGTCCTCTATCTTAGCAACTACCTCTTTGGTATGATAATGATAAAGATAATGTGGGGCATCATAAAAAGTCAGTTCGATATTTTTCTGGCCCTTTGCAAATCTAGTCGCATAATGTCGCCACTCCTCCTGGCTAAAACCCGTGCCTTCTCCATTAGAAACTAGAAGTAAGGTTGGGATTTGCGAATTTATCTTAGTATCAACCTTTTTAGCATTCTCTTTCACACACAGGCCCTCATTTAACATAGCTTGTGACAGTATTTGACGATAGGCTATTCGTTGATAGAGGCGTCGGTCACTACTATTAAGATTTTCATTAGGCATATATAAGCGACTTGGTAAATACCTTAATAGGCCTAATTGACTTCCCCAACGAGCCAGACGCAACATCTGGGGATGCATTTTCAATTGAGAGTAACTCTCTGGTAGAGCCCAATCCAAGCCGATGACTGCCTGGATTTCACTGGGGTATTTTTCTTGCCACAAAAGAGTTTCTAAGGAGGCCATCGAATGAGAGATTACTATATAGGGACCTGACACATGAGCTTTGGCTAGAGCTTGACGTGTCTCTGAAAGGACCACAGCAACATCCCTTGACTTAGACGTGTCCTCACTGTAACCATAGCCAGCTCTTTCAACAACGACTATCTTGTATTCCTTTGAAAGCCCATTATATAACTCTTTAAAATCTAGAATTGGCGAAGCCGTTCCTGCACCAGAGAGAAAAACTAGAGTTTTTGGCCCCTGCCCCTTTACAAAGACGCTCATTTCATGACCATCAACAGATACCATTTGACCTATAGGGTTAAGAGATGCCTTCTCTCTTTGCAAGGCTAATCTATGGTAAGTAAAACTAGCCAGTAATAAGACCAGAACGACTCCTAGCAGAAATAAAAGTCTTTTTATAAAAACATGCATGGTTATCCTACTAAAAAGTCAGCTAGCTTAGCTAACCGACTTTCTGATTTATTCGGCATCTGGGCGTGATTTGCGAGCGATATCAGCAAGAATATTTTCTACAAATTCTGACACAGTCTCAGTGTGTGTCTGTTTTTGTCCATAGCGACGAACGTTAACAGTTCCGTCTTCCATTTCCTTGTCCCCAACAATTAATTGGTAAGGAATTTTTTGCGTTTGAGAAGCACGAATCTTGAACTGCATTTTTTCATTACGTTCATCCACTTCGGCACGGACACCACGGTCACGAAGTTGTTTAGCAACTTCCCATGCGTAGTCCACGTGTTTTTCGTTAGAAACTGGGATGAGGGTTACTTGGTGAGGGGCAAGCCATGTTGGGAAGGCTCCTTTATAGTTCTCGATGAGGATGGCTGTGAAGCGTTCCATTGTTGAGATAACCCCACGGTGAATCATAACTGGACGGTGTTCTTCACCATCAGCTCCGATATAGTGAAGGTCAAAACGTTCTGGAAGCAAGAAGTCAAGCTGGATAGTAGAAAGAGTTTCTTCTTTCCCAAGAGCAGTTTTAACCTGAATATCCAATTTTGGTCCGTAGAAGGCTGCTTCCCCTTCAGCTTCATAGTATTCAACACCCATGTCATCAACAGCTGCTTTCAACATGCGTTGCGCATTTTCCCACATTTCATCATTGTCAAAGTACTTGTGCTTATCTGCAGGGTCACGATAAGACAAACGGAAACGGTAATCAGTCAAGTTGAAATCTTCATAAACATCAATAATCAATTGAAGGATTTTCTTGAATTCATCTTCGATTTGTTCTGGAGCAACGAATGTATGTCCATCGTTAAGTGACATTTCACGTACACGTTGAAGACCAGTGAGGGCACCAGATTTTTCGTAACGGTGCATCATACCGATTTCAGCGATACGGATTGGCAATTCACGATAAGAATGGACGTGGTGTTTGTAGACTTCGATGTGGTGTGGACAGTTCATTGGACGAAGGACAAATTCTTCCCCATCTCCCATATCCATTGGAGGGAACATGTCTTCACGGTAGTGATCCCAGTGACCTGAAGTTTTATAAAGTTCAACTGATGCAATTGGTGGAGTGTAAACGTGTTGGTAGCCCGCAGCGACTTCCTTGTCCACGATGTAGCGTTCCAACTCACGACGGATTGTCGCACCATTTGGCAACCAGAATGGAAGTCCTTGGCCAACTTCTTGAGAAATCATGAACAAATCAAGTTCTTTACCAAGTTTACGGTGGTCACGTTCTTTAGCTTCTTCAAGACGTTTAAGGTAAGCCTTGAGATCTTTTTTATCGAACCAGGCTGTACCGTAGATACGTTGCATCATGGCATTATCACTATTTCCACGCCAGTAAGCACCAGCAACATTCAAAAGATGGAAGACTTGGATGCGACCAGTTGATGGCACGTGTGGACCACGACAAAGGTCAACGTATTCACCTTGACGATAGATAGTCAAACCACCTTCATCTTCTGAATGTTCTTCAATCAATTCCAATTTATAGGGATCGTTCTTGAAGATTTCACGCGCCTCGTCTTTAGTCACTTCTACACGGATTGATGGGAAGTTTTCTTTAACGATTTTCTTCATTTCTTCTTCGATACGAGGAAGGTCTTCGTTAGAAATTTGACCAGCTTGATTGTCTGTATCGTAGTAGAAACCATCTTCGATAGCTGGACCTACACCCAAATGAATTTCTGGGAAGAGACGGCGAGCTGCTTGAGCAAACAAGTGGGCCGCTGAGTGACGCAAGATTGGGAGGGCATCTTCGTGATCTGGTGTCACGATTTCAATGCTTCCATCTTCAGTGATGGCACGAGTTGTGTCAATCAATTTACCGTTAAATTTACCAGCAAGAGCTTTTTTAGCCAAAGAATTGCTGATAGATTGTGCAATTTCAAAAGTTGTCACGCCAGATTCGAATTCACGAACAGCGCCATCTGGGAAAGTAATGTTAATCATAATTAAGATGTCAGAGCCCTAAAGTATGAGCCCTTTCGTCCTTTCTATTTAATTTTTTGTTGTAATAGTTTGTTTCTAGGATACTTTGCAATTCCTTCTTATGCCAACCTGCTCCAATCATTATCTTGTTGACATTAAAGTCTATCTCCCTACCATCAGTTAGAAATAGACGAAGTTTGTAACCAATAAACAAGCGTTTCTTAAACTGATAAGACTGAATCGTCTCTTCAGGAAGTTTGGCGATAATATCTCCTAATTTTCCTAAAGGAGTAATAGAGATAATGAAAACCTCTGTTTCTGTAAAAACAATTAGGAAATAAGCATTAGCTGTCCCACTGAGTCTCCTAGTTGCATAGATAGCGTGCAAGGTCTCAGCAAGATTAGCATCCACACCGTGGTCAATCAAGTAAGCTTTAATAGCTTCATATTTGAACCCCATAAAATACTCCTTCAACTGAAAAGATACTTTCACCTTTTACGCTAAACAACATAAAAAACGACCTCCTCGAAAGGACGTCGCAACGTGGTTCCACCTTAGTTCGTGTACGACAAAAAACAAGTCTGTCTTACACCTCTGATTGGCTCTAACGTGGCCACCGTTTTATGTTTGCATAAAAAGTTAATCGAGTAGTCCCAACCATGTCCTCTGCGTGATTTCCAGCACCACACGCTCTCTGAAAGATTTCCCATGACTGATATGTCTCTATGCGTTATTATAGCATGAAACTGTAATTTTTCAAGCTAATTATCTTTTTTATTACTCAATTCTAAGATTTTATCTGACTAGGAAAATGTAATAGCTTTCCTAATCCAAAAGTTTTGTGATATTTCTGATTTTCTTGACCTGTTTGGCAGATCCTTTGATAATACGAACAGAGCCATTGACAGGCAAGCTAATAGCCTTAGTTGGCAAATAAGTCACCATACGGGTCAAGCGTTTCATAGTACTATCTTCACCATTAAGATCATTATGGAAATCCTTAGAAATTGTAAGGTCCAAGTAATACTCATAGACACGTTTTCCAAAGTTTTCCGCAGAAATTTCATAGAGCTTCTCAGCCCACTTAGTCTCATCTTTTTCCGGCGTTGCTATAGCCGCTTCCAAAATCGCCCCGGCTAAATCATTATCATGATAATACAGCGTTCCAAACATCTGGTCTGTGATGACATTGTCCAAATAAGGATTTCCATGGGCAATGATAGGTGTACCGCTTGCCAAGGCCTCCAAATAAGTCAAACCTTGAGTCTCACTGGTTGATGCCGAGATGAAGAAATCAGCAGCCTTATAGTAAAGAGCTGTTTCGCTAGGTGCAATCATACCTGTGAAAACCACCTTATCCAGAACACCAAGTTTCTTGGCTTGGGACTTCAGGTCTGGTAGGTAAGGGCCATCGCCAGCAATAACTAACCGAACCTTATCGTCTTCCTCTAAAACCGAAGGTAGAGCTGCCAAAACTGCTTGGATATTTTTCTCATAAGAGACACGAGACAAACTCAACAACATGGTTTCATCCGAAGCAATACCAAGCTTGGCTCTCAAGTCCGCCACATCTTCCTCTGTAATCTCTGGACGCTGGAATTTCTCAAGTTCAATACCTGTTGGAATGACCCGTTTTTCAGCAGCAATCCTATACTGGAGCAAAAGGTCATAAACTATCTCACTCGGACAGATAACCCCATCCAAGTCACTCATAAAACCACGAACAATGTACTTAACCATGCTCGGTCGAATAACCATACCTTTGGCAATATAGCGGACATAGTCTTCATACTGGGTATGATAGGTGTGTACAACAGGAATCCTCAGTTCACGCGCAATGGCAATCCCTAGAAGCCCCAAGGAGAACTCTGTCTGCGTATGAATAATATCAAGCTTGTACTGTTTGGCAATCTCTAGAGCCTTAGAAAAGCCACGATAAGCCACTCGGCGATCCTTAAAAGCAAAGAAAGGCACACTAGGAATACGGACAATCTGCCAGTCTTCATAGCGGTCAACATCTCTATCAGTCGTAGTAAAGATAAAGACATTATGCCCCATTTTTTCCAACTGCGTCTTCAGTGTGCGAATACTAGTCGCAACACCTGATACCTGTGGAAAATAGGTATCTGTAAACAATCCGATACGCATTTAAATCTCCAATACTTCTTTGTAGGCTTCAACAAGTTTTTGGGCAACATCATCAATCGAGCGACTCTCTGCCACCTTGTAACCTTCTTTACGTTTGTCCACTTTACCATCAATGATATCTTGTAAGGCCACTACAAATTCGTCCACGTTGTGCCCAAATGAGGCAGATTTCTCATCAACCCAGCCCTCATAAACAGGGATATCACGCAAGACCACATGCTGATGACTCGCAAAGGCTTCTAGCACCACAATCCCTTCTGTCTCTTCATAAGATGGGAAAAAGAAGGCGCTGGCACCACTCATAGCTCCCTGGAAGACAGCTCCCTTGAAATAACCTGGGAAGCTAACATTATCAGGATGCTTACCATTAACAATGTCTCGAATCTTTTTAGGAATTAGCCATTTACTGATACTGCCCAGCCAAATGAAACGAACATGTGGCATCTTCTCAGCAACCTTGACAAAGTCTTCAATTCCCTTACGTTGAAAATAAAGGCCAGCACAAATCACAACTGGCTGTCCTTCCTCGATACCAAAGTATTCTCTGAAAACTTCTTCCTTGTGTGGGTCTTTGCCGTATTTTTTCAGATCAATCCCGTTTGAAACAGCAATGATTGGTGTGGTCACCCCATAAGATTGAATCAATTTTTTGGAATACTCAGATGGCGTAATCACGTAATCAGCCATTTGATACATATGAGCCAAATATTTCCCAAAAAGTGGAGCCATGAGGTTAGAACCAATGAATGAATTTTCAAAGTCCTCACGTGTCGAATGACCATGCATGATAACCTTCTTACCACGACGTTTTGCTGCATGCAACAACATCAGGCTGCGTGGTCCGTAAGTATTGATATGAACGACATCGTAATCACCCAAGATGTCTGTTGTATAGGGAATCCCCGCCAAATCCAAAGCATGCATTTGATGGTGGAGAGCCCGTCCGATTCCTGATTTTTCAAGAACCGATTTTCCTTCAAGATAAAGTAGAACTTTCATACTAACAATTATAGCTTAATTTAGCAGAAATTTCATCTTGCAGTTAACTTTATCTTGATTTCTCATTTAATGAGATAGGGTAGAAAAACACAAAAAAGATCGAGCATTCTCGATCTTTTAGGTCATCATCTTAAACGTCTTTACGGCGACGATGGCTATATGCTACACCCATGACTGCTGCCATTTCTGCTGCCACACCGAGGGCAAGCAAGGCAGTATCGTTAGCTTGACCAGTCTCTGGAAGTTGGGGTCCTGATTTCTCAGAGGATTGAACTGGCTTAGCTGGTTTTGGCGTCACCGGTGGAGTAGGCGGTGTTGGTGGTGTAGGAGGTTTTGGTGGAATGAAACTATTGTTGAATTCCGTATCCAAAGGAAGGAGAACCGCTGCTACAAGCAGATTTTCCTTTTCACCCACAGTCTTAGTAACAGTCACTTGGAATTTGGCCACCATGTTATCGTAAACCACGTCAGCTTCATTGCCCTTGACTTCTTCAACAGTGTAGTAGTAAACACCTGGTTTATCATAGACAATATTATCGAAACTAATGTTTCCTTGTGCATTATTGGTTACTGTTTGGATAACATTACCCTTATCATCCTTGAGGACGAAACTAAACTCACCATCTTTGAGGTTACGACCAGTAAGAACCTTGGTCAATTCGAATTTAGCCTTGGCTGGTTGTACTTCTTTCACATAGTTATTGAAAACAGTGTCCCTTGGATTAGCAACAGTTGATACCAAAGCATCACCATCTCGGGTCACTGTAATCCAGGCAGTCGCTTTCATACCATCATAGATGATATCTTCGTTAGTTCCCTTAACTTCTTCAACAGTATAAGTGTAAGTTCCTGCCTTATCAAAGCGAAGTTCACTAAATGCAACATGACCATCAGCTGTATTACCAACAGTTTCGACAATATGGCCTGCACTATCTTTGAGGACAAATTGGAACTCATTAGCAGTCAAGGTTTGGTTGACACCTGCCTTAGTCAATTCCTTACTGAACTGAATAGCGGCTTTAGCTGGAGTCACAAACTTGTTGTTAAAGATGGTGTCTTTAGGATTAACTACAGTTGAAACGAGAGCGTCACCATCACGTGTCACCGTGATAGAAACGGCAGCTTTCATGCTGTCATAAACAATGGATTCATCTTTACCTGTAACCTCTTCAACAGTGTAGTTGTAAGTACCAACCTTGTTAAAGGTCAACTCACTAAATGCAACCTGACCGTCAGCTGTATTTCCAACAGTCTCAAGGACTTTTCCAAAACGGTCTTTAAGGACAAATTGGAATTGATCTGCTTTTAGATCTTGCTTAACACCTGCCTTGGTCAATTCCTTACCAAATGCAATTTTGGCCTTGGCTGGTGTTACCAATTTATTGTTAAAGATAATGTCTTCTGGATAAACCACTTTGGCCACTAATTTTTCTCGGCCATCTGTGGTTTCTCTAGCTACTTGGACAGTCACATCAGCTTGGAGCTTATCATAAACGACGTCACTATCATTACCAGGAACTTCTGTCACACGATAATGATAGATGCCTGGCTTACTGAGTGAGAGATCTGAAAAGACAATTTTACCCTTGGCATCATTAGTGGTTTCCCCTAACTCAACAGGATTGGCACCATCAGTCACATCAACCAATTTGAAGGTAAACTCTTTGTCCTTGAGGTCTCTACCCGCCAAGTCCTTCTCAAGCTCAAGATTGAAATACGTTTGTTGTTCACCACCTGCATTTCCACGACCTCCAACTAAACGTACTTCAGAAGTATATGTTTTTGACTCAACATCTGCATGAAGGTCAACTTTATTCGTAGGATTATTAGAATCTGATGCTGGGTTGGTCAATCGTGTCTGATACCAAACATAAACCATACGGTCCAAACGACCAAGATTTAACTCAAATTTAGTATCGTCATGAGAGAAACTCTTAATCAATTCCATAGCTGAACCCTTATCAACCCATGGCTCAGCAGAATCAATGTAACGTAACTCTAAAGAATTATCAACAAATCTTTGATTATCAGACCAAGTATCGATCAATTGAAGATTATTCAAGACACGTCTTGCGTAATTAAGACGCATTCCCCAGTTAATTAGGGTTGGATCATTCTTGTCCTGACTACCCCATTTAGCAATGACTTCGTCACCAGGAATAGGATTTGCAGAACCAACTGTCACATTAACGACATGACCATTGAAATTGAGGTGCAATTTTTCGCCACCTTTGAGAGCTTCAGAATAAAGCGTATCTAACTCTAAATTCATATATTTCCCAATAGGGTGATCTTCGAAATAATGATTAAATGTGGTTACAACACTGTTATTCTTAGGATCTACCTGAGCAATACCAACAACTTCGTTATTAGCGTTGTAAACATTAACACTATAGCTTGTCTTAAATTGCAATTCACTTGGAAGAGTGAAGATAACTTTGTCACCTGAATTAATAGCTATATCGTTAGGGAATGAAATATCATGATAAACAACCTTACTTCTTGAGTAAATACTATTTCCGTCTGGAAATTGAAGCTCAACGTTAGGGTTTTGAACATGAATTTCAGTTCCTGTCTTAGTCACCTTAACATCCGCTGGAATTGGACGGCTTAGATTGGTAACCTTAAGTCCGAAATTATCAGATGAAGTAGAACTACTATTACTTGCTGCAGCAAGTTCGCTAGCACTAGCTTCTCGTGTTTCACTAACAGTTACAGATTTCTCACTAAGAGTTTCACTAGTCTTATCTTGTGATGAACTTGTTTGTTCAGAGCTTGCAACTGTTTGCTCTTGAACCGTAGCTTCACTAGTAACAGCAGTCACTGAAATAGCACTGGTACTTTCTGCATGAACGGTAGGTTCAACTGTCGCTTCATAACTTGAGACACTAGTGCTTGTCCTTTGGCCCCCGCCATCAGACTCACTAGCTTCCTCAAGTACACTCGTCGCTGGTTGCCCTTTAGGCTCCTCAGCTTGCTCTGCTTTGGCGGTACTCACACCAAAAACTGCAAACGAAAGTAAGACCGATGCAACGCCCACCGTAAACTTACGAATGGAGAAACGTTGCCTCGAATCACCGAATAGGTTATTCATGATTCTATCCTCCCATTATTACAAATCTTAACATTTTTGTAACCCTTTTCATTTTGGATTATACACTATTTTCAGAACTTTGCAAGAACATTATTTACCTATTTGGAGGTTTTGTAAATCTTTCTAAGATATCAATAGATAGTGAAATCTGTAAAACCTTATATTATAGGCTTTATGCTAAGTGCTCTCATTTAACATTGTTTCACTTTCTCATTTTTTTGTCATAATTTTAATGATGCTTCTATTTTAAAAATGCCGAAATTCAAGTTATTTCTTCCAAAGATTAGAAGATTATCTAAATTTAAAGAAGAAAAAACTGCCATTCTCTTAAGAATGACAGTTAGCTTTTAAATTTATTAAGAAGGCGAACCTTAACACTCATTTATACTACTCAAGCAAGTTCTTTGAGAAACTCCACTAAGATAGCAGCTGATTGTTTACCCGCCTGAATAATGAATTCGTCAAAGGTAATATTAGCGTCATGGGCTGCTGTATCGCTCATAGCACGGACAACGATGAAGGGTTTCTTGACACTGTGTGCAGCTTGAGCAATGGCTGCTCCTTCCATTTCAACGGCTAAGACTTCTGGAAAGTGCCCTTTAATAGCATCAATCTTATCCTGACCTGCAATAAAGCTATCACCAGTCGCAATAAGACCAATTTTAGAGTCGATAGAGGCTTGCGCCAAAACCTTTTCAAAAGTCTCTACAAAGCCAGGGTCACTTTCAAAGTAAAGTGGCTGCATAGACATTTGACCAAAATCATAGCCAAAGGCCGTCAAATCAACATCGTGGTAGGCTAATCTTGATGCCACAACCACGTCCCCAATCTTAAGTCCAGGCGCTACAGCTCCTGCTGAGCCAGTGTTAATTAGGGCGTCAACCTCAAAGTGGTCTGCCAGAACAGCCACAGAAATGGCTGACATGACCTTCCCTACACCTGATTGCACCAAAACAACATCATGTTTGCCCAATCGTCCTGTATAGTAGGTATTGCCTAAAACAATTTCTTCAACTTTATTTTCCAATTGCTCCACTAGAAGCTCTAATTCCTGCTCCATGGCAGCGATAATTCCGATTTTCATATAGTTCCTTTTCAACTTGTAATCTTATCAGAGGTCAGCAGAGACATCTATCCAACTCACAGACTTTTTAGAAATAAAAGACAGCAATGAAGAGAATAATCAAGAGGACGACAACCCAAAAGAGGATGCGATTAAGCTTGTGCTGAAATTGATTGCGTTTAGCATTCTCAATCCGACGGCTCTTGTATGCTGAGGGCTGATAATCAGCCTCATAGTCCTCATCATAGAACTCTTCTTCGTAGTCCTGATAATAAGGATGATCCTCTAAGTCAATTTCCCCACGCTTGGCCCGCTCAATGACATCGTCAGTCAAAAGTGGCTTACTCATAACTTATTTTCCTCCAAAATGAAGTGCATAGTACTGGAGAGCAATGATGGTTTTAGCATCCTGAATAGCACCTGATGCTACGAGTTCCATACACTCCTCATAAGTCAATTCATAGATTTCAAGAAACTCATCTTCGTCAAGTGGGCGTGGATTTTCAACAGGCTTGAGGTTTGTAGCCACATAGAGCTTAATTTTTTCATTACAGAAACCAATGGCTGTGTAAAACTCATGAATCAATTTAAGTTCACCCTTAAACTGAGTCTCCTCTTCAAGTTCACGCGCTGCAGCAGCCATCTCATCACCAGCCTCACCGACTTCCAGTTTACCCGCAGGAATCTCGTAGGAAACCGCCTCAATAGCCTTACGGTATTGCTTGACGATAATAATTTTCCCTTCAGGGGTAACAGCTAAAACGGCCACTGCCCCCTTGTGGAAAATCAGTTCACGGCCAGCTGTCTTACCGTCTGGCAAGAGAACTTCATCCACTGCAACTTCAAAAATATGTCCCTTAAATTTTGACTCACGTTTGAGTGTTTTTTCTTCAAACTCCATGACTTGACTCCTTTAATCTATGATTGCAATCTAAATCATCTCTCCAATAGAAGCAAGACTTAGATGGGCTTAAGCCTACTTTTGTTGGCTTGGGTGGTGAGGCTTCTTAGTGGCGTAGCCTTCTTTATTGACCTGACGGCCGCGTCCAATGGCTATGCTGTCAGCTGGAACATTATCCGTAATGGTTGAACCAGCTGCTGTAAGTGCATTGTCCCCGATTTCAAGCGGTGCAATCAAGGTTGAATTGCTTCCGATAAAGACGTTGTTACCAATTTGGGTCTTGAATTTATGTTGACCATCATAGTTTACAGTGATTGTCCCTGCACCAAAGTTAACGTCAGAACCGACTTCCGCATTACCAATGTAGGTCAAGTGACCAGCCTTGGTATTTTCACCGATAGTAGAACCCTTAACCTCAACGAAGTTACCGATATGAACGCCTTCTTTGAGAATTGAATCCGGACGAACATGGGCAAATGGACCAACGGTAACACCTTTTTCAAGCACTGAATGCTCAATCATCGAGTTAGTGATAACAGTATTGGCACCGATAGTTGAATCAACAATATAAGTCCCATTGGTCAGCACTGACTCTGCACCGACTTTAGTTTGTCCTTTAAGCGTAACATTAGCCTCAATGATAACATCTGGCTCAATTTCCACATCCACATCAATATAAGTAGCATTTGGATTTTGGAAAGTAACACCATTAACCATGTGAGCCTTGTTAATACGACGACGCATAACATCTTCTGCCGTAGCTAGGGCAACTCGGTCGTTAACTCCTAGACTTTCTTCAAAGTCACGAAGGGTAAAGGCACCTACCTTTTCACCATTTTCACGGAAAATAGAGATGACGTCCGTCAAATAGTATTCTCCTTGAGCATTGTTGGTGTTAATATTTTTAAGCGCTTCGAAGAGACGTTTATTGTCAAAGACATAAGTCCCTGTATTAATTTCTTTAACCTGTTGTTCAAACTCGTTGGCATCTTTTTGCTCAACAATCTTAGTGACTTCACCATTTTCATTACGGATGATACGGCCGTAACCAAATGGATTGTCGGCAGTTGCAGTCAAGATAGTGGCAACATTTTTGTGATTAACGTGGAAATCAATAAGGTTTTTAAGGCTTTCACCGGTAATCAAAGGTGTATCCCCAGCGATAACAAGCGTTTGTCCTTCAAGTCCAGCCAACTCTTCTTCAGCCATCATTACTGCATGACCAGTTCCCAACTGCTCTGTTTGCATAGTGAAGGCAGATTGTCCATCCAAAACCTCACGAACAAGCTCAGCCTTGTGACCAATAACAGTAACATTTTTAGCTGGTTCGATAGCTGAAACTGCACGGAAAACATGCTCAAGCATAGTGATGCCTGAAACCTTGTGCAATACTTTTGGAAGATCTGATTTCATGCGAGTTCCTTTACCCGCAGCAAGGATAATAGCGTAATTACTCATTTTCTTTTTCCTTCTTAATATTTTTTTGTGATAATTTCTTTCGTGACGGTCTTAGCCTTGAGCCCCAAATCTCAGGGCCTCAACCTCCAACTGGATGGCCAACGAAAGAATGGAGACCTAGAAAAAGCACAGTTTCTCATTTATGAGAAAACATGTCTTTCAGAACAACCGTTTTTAAAGGCCTCTGATTATCTATAATCGCCCTATTATACCATAAATGAGAAAGTTTTGGCAGAATGGACGGTAATGAAAAAAGAGCATTCGCTCTTTTTTCAAAATAATTTTAGTGAGGTTTTTTTTTGAGACTTTCCTTAAGTGAGTGCGGACGTCAGCGATCTTCTTCGAAGCTCCATGACTAATTTTTGAGCCCCTTCACTTTTTAATTTCTAGGCTCAGGCTAAAACAGTTCCCCAAACTGTTTTACTCTCAAAAATTCCGAGTTCTTAAAACACTAGTGTTTCAAGAACTTCTCTCACAGCGGAAAGTCTCGTTAAATGCTCGTTTAAATCAAGTCTAAACAAGATTAAAGTTATTTATCCTTTACCGGGGTTAAAGTGATGTCACCTTTATGTCTTCTCTTGTTTGACATAAGTCCCTTGTAACTTACCGTGTAAGATGTAATCTACAGATTTGAGCTCATCAATAGTGCGACAATCAAGGGCACACATGATGAGACCAAGATCATCCTTCCAGCCATTGACAATAGCCACAACCTTATCCACAGGATAACGTTCCACCAATTCAAGGACTGTTCGTGAGAGGCCTACTCCTTTTGCTCCTAGGACCAGACATTTGACCATATCAAGTGGGTTTCGCACGCCACCAGAGGCAAGGATTTCCACATCCTCACGAAGGTCTTGGGCTTGCAAAAGGGTCTGAACTGTGCTTTGTCCCCAGTCATTTAGGTAATCCCGGTTACCGCCTCGACTATTTTCAATATAGGCAAAGCTAGTTCCACCACGACCTGAGATATCCACAGTCTTGATGCCCTTAGACAGGGCGTAACGAATGGTTTCCACATCCATACCAAAGCCAACTTCTTTAAGCACAAGAGGAACCTCTATTTTTTGTGCATAAGTCGCCACATTTTCCTTCCAAGTGTGGAAAATACGCTCTCCCTCAGGCATGAGAAGCTCCTGCATAAGATTAACATGGAGCTGTAAAAAGACTGGATCCATAGCTTCCACCGTCTTAATCCCCAGGTCCACAAACTTATCAACACCGATATTGGTCGCAAGGTCTAAGTCTGGAAACTCTTGACGATAGTCAAAGGATTCTGGTGCCTCTCCTTTTAGAGCAGCACTGTAGGAACCCGTCACCATGAGAATACCTGTTCGGCTGGCCACCTCTGCTAGTTTTCGATTGACAGCACCACCTTTGGCAGAACCACCTGTCATGGCATTGATATAAAAAGGAAATTGCCAATCTCGTCCCGCAAAATGTGTGGACAAGTCAATCTGATCTAAATCATAAGTCGGTAGAGACTTGTGGATAAGTTCCATATCATCAAAACTATTGTAAGGCGACTGGTACTTGAGGGCATAACGGATGTGATCGTCTTTACGATTTGTCATAGGTTATTTCTTTACTTTCTTGCGTGATTATATCTACTAAGCTGACCCTAAATCTCATACAAGAGCTCTATGCCTGCCTGTTGCCAGCGCTCAACTAAATCATCTCGGCTAACTTGGTCAAATACAAAGGCGATACCACAGTCACCACCTCCAGCTCCAGAGGATTTAGCGATAGCATCAAGTCCTTGTTCAGCTTCTTTGAGTTTTTTCAACTTGTCCACATAAATATCTGGACTCAATGATTCCAGCTGGTCACTGACAGTTTGAAGGCTGCTCTTAAGTAAGTTCTTATTTCCTGTTTCCAGTGCCTTGATGGCATCTTGGACGGCAAGTTCTGTTTCACTTAAATACTTGCTTGATATACGAGATTTGGCCATTTTAACCATGTCTTTTGAAATAGCAGCTTGTTTGGTCCAGCCCACCAAGAAGCGAGCTTTTAGGGCTGACACAACAGGACTGATACGATAACCCCAGTCTATTTCCAAGAGTTCGGATAGATTCATGTGGTCTATAAGCTCTGCTATTTTTGCACGGTCAAAGGAGCGGTAGGAAACCAGATCCTCGTATACGATACAAGCTAAATCTCCCATCGAACCATTGTCTCCTCGTTTGAGGAGGGTGTAGCTAGCTAGCTTAAAGAGACTGTCTTTGGATAAGGTTTTCTGAAGCGCTGCTGCCAAGGCCTTGAGGGTCAACACCACAACTGAGCCAGATGAGCCAATACCAAATTTAACCCCATCTCGTTCTAACTTTCCAGTGATTGCAAGGTTCAGAGCAGGCAACTTCTCACCACAATAGGTCTCAAAAGTATTCAAAGCCTCTTGAATGAGGGCGTAATTTACGTCTGGCTCACGGCCCACACTGTAGTCAAACATGTCTGAGGTCAACTGGGTAGTTTGTGCTTCCTTGACCTCTGCTGACATAAAAATCGGAATAAATTGAATTAGGGCTGTCTGTCCAGGTGTTAAGACTGAATATTCTCCAGCAATGTAGAGTTTCCCACCTGTTTTTACTGTGACCTGATTGACCGACTGCTTAAGCATCTGGCAACTCCTTGGTACGTGAAACGATGACCTGATAATCCTTGCGGAAGTGATCTGCTAGGCGGTCCAAGTCTTCTTCCAGACAAAGCACCTTAACATTTGGTCCTGCATCCATAGTGAAATAACATTGCTCACCAGAGGCACGGAGAGCCTTAACCTTGTCCATAGCCTGATAAGAGGCTTCCGTTAGATATGAAAATGGAGGATTAGCCGTACTTGTTGTTTGGTGCATACGAAGGGCATTAGCTTCAGTGAGCTCACCGACCGCTTGGAAATCATTTGCTTTGAGATAGGCCAACATATCCTTATAATCCAACTCAGACTGTTTAATCCACTCTGGGAAAGAAGTCGATGTTTCGGTACACAATTTCATACCGTCTCGGCTTGACACGGGTTTCTTTTGATCTGTCAAAACCAACATAATCATGGCCAATTTGAGATCTGTTTCAACCGGGTAAACCTCACCACTATCCTTGTCCCAGGCTGCCAATGGGCCAAAGAAAGAACGTGATGATGAGCCTGAGGCAAACTTGGCAATCTGAGCCAATTCAGACTGCGTTTTTCCTACTTGGAAGAGCTCGTTAGCGGCCTTGACCAAAGCTGAAAGCCCTGAGGAACTTGATGATAGACCCGCTGCTGTTGGCATATTGTTCCATGTATCGATTTTGACATGCTGATTTGGATTCGTACGGAAGAGATCTAATACCTTGCTGGCCTTAGTCGTCTCTTTTTCCCCTTGGAGCTCGTCGTCGATATACATGACATCACTGGTCGCATCCTTGGGCAGAAAAGATAACTTGGTTTCCGTATACATATTTTCCAGAGTCAGTGAGATACTACTGGTTGAAGGAATCATACGCTCGGCATCCGCCTTACCCCAGTATTTGACAATAGCAATATTTGCGTACGATTTGACGCTTACAGGCTTTCTATCCACGTGTTTACGGCTCCTTTTTCTTGAAGTTTTTTAGCAATCGTTTGGGCTTGATCCTTGGTACTTGTTAGGGCAATAATGCAGCCCCCCAGTCCTCCACCTGACATCTTTGCTCCCAGTGCACCATGATCCAGGGCAGTTGCTACCAGAAGGTCCGACAAGTCACAAGACACGCCTAAAGATTTAAGATGATTATGGGCTTGAGACATGAGCTGTCCAAGAGTATGTTGGTCCTTAGCTTCGAGGGCTAGTTCCGCCTTCTGGCTTAATTCACCCAATTGGTTGAGGTCTGATAAGGCATCTAAACCAATGGCTTCAACCTTTTCCACAGCTTCACGGGTGTTTCCATGGATGCCCGTATCAGCAATAACCAGATAGGCACCTAGATTGACCTCAATTTCCTTGAAACCAATATTACGAGTAAAACTAATAGCTTGGTCACTCAAGCAGGTCTTCGCATCCAGACCACTCGGTTTACTATGGGCTATGGTCTCTGCCTGATGAACCAGCATTTCCAAGGTCTCCCGTCTAAGCTCTTGATCGAAATAATCAAAGACCGCCCGAATTGCTGCAATAGCTACAGCCGCAGACGACCCCATGCCACGCTTTTCAGGGACACTTGACGA
>ENA-OWLZ01000024-OWLZ01000024.1-metagenome-genome-assembly--contig:-NODE-24-length-37594-cov-11.615040_pt1 | contig 37594 bp, 44 predicted proteins | sample MGYA00245341_ERZ651117 | MGnify/ENA primary metagenome ERZ651117 (study PRJEB26857, sample SAMEA4031763) | metagenome | biome: human; feature: oral; material: saliva | place: Philippines | collected 2014... | reverse complement strand
CCCAGTTTTTACGATTTATCCAATAAACATTTTGATTTGTTCCACGCTTTGTGATGAGTCACAAACCACACGTACTTCACCATTACGCGCAACTAATAACCCAGGTACTGTTGGCATATTGTATTTCGCACGGAAAGCTGCTAACGCTTCGTTGGCTCTATCTTCTGAATTGATGAAATACATTTCTTTTCCTAATTCTTCACGCACTTCATTGATTTTTGGAGCAAAGCGACGGCAGTATGGGCAAGTTGGACGTCCTACAAAAAGAACGACTTCCTTTCCTTCTGCGATTAACGCTTCTACTTTTTCTGCAGTTGTTTCCACAAATTGGCTTACTTCTTTTTCAAATTGTTCCATGATGTTCCCTCCATTCACTTGACTTCATTATGACAACGAAAAAAGAATAGCGCAACAAATGTGCCTACTCTTTCTTGTCTTTAGGATTGATTTCTTTATACTTTTTACGAATGTATAATAAGCGACAAATAAACGCTCCCAACATCCCGATTGCAACACCACCAATGGTATTGTCGATTAACATTCCGATTCCGAATCCAATTCCAATCCCAATCACCATAATGAGATTCAATACGGACATTTCTCTCATTCTATCTCTTGGATCTTGTTCTCTCATAGCGACCTCCTATTCAACCACTTCGATATGGCACATCTTCATGGCGCTTAAAGCATTATCGTGTGATGCTGGAGTCACACCTGCACAAGCACTTGCAATGACACTCACTGGTACATTGACAAAATGGGCTTTAGCAAGCAGTGCATTACTAATCACACAAATATCTGTACAAATTCCAATTAACGTAATACTTTCTATATCTGGAACTTCTTTTTGAATGAGGTCCATTAATTTTTCTGACCCAAATGTAGGTTTTTCAATTCCTTTTGCCTGACGTTTTTCTAACGCTTTTTGGATTTGAGGATTTAATTCCCATCCTTTAGACCCTTTCACGCAGTGCACTACTGGTAAGTTGCGTCCTTCTTCTGTTTGAAGATAGTTCTCATCATGTGTATCGAGTGTATAAAATACTTTTCCATCGAAATTTTCGATCACTTCTACTGCATGATCGATAATCGCCACTGCTTCTTTTGAACCAAGTACTCCATCGACAAAATCATTTTGCATATCCACTACAACTAAAGCTTTCATTGATTTCCTCCTATTTATGTAAAAACACTTTCCGAAAACTGAAATAATACAATCCTACTAATATATATCCGATGCCTATCGCAATAATAGCTGCCGACCTAAAAGATTGGTACATAAGAAACGAAATCGTTCCACCAACTCCGAAAAAGAACATACTTGTAAAATAAAACAGTACTTTCCAACGTTCCTTAATTTGCCCACGCAACAACCGCCCAAGAACTACTCCAATATCGGTTAAATATCCCGTAAAGTGAGATGTTCGTACAATAATTCCATGATAGAAAATAAACATCCCATTTTGTGTCCCCACAACAAATGAGAAGAAATATAACCATCGATCATCTCTTAAGCCGAATATAAATAGTAGAAGCATCATACTTCCAAACAACATTAATAATAAACCATAACGCCTTGTCGGTTCAAATTTTTTTTTCGAAAAAAGGAATCCCGACAATACACCACCACCCATGAAGCAAAGAATCATTCCTAGAAAACGGAGCATTGTCTCCCATTCCCCTTCATTGGAGGCTAAAACAAATTGCATAATAATACCAGTAAAGTGCGTGGCTGGTGTTAAAAATAGTAATAGCGTTACAACGTTTACCATCCCTGACAGTGTACAAAGAAGCGCAATCCAAATATCAAAATAAAAATGTTCCTGTTTCTCCATGTGTCCTACTTTCTAACCCATAAACTATAATAGATCATTCCCCACATTGCAATATTCAATAGGAATGTCCACATAAAATAGTATTTTCGCTTTTTATGGTTAAAAACCACTACCCCAAGTAATCCACCAAAACCTCCACCAAATAACCCAATTCCAAGAAGTGTTTTTTCTGGAACACGCCACTTTTTCGTGACGGCAAACAGCTTATCAAAGCCCATCAGCACAAATAGTAGCCCATTCATTCCCAAAAAGATTAGTGGAATGATGTTATTCTTTAAGTCTTCCACTACTTAGCAAACCTTTCTTCGAGGTCGCTCACTTCAAAAATACACTCTTCGTTAACTACAAGGCACGGAACTCCCACCATTCCTTGTTCTTTACGAGGAGTAAATACCTCTTGGTTATCTCGTAATCTCAAGAATTCTTTCAAGTTTCTCATACTCGCAGTAATATCCACTTCACGTGCAGTTACGCCAAGTCTTTCCATCGCCGCTTTAAACGGTGCAGTATCTGGACATAAACTACTAAAATAGAGTGTTTTTTCGTTCATTGCTTTGCTCCTTTATAGCTTTGTAATCGTTTGTTGGAGGGCTTGTCTTGCTAATTGGTCAGCCCCCTTATTTTCACTTTCAGGAATCCACTTCACAAATAATTGCGGGAAGTGTTTTACCTTCTTTTGAATTTCCTTTAAAACGATTCGGTTTGCTTCTTTTTTCGTATAATTTTTTTCAATCGCATCAGCGGCTACTTTGGAATCGGTATGCATGAAGATGAGTTCTTCCTGAACTTCTTTATCGAGTAACCAGCTTAATGCCCAATGAATGGCTGTGAATTCTGCTAAATGATTATCCATTTTTTCTTCCACAGAGATTTTAAACGGTATTTGTTCTCCATCTTTTAGAACGAGGACTCCCAATCCTACGTCACCTGGATTTCCATTCACGGCTGCGTCTGTATAGACTTTAATCATTTTCTACAACGACCACATGCGTCGCTTGAACGCCATGCGCTCCTCTTGTTATTTCAAAAGTCACCTGTTGGCCTTCTTTCAACGACTTGAATCCATCTCCAACAATTCCAGTAAAATGAACAAAAATATCTTCATCTGTTGTTTTGTTTTGAATAAATCCATACCCTTTTTCGTTGTTAAACCATTTTACAATTCCACTTTCCATGTGAACTCCCCCTTTAGTTTACCTTTATTATACTGTTTTTTCTCTCATTACACTGAAACTATGCTTTCAATCTCCGAACAAATGTCTCATCGTTCTCGTACAAGCTGAATAATAAATTATCTCGTTGCAGTTGCATCTCTAACCACTCAGCTCCATCACTGAAATAACGGTCGACAAATGGACTAACGCGAAGAAAATCTGATTGAGCCTTTTGCAATAATAGTTCTTTCATCTCTTCTTCCAAAGCGTTTTGCGTATCAATCAGCCGTTCAATTTCTACAAATACTGGGTGATTATAGACCGAAACCACTTCTGATTTATCGACTTCAACAACCTGTTCGTAAAACGCATCATAGTATCGAATCTTTGCCGTCTTCCCATCCGTTAACCAGCATTCTATTAAGAACCCTTTCCAAAATAGTTGCGTGTAAGGACTCCTCAGAAACGTTTCAATAACGGTCCATTTCAACGGTGTTTGCATCAACATCAAGGTTGTTGCCATATACTCATTCTGCTCTTCGGTCAATGGCTCGTCTTTTTTCAACCGAGCGCTTAATTGTTGAAGTTTTTCAACTTCTTGTTGTGTGAAACGATTTTTCTCTTTCTCGCAAAGTAAAGTACATTCAAGCACCTTTTCCATTCCAAGTGCAGTAATCACCTCTTCATGAACAAGCCAGGCTTCTACTTGCTTAAACTGTTCATTATGAATCGCAACTTTCATTTTCCACATCCAGTAGCTAGATTCACTCGGTAGTTTTAATTGATCCTCCTCGATATAATACGTAAGGTCATCCCACCGATTGGCTTTTTCGAGCAATTGAAAAAACTCTTCAATCTCATCCATATACTCATTCTTCTGTACTTTTTCTTCAAAGGCATTGATAGCATTCTCCACAAACGTTTCGAATTCTTCTGAAAGTACGTCTAGTTCTTTGTTTTCCTCACTCATACACTTCTCCCCTGTCTTATACCTTTCTATTATACTTTAAAGGCGGGCAATTAGAAAGCACACAAATAAAAAAGGCTCATGACAATTCGCCATGAACCTAACCTTTATTCTTCCTCTAATGGTAAAAACTCTACAATATCTTTGAAATTAACAACCGTCCGCGATTCACAAATATCTTTCATGCATGTATTGGATGCATTCCAGTCAATCACAACGATGGCACTATTCGCCAATAATTTGTAGATAATTCCAATCATATCTTGTTCTCTAAAAGTAAACCGAATTCGATTGCCAATTTCTGGACGAATCGATTCTTTCACTTGCAGAATAATACGAACGCCTTCATCATAGGAGACCCCTAACAAATGCGCAATTCTCGATTTGCTCGTTCCTTTTCGAAGTTCCGTTTCAACAGTACTCTTGACATCTTTCGTGACACGTTTCGCCATTGCTTTCGCCTCTTTTCACGCCTGGCCAAAATCCTACACTACATACTTATCAAATTTATTATATCACAATTTATACCCTTTGTGGGCTAAAATCACTATTTTTTCTGAAATAAAGGCTTTTCTTTTATACAAAAATGACTCCTTTCATATTGAAACCTTGTTTTTCGGCGACTTTTTTGGGAGTTTTTGCTCATTCGTGAACATATATTTGTAAAACGCATTCATTTCAACTATACTTTAGATGTAATGAATGGAGGGATTTTGATGTTAGACCAATCGATCACAATTTTAAAATATGAGTACCATATTGCACCCGGAAGTTATTTCCACGTGGAGACACCTTGGGTAAAGGATGTTAGTGAGATTAAAACGGTCATCATTGATCAAGATAATGTTTTTACGAAGATGTTGAGTATTTACCCGAATAACTTTGTAATGTTTTTAGAGCAATTCCCTGAATATAGTATTTATCGGACAAATGTTCCGCTAGAACTTATTCCAACTGGCGATTCATACCGCGTTTGTTTTGAACAAGCGTGATTACAAGTGCAAAAAAGCAGAACTTGGACAATCTTATTTCTCTGCGTCCTTGTTCTGCTTTTTCATTTATTCTTCTATTGGTGCAAGTAATCGTAATCCATTTAAGAGTACTAAAATCGTACTTCCTTCATGTAACAAAACTCCCCAGCCGATGTTTGTTAATCCAAAGAAATTAAGGATTAAAAGCATTACAACGACTGACATCGCAAAGATCATATTTTCTAAGATGATACGATGTAATTTTTTACTAATTTTATGCGCTGAAACAAGCTTTTGTAAGTCGTTTTGCATAATCACGATATCGCTTGTTTCGATTGCAATATCTGTCCCATTTCCCATCGCAATACCGATGTCGGCAGTCGCTAAAGCTGGCGCATCATTCACGCCGTCCCCTACCATCGCTGTCAATCCATAGCGTTCTTTTTGAGACTGAATCTTTTCTAATTTTTGTTCTGGCAATACATTCGCTACTACTTCTTGAACACCAAGTTTCATCCCAATCATTTCAGCTGTTTCTCTTGAATCCCCAGTAATCATTGTTGTATGCACGAGTTCGCTCTTGAAGTAATCCAGCACTGCTTTTGAGGCTTCATTTGGTAAATCCATAAAGGCCATCAATCCGACAATCGTATTGTTTTTCACCACAGTTACAACCGTCTTTCCTTCGCTTGCCCACTCTTGCATGCGAGCAGCGACTTCCATAGAGCGGTCCACTGTATCCATTGGTTTAATAATATGGATTTCCTCATTGCGGATTACAGTGCGAACCCCTTGTCCCACAAGTACTTCTACTTCAATTTCTTCATTTAAAACTGGCAATCTACTAAATTTACGAAGTACAGCTTCTGCTAGAGGATGCGTAGATTGTTTTTCCATTGCTACAACAGCAGGAATCATGGCTTCATCTTCAAACCAGTAATCTGTTAATTCTGGGGTTCCTTTTGTTAATGTCCCTGTTTTATCAAAGGAAATAACACGTAATTCTTGCAATTGAGAGATGGCTGCTCCACCTTTTGCTAAGATTCCCATTTTCGATAAACGAGACATTGCTGCTAAGGTTGCTGGAACCGCACTTGCTGCTAACGCACATGGAGACACCCCAATAAGATATACCATTCCACGGTAAAGCGTCGTGTTTAAATCCCATCCCATTAAGAAATACCCAAATAATAGGAAGATTGGCCAAATGATTAATACAGCATTCACATAAATTGGTTCGATTTTTTGGATAAAGGTTGCTTGCTTATTCATTGAATGTTGTGCATTTTCAACAACCTTCATAATTTTCGCAAAGACAGTATCTGAACTTTCTGCAGTTACTTGCATTTCGAAGCGATTAGAAATATTTACAGTACTTGCAAATACTGAATCGCCTTCTCCTTTAGAGCGTGGCATGCTTTCACCGGTGATGGTTGCTTCATCAATCGAAGTTAAGCCTTTTGTAATCACTCCATCGATTGGTACTTGGTCCCCATGTAATACTTCTAATGTATCCCCAATTTTTAAGTCTGCTACCTCAACGACAACAACTTCCCCGTTTTCTTGAATTAGGCGAGCTTGCGTTGGATTCATTTGTAATAATGCTGTTAGCGACTTACGGCTTTTCTCTTCTACATATTCTTCAAGGAAGTGAGCTCCTGCAAAAATCAAAATCAGTAAAGCTCCTTCTTCAGCATTCCCAATGAGCACTGCACCAACTGCAGCAAGCGTCATTAGAATATGCACATTCGGTTGGAACTTCCCTTTCTTTTTACTACGTTCAATTGTATCTTCAATTCCTTCCATCGATACATGGTAACCGGATAGGATGACCGTTAAAATAAATAAAATGGTTGAGATTGAATTTCCCATAAAATGAAGCACTAAACCGATAATATAAAGCACTAGTCCCACAATATAAAAGATGACTGCTTTGCCATCATCATGATGATGGCCATGATGATGTCCGTGCTCATGACTGTGGTCGTGCGAATGTTCATGGTCGTGGTCGTGGTCGTGCTCGTGGTCGTGCTCGTGGTCGTGCTCATGCTCTTCATGATGCAAGTAATGATCTTGGCATGTCTCTCCTTCATGAGATTTTTCTTTACGTAATAAGTGCTCAAATTTATGTTTAATAGTATGTGTTAATTCTTTAAAATCCATGTTATCTCCCCTCACTATTTCTTCTTATAGTTATATTACATGAATAACCATTCATATGTCAAGAGATATCTTAGAGTTATTCTAAATAATTTTTACATAAAAAAAGAGACTGGCCAAAGCCAATCTCTTTTGATGTTTCTATTAACGACGACGTTCTTGGATACGTGCTGCTTTTCCGCGTAAATTGCGAAGATAATATAATTTAGCACGACGAACTTTACCGTAACGAACTACTTCGATTTGTGCTACACGTGGAGTGTGTAATGGGAATGTACGTTCCACACCAACACCGTTAGAAACTTTACGTACTGTGTAAGTTTCGCTGATGCCAGCACCACGACGTTTGATAACAACGCCTTCGAAGATTTGGATACGTTCGCGAGTTCCTTCAACAACCTTAGCGTGAACACGTACAGTGTCACCAGGACGGAATGCAGGAATATCTGAACGTAATTGTTCTTGAGTTAATTCTTCGATTAATTTGCTCATGTTTTTTTCTCCTTCCAACAAACATTCATGACTTGGCCGCTTGTCCAATCAGCGGAATATCGTTATCTCTGAGTGAAGTCTCACTCACTCGAAATATACTAACATACTTGCCTATCAAATGCAAGCAAGATTATCAATTTTTTTGACGCTATTTCTCCGTTTAATAACTAAGCCGAATGCTCTTCGCAACAGTGCTCACTCGCTAAATTATAGAGTTCCAACACATGGTGATCTTCCAAAGAATACCAGACGTGTTTTCCAACTTTTTCAGCCTTCACAATATGATGCGCACGAAGCTTTTTCAACTGATGAGAAATCGCTGACTGCTCCATTCCTGTACAGTTCATTAAGTCTTCTACACAGAGCGGTTCTCGTTTTGTTAAAAGGGTGATGATATTCAATCTAGTTGCATCTCCCAATAATTTGAAGAGCTGCACCATTTCTGTTCTACCAGAATCTTGCGCTAATTCTTCTTGAAATGCTTTAATTTCTTCCGCATTTAGATGTCTGTTCATCTAGCATCCCTCTTCCTCTTTTACTTCTTGTAGTAACTTTTCTTCCTCTTTTGAAAGTTCATACTTTTCTAGTAAATCTGGTCTTCTTAAATACGTCTTACGCAGTGATTCTTTCATTTGCCATTCTGCAATTTTTGCGTGATTTCCGCTGAAAAGCACTTCTGGAACTTCCATTCCTTTATATTCTCTTGGACGTGTATATTGTGGGTGTTCTAATAATCCTGTCGAATGTGAATCTCCTACTGCAGACGCATCATTTCCTAATACATCTGGCAAGAGTCGCACCGTCGCATCAATCATTACCGTAGCAGCTAATTCCCCACCTGTTAGAACGAAATCTCCAATCGAGTATTCATCCGTCACAAGCGTACGAATACGTTCATCATAGCCTTCGTAGTGACCACAAATAAACACCAGATGCTCTTCCTTCGATAATTCTTCCGCGTCCTTTTGCGTAAAGGTCTTTCCAGCTGGATCCATTAAAATCACACGTGGCGTTGTTTTGGGTGAACGCTCACGAATCGATGTCAGTGCTAAATCAATCGGCTCGACTTTTAGAAGCATCCCGGCTCCACCACCGAATGGATAGTCGTCCACATGATTATGTTTATTATTTGAAAACTCACGAAAATCCGTTGTTTCAAATTCGATTTTCCCAGCTTCGATGGCCTTCCCAATAATCGATTGCGTCATCGGTCCTTGTACCATTTCAGGGAATAATGTTAATACATCAATCTTCATCTTAATCGATCAACCCTTCCAACAGATGGATATAAGCTTTCTTTTCTTCTTTATCGACTTTATAAACAACTGGTTCAATAAATGGAATTAAGAGTTCTTTCTTTCCTTTTTGTTTTACAACCCAGACATCATTTGACCCTGGTGAAAGAATTTCAGTGACTTTTCCAAGCACTTCCCCTTCATCCGTTACAATTTCAAGTCCGATAATTTCATGGTAGTAAAACTCGTCCTCTTCCAGTTCCGTTAATTGTTCTTCGGCTACTTTTAAGAGACATTCTTTGTATTTTTCAACATCTTCGATTCGGTTCATTCCTTCGAACGTTAACAAATCAAAGTTTTTGTGACGACGATGACTTGCCACTGTCACAAATGTTAGAAACTCTCCATCTTTAAAAACAGCTAATTCTGTCCCTTTTTTATAACGTTCTTCGGCAAAGTCTGTCGTTGAAATCACACGCACTTCACCACGAAGTCCTTGTGTATTCACAATTTTTCCTACTTTATAAAAAGTTGTCATTCTTCTTCCTCCTTAAAAGAGTCGTTCTACAATAATTTTCAATGTTGAATCAGTCACTTCAATATCATAATCATCAATAAATTGACCGAGCATACAGTAGTTTTTATCACGGTTATGTGTTCCCATTAAAGAGCTATACATTGAATCTAATTCTAAGTGTTTTTCAACTGAAAGCCCTGCTTCTAATAAATCTAAGTCTTCTGGTAATTTTGTATACGGTGCTGTACAAGTAATCGTTGCTTTTTCATGTGGCACAAACACTACATGCGCTGTTACATCATATAATTCATGGTACAAATAATAATCAACCATTTCCTTTACGATACGTTTTACAAAATCCTTTTCTGTTGCCATTATCCCTCAGCCTTTCTTTCCTTACTATCTTGGCGAATGCCTTCAAAAATTTCAAAAATTGGTACGAGAACCGCTGCAACGAATCCTCCAGCGAATCCATTGTTGTATAGGTTTAATCCTCCGTGCATAACAACCACGTGGCTTACAAGTGTAATATGAACCACCCCTGCAATAACCCCAGCAATTGAACCATAATATCCACTTATAGGCGCAAGAGTTGTTCCAAAGATAGCAGCCACGAGTGCGCTCGTACTTGCTACGTCGACTCCTGTTAAGTAGCAGCCAATCATAATTCCTACTAATACAGGAACTGTATTTTTCACTTGGTTTCCGAAGGCTCCAAAGCTCATCGCTCCAATAATACTGCCGACAATCGGACCATTCAGTTGTCCACCATTAATAAGGACATAGCCTAATAAAATGAATCCCATGATGCTCACATTCAACGTTACTGTTGCCAAGTTCGTCATTTCAACGAAGTCACTTGGCAGACGTCCTGACAGTTTCAAAAGCAATTTAAAATGATATTTCTCTTTCTTTGTAACATGTAAATACATACTTGTCACAATCAAAATTATACAAAGTCCAATTAAGAGTGCATATAAAATCAGTGGACTATCTGTATTTGCGAGCGTCTTTGTCTCCACTTCGATTTCAAAGGCATTCATAAACCCAAGAACGACCATCCCGACGATTCCAGCCGTAAACCCAACGTTATACAAGCTAAAGCCTTGATGGAATCCAAGGAACTGCGTTGCCAGTTGAGGCAAGATGAATCCAATGAAAATTCCAAGAGTGTAGGCGATCAAAATACTAACACCACTTGGCAATACTCCTCCAAAAGCGAGGAAGGACACCAATGGCCCTAACGACGAACCAAATAACCCGACAATGACATAATTTCGATAATTCTGCTTTGTGACTTTTGCATAAATCCATACACCTAACATAAACGGAATACTATTAAAGAGATTCTTCCCGAAAAATGAGAAGCCAGCAAGCATCCCTAAGCTCCCAATCACCGTTCCGTTAACAGGGATTTCTAGTTTCTTATAACTATAAATATTGATAACAAGCATAATAGCCACATTCAGTAGCGTACTTCCAACGGACGCAATTTGCGTATAATCCGTAAACAGCTGACTTGGCGAAATTAGAATTGTAATCATTCCTCGGAATAACGATTGAGGGGATTCGATACAAAATGCAAGTAGCATCAACATAGCGGATAAGCCAAATAAATAATAATATTGTCGATTCATTTGTTCTTTTAATATCGGCTTCTTCTTCATAAGTTCTTCCCTTCAACTATATTTTTACTCACTTATCATACCAAACTCACGAAAAACAATCAAAAAACCGAGTACTAACGACAATAAAAGAACACTCATTATACCGTATACGGTATAATGAGTGATACCTTATACGGTATCACCCACCTTTTCTTACCCTCTAACCGAGCGCAGAAATCCATCTATTGTAGCACCAACAACTTTGAGCACCCATTGAAAGCACACTCTCCCTGTTGTCTCTTCCCCCGGTGAAGCTTTGGAAAAATCCAAACTTTTTTATAACCACTTAACGATGACGGCGAATCCTCGTCGCACACACTACCTGTTTCTCTCTCCCGGTGAAGCCTTGCAGAAATCTAACTTTTATGTAATACCAACGATTACAAAGCGCACACTCCCTGCTGTCTCTTCCCTCCGGTAAAGCTTTTGAAAAATCCAAACTTTTTATAATAAGCAAACGATGGCGGAGAATCCTCGTCGCACACACTATTTTCTGTTTCTCCCTCGGCAAAGCCTTGCAGAAATCTAACTTTTATGTAATACCAACGATTACAAACCTTTCGGATTCTATACTAGCAGTACTGGGGGATGGCATTCAAAGTGAATTATGGACTCTTAAAAATTCATTTTTTAGAGTCCATTTGAATCTTGAAAGAGCTTGAGACGAAAGGCTCAAGCCGCTGCCCCAGTACAGCTAGTATAGAGACATCCGAAAGGATGACCGTAATCGTTGCCTCTATTCCCAGAACACATCTTTGCTTTCTTCCGCAGGCAAAGCTTTGAAGAAATCCAAACTTTTTTATAATAACTAAACGATGGCGGAGAATCTTACGGATTTTATACTCACTGTAATGGGAAATCGCATTAAATGCGAATTAGAAGGAGTTAGGAAGAATTCCTTACTCCTTCTTTGAGGCTTTAAAGGCGAGAGACGCTAGACTCGAGCCGTTGCCCTTTTACAGTGAGTATAAAGTAATCCGTAAGGATTCGAAGTCATCGTTTTATTATTTATTTTACAGAACAAAAAAGCCTTGGATTTCTCCAAGGCTTCGCCTATTAATCTAGGTTCTCAATACTTAGACGCACACGTTTTGGTCCGCGAGTACGAACACTATAAGTAATCGTACGGATAGCGCGAGCCACACGTCCTTGTTTACCGATCACACGACCGATATCTTGAGGATTCACGCGTAAAGTATATTCCATGAATTCATCTGATTCAGAGATGTCAATACGAACATCATCAGGGAATTCAACTAATGGTTTAACCATTGACAATACTAATTCACTAATCTCTGGCATTCTTTTCACCTCTCCATCGAGTTGTCGACTTTATAGAAATTACTTAGAAAACTTAGATTCGTGGAATTTCTTCATGATACCTTGTTGTGATAACAAGTTACGAACTGTATCAGAAGGTTGCGCACCGTTTGCTAACCATTGTAATGCTAATTCTTCATTGATTGAAACTTCAGCTGGGCTTAATAGTGGGTTGTATGTTCCGATTGTTTCGATGAAACGACCATCACGTGGTGAACGTGAATCAGCTACAACTACACGGTAGAAAGGACTTTTCTTAGAACCCATACGTTTTAAACGAATTTTAACTGCCATAATTTACACCTCCATGTATTAATCTCACAGTTACATAGTTTAGCAGATGGAAGGATGCTTGTAAAGTATTTTCTCTTTACACCTTTAACTTTTTTTATAAAAATAGTCTAAGCCCTACTCCCACTAGTAATAAATGGTATTTTCAATCCATTTTTGATATAATGTACAAAAATATGTTTAAATGAAAAGAGTTGAACTTATGTCAGAACAGAACCAAACTCCAGATTGGCGCGAGGCTCTACTTTCTATTTGGAACAAACCGATTCTTAAAAATATGCGTTTTATTTTTAACATTGCTTATTCAGTTCTTAAAAACATCTTCGTAATCGCAATTCTAGCATTAATGCTCATTGGTGTATTCGGAGGTGGGATTGGACTTGGATATTTTGCAAGTTTGACATCCAATGAAGAACCTCTCACTCAAGAACAAATGAGTGACGCCATCGGAAATCTCAACTTAATTTCTAGTTTCTACTATCAAGACGGAACGAAGATTTCAGATGTAAACACAGATGAATTACGTACTGTAAAACCTTTATCAGAGATTTCTCAATATGTAAAAGATGGAATCATCGCAACAGAAGATAGTTCATTCTATGAGCATAACGGGATTGTTCCTAAGGCTCTTATCCGTGCCCTCTTACAAGAAGTTGCTTCTTCTGATTCAGGTGCAACGGGGGGATCTACCTTAACACAACAATTAATTAAGCAACAGATTTTAACAAACGAAGTTACTTTTAAACGTAAAGCCAATGAAATTCTTTATGCATTACGTCTTGAAAAACACTTTACAAAAGACCAAATCTTAGAAGCTTACTTAAATGTTTCTCCGTTTGGACGTAATAATAACGGGTTAAATATTGCTGGTATCGAAGAAGCCGCTCAAGGTGTCTTCGGGGTTTCAGCAAAAGATTTAACGTTGCCACAAGCCGCGTATCTTGTTGGGATGCCTCAAAACCCAATTGTTTACACACCGTATACAAACGTTGCAACATTAAAAGAAGACGTTTCTGCTGGTGTAGAACGTATGAAGACCGTTCTCTTCAGTATGTATCGTGAAAACAAAATTTCAAAAGAACAATATGAAGAAGCTCTTGCGTATGACATTACGAAGGATTTCCTTCCACCAAAAGAACTTTCTTCAGATCGTCAATCATACTTATATCAAGCTGTTCATCGTGAAGCGATTAAAGTCTTAATGACAAAAGCAGCTGAGAAAAACAAATTGACATATAACGATGTTAAAAACGACTCAGAATTATATAGTAAATACTATGATGAAGCTGAGCGTGAATTAAGTTCTTCTGGTTACCGTGTTACGTCAACTGTTGACCAAAAAGTATACGATGCAATGCAAAAAGCCATTGCTGAAAACGGAGACTTAATTGGACCAACCTACAATACACAATATGTTGACCAAAACACTGGTGAAACCAAAACGCAACAAGAGCCAGCTCAAAATGGTGCTGTGTTAATTGAAAACAAAACCGGTCGTATTCTTGGGTTCGTCGCAGGTCGTGACTTTGAAACGAACCAAGTGGACCACGCATTCTCAACACACCGCTCTCCTGGTTCAACGATCAAGCCAATCTTGGTGTACGCACCAGCGATTGAAAACAACTTGATTTATCCAGCAAGTATCGTTCCAGATACGAAAATTAGTATCGCACAAGGTAACGGAACTTACTGGGAACCAACGAACTATGGTAACTCCATTACGAACCAATTCTTAACGGTTCGGTACGCACTGTTCAAATCATTAAATAACCCAGCTATCAAGATTTACCAAGCAATGCTTCAAAAAGGAATTAACGCTGGCGAATACTTGAAGAAAATGGGGATTACGGAAGGTATCGGTGAAGATGAATATCAAAATATCGCCCTTTCAATCGGTGGTACGAGAACAGGTCCTTCTGTAAGAGAACAAACAAGTGCCTTTTCTACACTGGCAAATGGCGGTGTACATCACGAATCATACTTAATCGAAAAGATTGAAGATTCACGTGGAAATGTCATTTACCAACACGAAGATAAATCAGAACGCGTCTTCTCAGATGCGACAGCGTTCTTAACAACAAACATGTTACAAGATATCGCAAGTTCTACTACCTTCTACAACATTAAAGGAAATATGGGCTTCAGTTCTGATTTAGCTGGTAAGACAGGTACTTCAGAAAACGAGATTGATAACTGGTTCGTAGCTTATACACCAACTGTTACTCTTGGTTCATGGATCGGATATGATAACTTCTATAATGCTCGATACGCCATCACTGGTGCCGACGGATATGGCGAACCAACAATGCGTAGCCAACGTCAATGGACAAACCTAATGAGAGCTGCATATGAAGCTAACCCTGAATTGATTGGTAAAGAAACAACCTTTACTCAACCAGACTCTGTTTATCGTGATTCTGTCGTATCAACAACTGGTACAAGAGCGGGCTCATTCAAAGCAGACAACGGTAATACTTACACAATCAGTGGTTCTATGACTACAGATTGGTTCAAGAAGGCCTTCCCTCCTATGAATCCAACATACAACTTTATGATAGGTGCAACTCAAGAAGAATTGAGTCGATTCTGGAATAAATCTTCATCTTCTAGCGATAAGAATAAAGAAGAGAAGAAAACTGATTCTACTCAGTCTACTACAACTCAAACTCCTACAACCCAAGCTCCTGCATCGCAAGCTCCTGCAACAACGCAGGCTCCATAATATTAAACAAACGAAAGGCTGGACAATTGTCCAGCCTTTTTGATTGTATCTATATATAGTAAGAAAGTAGAACAGCCTATCGAATGATCGATAGGCTATTTGTTTTTCCTTATTTAGTCGTGTTTCGTAACTCAATCTTGTAAGGTAATGTAATTTCAGATTCCACAATCTCTTCTTTATTCATAATCTTTGTCAAGAGACGCATTGCTACCGCACCAATATCATATAAAGGTGGTGCAATTGTTGAAAGGATTGGACGTGTCATCTTCGTTAATTTAGAGTTATTGCTTGAAATGATTTCGAATTTCTCAGGAACTTTAATTCCTAAATCAATTAATCCATTTAATAAACCTACAGAAGTTTCGTCGTCTGTTACGATTGCAGCAGTGACGCCTGCTTTATGAATACGTTCAGCTACTGATTCACCAGCATGATATGTCAATGGCACTTCGTATACTAATTTAGAATCGAATTTAATACCAGCCTTGTCTAAAGCAGCTTTATATCCTTCTAAACGTAAGTCCACTGAAGCAATATTTTTCAATGCAGCTGTTACGAACGCTACTTTCTTATGTCCATTCTCAATTAATGTTTCAACGGCTTCTTGAGTCGCTTCTTTATAATCAATATTGACAGACGCAATTTCATGTTCCGCATCCATTGTTCCTGCTAAAACGATTGGCGTTTTAGAACGAACGATTTCTGCTCGTAATTCAGGTGTTAAATGGTTCCCCATATATAAAATACCATCTACTTGTTTTGACAACAAAGTGTTTAACACTTGAATTTCTTTATGATTATTTTGGTCTGAGTTCGCTAGAATAATGTTATATTTATACATTGTCGCAATGTCATCAATCCCACGCGCTAAGCTAGCAAAGTAAAGGTTTGTGACATCAGGAATAATAACTCCAACAGTCGTAGTTTTTTTACTTGCAAGTCCACGAGCAACGGCATTTGGTCGATAATCTAATTCATCAATAACATCTAGCACTCTCTTACGAGTTGCTGGTTTTACGTTAGGGTTTCCATTTACTACACGCGATACTGTAGCCATGGATACATTGGCTTCACGAGCAACATCATAAATCGTAATTGTTTGCTTTTCCATCTACAAATCTCCTTTGTGCATCTTTTCATCTATCCCTAGGGTAGCACTTTCATAATTCTTTTGCAAGCGTTTAACTACAATTTTCATATAATTTTTGAAACTATTTACATTATTGATGTAATAATATGCTACAATAGATTCAAGGAGATGAAATTATGAAACTAAACCCTACTTTTATGCAATTGGAAAATGAAATGAAAGCAAAACAAAATCCGATTGTTTTTATCCAAAATCCAGAGACTATTCGTCTTTTGACAAAATTCTCAACAGAACCACATGAACGAATTGTAGCTCTCGTATATACACCAGGAAATACTCCGCTACTCTTCGTTCCAGCATTAGAACATCAAGTCGCTCAAAAAGCGGAGCCAGACTTTATCGTGAAGAGTTATCAAGACCATGAAGATGGTTGGCAACTGTTATCAGATGCCATTAAGGAACACTTCCCACCGCAAGTAAACTTTGCAGTAGAAAAAGTGGACTTCTCCCTCTTTGCCGCTGAACAATTACAAAAGCACTTCCCTGGACTTCAGTTCTCAGTAGACTTAACGCCAGTAGTTCAACAACTTCGTCTCGTAAAAGATGCCGAAGCCATCGATAAGCTTGTCTACTCAGGAACCTTTGCCGATAAAGCTATTGAAATCGGGAAGAAGGCCTTGAAAGTCGGTATTACAGAGCGCGAAGTCGTCGCCATTATTGAATTCGAAATGAAAAAACTAGGCGTCTCTCAAATGAGCTTTGATACAATGGTGCTCTTTGGAGACCACGCTGCAGATCCTCATGGCGAACCTGGAGACCGTACCCTCAAAGAAAATGAATGGGTTCTCTTTGACCTAGGAACGATGGTCGATGGTTACGCAAGTGACATTACTCGTACGGTCTTCTTTGGAAGTGATAGCGCGAAAGACCCACGCCATCAAGAAATCTACGACATTGTGCAAAAAGCGCACGACACAGCTATCCAAGCAGTTAAACCTGGTATGAAAGCTAGCGAAATTGATAAGATTGCTCGTGACATTATCCAAGAAGCTGGATACGGTGAATACTTCATCCACCGCCTTGGCCACGGGATTGGGCAAAGTGTACATGAGTTCCCTTCGATTATGGAAGGAAACGATATGGAACTCGTTGAAGGAATGTGCTTCTCGGTTGAACCTGGTGTGTATATTTCAGGTGACTACGGCGTTCGTATTGAAGACTGCCTAGCCGTTACAAAAGATGGGGCAAAACTCTTCACATCTGTTAAATACGATTTCTAAATAACAAAAGAAAAAGCCTGAGGAATTTCCCCAGGCTTTCGTTGTTTATAAATGAAATTAAGCTTCTTCTTTAACTTCTTCTGCTTTTTCTTTAACGTCTTCAGCTTTATCTTTAACGTCTTCTGCTAATTCAGCAACCACTTCAGCCGATTCTTCTTTGTGTTTAGCAAAGTTTCCTTTTACTTTATCAACTGTTTCGTTAAATTGGCCTTTTAAGTTTTCAGTTTGAGCTGCAACTTGTTCTTTTAAGTTAGCTGCTTGTTTAGAAACTTGTTCTTTTAATTGGCCAGCTTGTTCTTGTAAGTTAATACGAATATCTTGCGTTGAAGTTTTAGCTACTTCTGCGAATTCAACACCTTTTGCGCGTGCGATTTCACCGTATTCTGATAATTGTTCTTTATAGCGATCTGCTTCTTTCGCTAAGTCTTCACGTAATTCTTTACCTGATTTTGGTGCAAATAATAAAGCTGTTACTGCTGCTGCAGATGCTCCGATAAATGCTCCTAATAAAAATCCGCCTGATTTACTCATGTTCAACACTCCGTTTCATTATTTTTCTTTTTTCTTCTTTGAAAGAACTGTTCTTCCAAAATTAAACGCCGCAACTGCACGGCTTGTTTTTGAAAGCTTCACTGCTTTTGTTGCTAGATTACGAGATGATGTATTTACATCTGAAATCGTCACACCTAAATCGCCTGCCGCTAAGAACAACGGATTTGTCGCTTTAAGCTTGCCGTTCACGTCATCTACAAGTACATTTGCTTTATTTAATAATCCTTCAACTTCAATTGAAAGGCTATCAACATCTTTTGTAATGACTTCTAATGAATGATTCACGTTATCAACGGTTTTATTTAATCTTGATAAAATCGGTGATACTTTGACAATTACAAAAACCACTAATGCTAATAAAGCACATGCAGCAATTAAAGCAGCAATCTCAACACCTGTCATTGAGCCATTCCTCCAATCTTATAGTATAAATTAATGATAACACTTTCTACAAAAAAATACCATCAAATTATTACTCGAAACTGCACTACTTTCAATCTTTTTTTACATATGGTACACTAATTGTATTACTAATAAAGGGTGACAATTATGCACAACGTCTTATGGATAGATTCCATTTCAAATTTCTTTAGCCATTACTGGAATTCATTTGATTGGGAATCCATTTTATCGAATATCTTTACAAAAATATTATCATTACTCTTATTATTCCTTATTTTCTACTTTGGAAAGAAGTTTCTACATTTTCTATTTAAGAAAACCATTCTCTCCTCTGTAAAAATTGTAGGTCAGAACGAAAATAAACAAAAGACAATCGTGAAGCTCTTAGAAAATATGCTCGATTATTTCCTATACTTCATCTTAATCTACTGGATTCTCTCCATTATCGGTGTTCCAGTCTCTAGCTTAATCGCAGGTGCAGGAATCGCTGGGGTTGCTCTTGGACTTAGCGCACAAGGTTTCCTAACAGATGTGATTAACGGTCTTTTCATCCTAATCGAACACCAATTTGAAGTCGGAGATGCTGTTCTTATTAACACCATCGCTGGAACCATTGCTAGCGTTGGTATCCGTACTACACAAGTTCGTGGATACGACGGAACACTTCACTACATCCCAAATCGCAATATCACCGTTGTTAGCAACCAATCTCGTGGAAACATGCGTGCTTTAATCGAATTACCTTTAAATAGCAACGTAGATTTAAAATCCGTATACTCAGTCATTGAAGAAGTTAATAACGAATATACAAAAACTGACGAGGCGCTAACAGCTCCGCCAGAAATCTTTGGACCACAAACCAAGCCGAATGGTCAATTTGTATTTTCCATCGCTTTAATGACAAAAAATGGTTTGCAACACATTATCTACCAACGCTATTTAACGCTTTATCAAGAAGCGCTGCTAAAACAAGGCATCGACCTCTCATCACCTGTCATTCCATATACAACCAAGTAAAAAAGAAGGCCTCGTGCCTTCTTTTTGTTTTCCCTAGGATGCAGATACTATCTTCCCTTTACCGTGTTTTATGCGGAATGGATAACTCACCTGCATTATAAAAATAAGCTACAGCGATTCCGGGAAATTACTTTGCGCTCTAAGAAACTCCATATAAAATTTCCAAATGGGATGCAGTCCCTTCCTCACTTCTCCTCTCATTCTTACGGAACGGTATATAAACTCACTCGAATTTGAATAAACCAATTACAAAAGAGTCCTTTGGATAATGTAGTAATCATCGTAGCGGTGTGTAATCGATGCGAAATGGGAGTAAGACAGAAGAAACAACGCTCTTCTGTTTCTTCGTCGTCTTACCCCCGCAAGGACAAATAGGATTGACCACACTGCTTGACAGAAAAGGTCAATCCATTTGTCTACTGCGTCAAAATCAATAAAGTTTATTAATTGATAAAAATAATCTTGAGGCTCGATAGGAACTGAGACGAAAGGCTCAGTCCAGTACAGCTACAATGATTACTATATGAATATCCGTTATCCTGCACTTTTTACTTTTAAGTTAGGATGCAGTTCCTACCTTCTCTTTCCTGTGATTTATACGGAATGGTACATCACTTACCTACATTATAAAAAAATAAGCTACAGCGATTCCGAGGAATTCTATAATAGCAATAATGGGAACTTGCATAAAATGCGAATTACTGGCGCTTGAAAATTTATTTTCTAGCGCCAGTTTGAGGCTTTTAAAGCGAGAGACGAAAGACTCGAGCTGGTGCCCCATTATAGCTATTATTTAGAATTCCTCAAAAGAATCGCTGTAGCGATTTAAGCTTTATTTTTTTCCACAAAATCATATTCGCGGGTGATTTCATGTACCATGAAGTTGATGCGCTTTAAAAGCTCCTTCCTCGTCACAATCCCCACAAACTCATTCTCCTCATTCCCAATACAAATAAAACTCTCATCCACAAGCTCATTTAACACATCTTCCACTTTCGTATCCTGATGAATGATTGGGAACTCCGTACGCATGACTTCACGTACTTTGTATTTTCCTAACTGATTCATATGAATTTGCTCCACACCCGTGATTTTATGCAAAATCATCGCCAGCGAGATCAGACCTACAATTTTATTTTCCTTGTTCAGTACAGGAATGAGTGAATAACGTACATTCGTTAAGACAAGCATCGCGTGTTCCAAAGTATGGTCTTCTTGCAGGATAGCTACTTTTTCTGCATCGATAAAAAGCTTATCGCGATCTTGAAGAAGTAACTCTTGAATTCTTTTATGAATCAAGTATAAAACCTCCCTCATCAGTCCATGTATAATCAAGAACTAATCCATCTAATACTTCATGCTTAGTTGTATAGTACGTTAAGCGTAATTTGTCTTTCGAAAAAATATCAATCACTGCATACGAAGGCGTACCTTCATAGCTACCTCGCGGATAATTTGTTGACCCTGAGTTGATACAAAGGATTCCATTGACATTTTCCGCATTCAACTTATGCGTATGCCCGTATAAAGCTACAGATGCTCCTTTTTCTTTAGCAGCATTTGCTAAATACTCACGTCCTGTATTCACATATTCAAAATGGCCATGCGTTACAAAGAAAGTGATTCCTTCTACAGTAAACACTTCAAAACGGGGATACTCCATATCATAGTCACAATTTCCAGTGACGCGAATGCAATGGGCTAAGCGTTCATCTTTGTATGGAAATTCTGAATCTCCCGTATGCACAAAAGTCACATCACTGCCTGCATAGTGGTCGAAAATACGTTTAAGCGTCAATTCTTGTCCATGATTATCACTAACAATTACAATTTTCATTTTGATTCCTCCGTCTGCTGTATCTCATGAGTCCATTTTTCCCATTTTCCAACTAGCATTTCAATCGCTCTTGCACGGTGGCTAATTTTGTTTTTAATCTCCATTCCAAGTTCTGCAAAAGTTTTACCGTATTCAGGAACTAGGAATAATGGATCATATCCAAATCCGCTCTCTCCTGCTGGTAATGTCGCAATTTGTCCGGGGCACTCTGCTTGAACAACAAGTGATTCACTATTTGGTGCAGCCAGTACTAAGCAACAAGTGAAGTGAGCCGAACGCTCTTCTCCAACGAGTCCTCCGAGTTCTGATAAGAGTTTGGCATTATTAGCCGCATCGCTCTTTGGCTCTCCAGCAAATCGTGCTGAATACACACCTGGTTGCCCGTCCAAAGCATCCACGCAGAGACCTGAATCATCTGCTAGTACAATCGTTTGAAGTGCATTGGCAATCGTTTCAGCTTTTAAACGTGCATTTTCTTCGAAAGTTGTTCCAGTCTCTTCCACCTCTTCTAATTCTGGGAAATCTCGAAGAGTCTTTACAGAATAGCCCTTTGGTTCAAAAATCTCTGCAAACTCTTTAGCTTTGCCAACATTATTCGTCGCAATTACGATTTCTTTTTTCAATTCGACGGGTTTCACTTCATCTTTGAGGGTTACTTTTTTCACCTTCAACCCTGTTCGATTCAACCAGTTTTCAGCAATCTCTTCAAATAGACTTGCTTCTCCAGTTGTATAAATTTCAAGAGTCGGCTCAGGATTCGATTCAGGCGTTTCACTTAATTTACAATAATCTAATAACGCGCTCACGCTTGAGACTGTTTCTGCTCCTGAATCAATTAATGTAACGTTGTCTCCTACCACTCTTTGAATCGTTTGACGAAGCAATGGGTAATGTGTACAACCTAGAATGACTGTATCAACCTCTGTTCCTTCTAATGGACGTAAGGTTTCACGTACGACTTCTTCGGCCTCTTTCGTATCTGATTGATTACTTTCAACAATCGGTACAAATTTCGGACAAGCGATATCGAACACTTCAATATCCTTATTTTTGTCATGCATGGTCTTTGGATAGACTTTGCTTGCGATGGTTGCATTCGTTCCAAGAACTCCGATGCGGTCATTATTCGTTTGCTTAATAGCTGCAAGGCTTCCTGGTTGAATCACTCCAACTACTGGAATGGTTAATGTATTTTGTAATTCTTCTAGAACCACTGCAGTTGCGGTATTACATGCAATCACGAGCATTTTGATATTTTTTTCTAGTAAAAATTGCACCATTTCTAATGTAAATTGGCGGATTTCTTCAACTGGTCGTGTGCCATATGGGCAACGTGCTGAATCGCCAAGGAAGATCATGGATTCGTTTGGTAGTTGTTTGAGGGCTTCTTTGAGGACGGTAAGACCGCCAACGCCTGAATCGATAAACCCGATTGGTCTTTTCATGGTTTCTCAACCTTTCTTTCTTTAGTCTTCTATAGTATACCATAGTTCGTGCATCGCTGATTCAATTGTGGTTTGGTTTATGAAAAAGTTAACCAACTAATAAACACCTTCGGTGTTTGAATGAAAAGGCTTTGGAGAGTCTGTACTGCGTGCCTTTATCGGATATCTTCATAGTGTTTGTAATAGCTGTAGCGGTTCGAGCCGTGGTCTCTCACCTACTGAGCCTCAAAGCAGTAGTAAGGAATAAATTCCTAACTACTGCTAATTCGCGTCAGTTACACTCGCTATTACTCACACTATAGAATCCGATAGGCACTCCGTTTGACTCCTCCAGCCTTTTCATTCAAACATTGGTGCATTTAACTTTTTTTGAAATGCGACCAATAGACTAAAAAAGAAAGGGGAGAAACCTCCGCCCTAAAGAAAAAGAACTCCTGATGTGCAGGAGTTCTGGGATAGATTTTATTCTGGAGCGATGCTTTGGTGTTTTCTTGTAACGAGTATTTGAAGCGCCACTAGAATCACTAATGCGATAGAAATGGATTCCACTTTATGCGTTGTAATGATATTAAGAAATTCTAGAAAAGCTGTTACAAAACCTGGCATTTGGCCTTCACTAACTCGATTTCCAATACTTCCTCCAATTAATGCAGTAATCAAGCACACTAGAGCTAGGCCATAGATGCCTGTTTTTTGATTAAATTTATTAAGCACAATTCCAAGAACATTTGCGATTAGGTGAATTAGAACGACCTTAACGAAAAGGACTGCGATACTAATCACAATATTTTCTGGGTCAGATAGGTCTCCTAAGCGCGATTGAATGGTTACTGAGCCCAATGAAACTCCATTTCTTAATGGAATTAATAAGGCGTAAATGAGTGTGATGATTCCAGAATCGACAAGAGTTTGGATGAATAAGCTTTCGATTTGTTCTTTTCTAGTTAATCCTAATTGGCTCTCTAGGCGGAATTGTTCAACGATATATCCAATTCCGATGAGTAATAGGATAATGGCAATTTCATTATCGAAGTAAATTGGGAAATAACGACCGAATGTGCTAAGGTCCCCATTTGCAAGAATCTTCATTATTAAAGTAGTAATAATCCACCAAATTCCTAAGAACATTAAAATTGTTTTCCATCTTCTAGCTAATCCCATGCTGACAACTGATAATAAACGGTTCATCTTATTCATTCTCCTTTCGAGTGATTGAGATAAAGTAATCTTGTAAGGTTAATGGAGAAAACTCTAATCCTGGTTGTGCTTCTCCAATAGCACCAATCACTACGCTTCTTGTAAAGTTTCCGATTTGGTCTGTTTCAAGAACTTTCTTATCGGCTACATATTCTTGTACTAATGTGGAAGCTCCACTAACGACATATCCTTTATGAAGAACGTCTTCCACTAACACTTCTTCTGTCACTACTCCGTCTTTAATCACGATCACTTTTTCTAGAATTGAAGCGACTTCTTCGATTAAATGCGTTGCGATGACAAATGTACGAGGACGACGCGCATACGCTTCAAGCAACTTCTTATTGAAGATATGGCGGTGGTTCGCATCAAGTCCAAGCACTGGTTCATCCAAGAAGATGTATTCGCTAGGGTTAGCAAGCGCCAAGATGATTTTCATGATACTTTTATATCCTGTTGAAGCTTTTGCGTATCTTTCCTTTACATTCACATCGAACACTTTGATAAGGTCCTCCGCAAATTCCATATCGAATTCTGGGTAAGTCCCTTGATAGATAGTAAGGAGATCTTTAAATTTATATTCGCGTGGGAACCAGTTATCCGAACTTGATAAGTACACTTCATGCATCGCGTTTGGATTCTTATGAAGGTCAACCCCATCAAGAGTGATTTCTCCACTTGTCTTTTCGATACGGCGGGCAATCATATTTAGCACTGTACTCTTTCCGGCACCATTTCGTCCAAGCAACCCGATAATACTTTCTGATTCAATCGTGAACGTTGCTCCTTTCACCGCTTCTTTTTTGAAATACTTCTTCTTTAAATCTTTGACTTCAATACTCATTATTGGAAGCCTCCTTCGATGATTTTTACTAATTCGTCTTTCGTAATGCCGAGTGCTTGTGCTTCTTTTAAGAAGTTTGGCACCATTTGATTGGCAAATTCATTTTGCTTCTTGCTTAAGATAATTTTTCTGGCCCCCTCTGCTACAAACGTTCCGAGACCTCTTCGTTTTTCAAGTATTTGTTCGCTCACGAGTAAGTTCATTCCTTTCAATACCGTTGCTGGATTGATTTGATATCCTGTGGAAATCTCAGTTGTCGACGGTACTTGATCTCCTTCTTTGTAGACTTCATGGAAGATTTCTTCTTCCAGTTGATTCGCTACTTGTTGAAATAATGGGATATCACTTTGAAAATCAAATTTCATAACGCACCTCCTTGTTTATGATCACTTTGTGTTAATTGGTTAGTTACTTGTGTAATTAACTATAAAACTAAACAAGAAATTTGTCAACACCTTTTCGAAAAAATTTTTTAATAAAATAAAAAAACGCCTGACACACCAAGGAAAAACCTTGATATATCAAGCGTTTGGAGACTTTAGATTTTATAAATATTTTTCTAAAATTTCTTCTAATTGTTCTTTAGCATGGTAGCCAACCACTTTATCAACGACTTCACCGTCTTTTTTGATGAGCAATGTTGGGATACTCATAATGCCAAATGCACGAGCTGTTTCTGGGTTTTCGTCAACGTCTACTTTTGTAAAAGTCACTTTATCACCCATTTCTTCGTCTAATTGGTCGATTACTGGACCTTGCATACGACATGGGCCACACCAAGTTGCCCAGAAGTCTACTAAGACTACTCCATTTTTAGTTTCTTCTACAAAGTTTTTATCTGTTAATGATTTTACCATTCGAATCATCCTTTCCTTTTTCTACAAACCTAGTATAGCAACCCGTCGGAAGGTGACCAACTATTCTGCTCACGGTTTACTTAAAGGTAACGATGGTCGCTCCATTTCCACCCGTATTCATCGGTGCAAATTCAAAACTTGCAACAGAACGGTGGCTACGAAGCACCTTATGAACTCCTTGCTGGATGGCTCCTGTTCCACGTCCATGAATAATCGTGACGCGTGGGTAGTTCGCAAGAATGGCTGCATCCAGATATAACTCTAAATCCTTCATCGCTTCTTCGTATCGTTTTCCACGAAGGTCTAATTCAGAAGAGACATGGCTACTTCGTGCACTCTTCACGATGATTTGTTGCTTCGCCTCTTGCGCCTCAGCAATTGGAGAAAGGTCCTCAACGGCAATCTTCATCTTGATGATTCCCATTTGAACCACCCATTCCTGGTCATTCACTTTTTCAACAAGCGTACCGCGTTGGCCAAATGAAAGAACTTCAACACTTTGTCCGACTTGCAGTGCCTTCTTTGCTTTTTCCTTGCGGAGCACCTTATTCTTCTTCAAGGCTTGCTCATGCTTCAAGTCTTTCAACGCCGTTTTTTTCTCAATCATCTCATGCTCTTTAACGGTACTTTGCTTACTTCTTAATTGAAGTTCACGAATTTCAGATAAAATCTTATCCGCATCATCTTGACTCTGTTCAATTAAGGTATTTGCACGTTCTTTCGCTTCTTCTAAGAGACGTGCTTTATTGGCTTGGAATTGTTCCGTTTCATGTTGTAAATCCGCAAGTAATTGCGTACTCAACTCTAACTGATGATGCATCTTATCGGCATCCCGCTGCGCACGGCGACGTTTTTGTTCCAAGTCACTAATCATCGCATTCAAGTCTTGGTCTTCTTCAGAGAGAAGTCCGCGCGCTTGGTCGATAATAATCGATGGCAACCCAAGACGTTTTGAAATATCAAAGGCATTACTACGCCCTGGTACTCCTAATAAGAGTTGATAAGTTGGTTGAAGGGTATCCCCATCAAATTCCATACTCGCATTAATCGTCTTAGGACGGTCATAACCGTATGCTTTCAACTCAGGATAGTGTGTTGAGGCAATCACATAACTTTGCTTACTTGCAATATAATCAAGAATCGCAATCGCAAGAGACGAGCCTTCTTGTGGGTCTGTCCCTGAACCAATTTCGTCGATTAAAAGCAAGCTCTTATCGTTGATTTGTTTCAAAATAGACACAATATTCGACATATGAGAGGAGAACGTCGAGAGGTTTTGCTCAATCGATTGTTCATCTCCAATATCTGCAAAAATCTCCGTAAAGACTCCCACACGGCTATTTTCACCAGCCGGAATATATAGCCCCATCTGTGCCATCAGTTGAATCACACCAACCGTCTTCAAGAGGATGGTTTTCCCACCCGTATTCGGCCCTGTAATAACAATGGCTTGATACTCTTCTCCAAGAATAATATCATTAGCCACAGCTTTTTCGCGGTCTAATAGGGGGTGCCACGCTTGCCAGAGAGCAACGTAATTATTCGCATCAATAATCGGTTCTGTCGCCTTCAATTCATGGGCATACAAGGCTTTGGCATTCACCACATCCAGGCGCGCCAATACATAATGGTTTTGATGTAATGAATTCGTATATGGCATGAGTTTTTGAGACAATTCCCAAAGAATACGTTCGACTTCACGCTTCTCTTGAATTTGATACTCACGAAGCTTGTTGTTTAAATTCACGACTGCTTGTGGCTCCATAAAGAGCGTTTGGCCCGTTGCACTTTGGTCATGGACCGTTCCGCCAAAGACAGATTTATACTCTGCCTTTACAGGAAGTACATAACGGTCATTACGAATCGTAATAATATTATCGCTTAAATACTGCGCATTTTTCCCTGTGAGGTATTGATCCATTTGACGACGAATCTCTTGCTCTGTCTTTTGAATCCCCACACGAACTCCATGCAAGGTTGGAGACGCGCTATCTAAGACATACCCGTCTTCACGAATAGAAGCTTCTAGTTCGTGCGTCACTTCTGGGATACTTTCGAGTTTCTCGAGAAGACGCGGTACGCGCTTCAATGTGATTTCCTCTTCTTCGACCTTTTCAAAGAAACGCTCCACCTCATGCGTTGTCGCGAGCACTCGTAAAATATCACTTAATTCGCGCCCATTAAGCCCAGCTTCAAGCTCTAAACGTTTCAGTGCAAAACTAATATCTTTCAACCTTGGAATTGGAATCCCTTGTTTTAAACGTAAGAGCTCCACTCCATCGGTTGTTTCTTCAATTTTATGTTGAATGGCCTTTGCTTCGACTTCGATTGGAAGTTCCTTAATCATTTGCTTCCCTTTTTCAGAAGTCGCGTATTCGGCCAATTGTGTTCTAATTTTTGAAAATTCTAAAACCTTTTCGATTTTCGAATTCATAACAGTCCTTCTTTCTTAAAAAACGTGGAACAAGTTTGTTCCACGCTTCGAGGTTTTATTTAGGTAATAACCAACTTGAAACGATTTGCGTCACAATTGGTGTTTTTGTGATAATGAAGTTTGGCAATCCACCTTCAACAATCTTTTGTGCTGGTGCCAACGGAATCATCGCTACTGCGTATAATACAAAGAATACGAATAAATAATTCATTAAGAATCCAAGTGCTGCTCCACCGATTGTATTGAATTGCTTCAGTAATGGTAAGAATGTTAATTCACTAGCAACATATCCTAAGAAACGAACTACTAACCACCCCATAATCATAATGATTAAAAATGCCATCAAATTATAAAATGATTTATCGAGTGACATCGCTTGTGCTTCTGTGAAAATCGCTAAGTGATTTCCTGGAATGTAAGATGGATACGGAATGTACATGGATAAGAATGTTGCTAATCCTTGATAGGTTGCCATCGCTACGAGGAATGTGATAAAGTACCCTGCAATATACACGAGTTCTAACGTTAACCCTCGGCGCATTCCGGTATACACACCGACTAATAAATAAAATAAAATAATTAATGTTACCATTGAAACCTACCTTCTCAACAAATCTTGTTGTAATTCAAATTGTTTTTCTAATTCTTGTTTTTTAGTTGCATCAATCGAAGGGCGTTTATGTTGAAGGGTGCGCAATTCTTTTTCTAATTGCTCCACACGTTTCTTTAACGCGACCACTTCTTCTTGCTTTTCAAATTGATTCGAGATGGCATTGATGGCTGCAAGGAGCGCAACTTCTTCCGTCGACAATTTGTCAGATACTCGAGTGATTTGATCTAATTGTTCTTGTAAGATGCGTACAATACTTTGCATTTCTTGTTGCGACTTACGACCAATAATCGTATAAGATTTTCCTGAAATCGTTGCTTTTACTCTTGTTTTTGGTTGATTCACAAAAGACCCTCTCACTTTCTCCATAATATCACTTTATTTTACCATTTTTCATTTAAAAATACACTAAAAATCCACTTTTTTAGAGAGTGGACGGATGAATTTTGTCGTGGTATGCTAAAAAGAAAAGGGGGAACGACATGAATTCATTAACTTTAATTTTATCACCTGAGCAAATTGCGACACTAGGAGGAAACTATGCTTCCTATACGCTATCTCCTCCACCACACGCAACATTGCGTCTTAAGGTCGACGGTTTATCGATTACGGCCTATAAATCTGGCAAGGTTCTCTTCCAAGGAAAAGGCATCGAAGACTTTATCCAACAGAACCAGCTCGAACAATCGATTGATACAACTACAAAGAAAGCCCTAGGGGAGTCTACTCTTCCAGAAGGGTTTGCGACTTGGAGCGTTATTGGAAGCGATGAAGTCGGAAACGGCGCTTACTTTGGGCCACTGACGGTTGCGGCAGCTTATGTTTCAAAAGAAAACATCGCTACGTTAAAAGCGTTGGGCGTTCGCGATTCTAAAGACATGACGGACGACCAAATTAAGGCCCTCGTTCCAAAAATCAAAGAAGCTGTACCTTATAAATTACTCACACTCTGGCCGGAGAAATATAACGAAGTCCATCAAGTCAAAAATCTAAACGAGATGAAGGCGCTGCTTCATAACCAAGCTCTCCGTCTCTTAACCGAAAAAATTACTCCTGAAGTTCCAGAGGCGTACTTAATCGACCAATTTTGTAAACCAGACTTGTATTACCGTTATCTCAAAGGCCAAGACCTTGTCGATAAGAAGAAAACATACTTTATTACAAAAGGTGAAAGTCACCATATCGCAGTTGCGGCCGCTTCTATGATTGCTAGATGTGCCTTTCTCGATGGCCTCGATTCACTTAGCGTCGAATATGGATACGAACTCCCAAGCGGTTCCGGAGAAAACGTCGATAAGGCAGCAGCCAACATTTTAAAACACGGCGGTATGGAACTCCTTGGTAAAGTGGCCAAACTCCACTTCGCCAACACCGAAAAAGCTAAAAAACTAATCTAACCTCCCATCTCCAAATGAGGTTAGATAGGCTCTTCGCAGATTTCCAAAAACACTCTTATTCGATTGGAAACAATTGCTTTCGATTCTTCAAAATGATTACGGAGAATCTTGTGGATTTTATTGTAGCAGTAACGTGAAAAAGCATTAAAACGAATTAACGGGCGTAGGAAGTTATTCCGTACGCCAGCTTTGAGGCTTTTTAGGCGCAAGACCAAGGCTTGCGCCGGTGCAACGTTACAGCTACAATAAAAAAATCCGCAAGGATTCGAAGTAATCATTTTTGCAATATGGAGCACATAAAGCAGGACATAAGATGCACTTTTACGAGCACACAAACAAACACCTTCCTATCAAGTAGGAAGGTGTTTTTGGTTAATCTTTCATAATGCGCTTGATGATCTGCGACACGCCGATCCAACCGAATGCGATAATCAAAAGAATAATCGCCCATCCGTGCCTAAACTCCGTAAATGGAATCTGCACATTCATCCCAAAGAATCCCGTCACAATATCCGGAATCGTCATTAAAATCGAGATGACCGTTAAAAATTTCATCGTGTCGTTCAAGTTATTATTCAATACATTGTTATACGTGCTCTCGATTTGATGCAAGAATTGAAGATGTAACTCCGTCATCGCTACTAATTGATTGGCTTCAATGATGTTATCTTCCAACTGCTCTCTTTCAAAATCGTCGAGCGTCTTGAAGGCTTGTTGGGTCTTCAGTTGCTCTAGTACAACCGCATTTTGCTTCGTCGCCGAAACTAAATACATCCCCTCAATCTCCAAGTCAGACAAACGGAACAAATTATCCTTTGTGGTTTTCTTTCTGAGTAATTTACTAATTTTTTGCTGTTCTTTAGTTAGTTTTTCGACAACAGGAAAGTAGTTTTCCGAGATTGCAAATAAACTATGTAATAAGAAATTAAATACGCTCCAATGCATATTCTCTTCCAGTTCTTCGCGAATTTGATCAATAATATATTCATTGAGACCATTTGAAATCGTGACAATTTGGTTTTCTCTCACGATAAACGTCAACGGAATCGTATCATAGTAATTCTCTTCGCGTGATAAGTTGAGGACATTATAAATGACCACTAGCGTCTTCGTGCGGCGATTATACTCCATATGTGCACGTTCATTTTTATCCAGTGCGTATTCTATCATCTCATCATCGATTTCATAAGTATCGTAAATCGATGAGTATTCACTGATTAAATCTGAGTTGATGTTAATCCATGTGTTGTTTTCGCCAAAGTGCATTAAGCCCATTTATACTCCTCCTTCAATTAGAATGCTGTCTTAGTATACCATAAACGCAAAGAAACCGCCTATTCCTAGCAACAAAAACACGTAAACCTTCAATTGAAAGATTTACGTGTTTAAAATTTCTATGGTTCAACAGTTGTCGCTTCTACAGTAGTAGCTGCATCTGTTGTTGCAGTTGCTTCTTCTGTTGTCTCTACAGAAGCGGTGGTACTTTCGGTTGTTTCAGTCGTTTCGCTTTGTGTTGTTGTTGTCTCTTCGGCTGGTTTATCCTCTGATGGTTTCACATCTAGAATAGAGCTCTTCGGAGTACTATTATCTTTATCCGATTCATCCAGCGCCATTTCAGCGAAGTCTTTTGCCTCTTGGAAAATACTTTGTTCTTCTTCAGAAGCCGGCGTTAAAATTTCTTTTAGATTCTTTCCGACTGTCGCATCGACTTTTCCATCGAATTTCGCATGAGATTCTTTAATCGCTAATTTTGCACGATAAGATTCGATAATGAGTGATTCAACAGGTGTTGTCGCAAAGTTCAATCGTGAACCCATATAACGCTTAATTAAGCTTGCTACTTCTTCACGAAGCGATGCAGGTAATTCTTGGTCTAAAACGTGTTGTGTTAAGAAGTATAAGTAACGCATTCCTTCAATACTAATACGGTCGTTAGCATCACGTAACGCTTGTACTAAAGCTCGAATCGCGTTCACTTGCTCTTCTTTATTGGATTCACGTGCTTTTGAAGCTAAGTCTTTCAACTCGTCAGCGGTCACGCCGTAGTCTTGTAAGTTCAACTCACCGACCATACGAACCGTTTCTTCATGGGTTGCGTTCATCTTTTGTTCCTCAGGGGTTACTTCTTCTGCAGCTACTGCCTCGTGGTTAATCGTTTGCGCCTCGAAGCGTTCTAATCCTTTGACGAACCCTTCTGTGGAGTTCCCTTTTAATTGCACTTGTTCTTTATATTCGTTCAAGGCTACTAAAATACGGTTCAATGTCACAGGATCATCTTTATATTTTTCACTTGCACGCGCTTTGACTTCATCAATTTTGGCAAAAACAGCATCCACATTCACATCTCCTGCCACAAATGGAGGCACGATGACTGGAAGTTTATTTTTCTCATAGGCTTCAATACCGTCTTTGTTGACGATATTCATGGAGTGACTATGGTCGCCGTGCGGAATATCGAAGCGTCCATTCACGATACGAATCGCCGTACGAGAAATCCCCATACGTCTTGCGATTAAATCAATCTCTTGAGAAAGTCGCACTTCTGCAGGAATCGATGGGTCAGCATTTGGCACCTCGAATCGTTTCAATGGAATCACCCAAGGATGGATGTGATTTTTATCTTGTCCTTGTTCCATGTTTTGGAACGCGAATACTTTTCCGACATACTCACCTTTGTCATTTGTCACTGATTCAAACTTAATCGTATCTCGTTCTACACCGTAAGCATAGACAATGTAGTCTAAATATTTTTGAATCTCTGGCGATTGCAATGTCCATTCCTCAGCTTGCGGAGTCGCAATATCTGTTGCAGGAGGCGTTACAGGCTGCACACTTGCCGTACTTGGTCTTAATGGTGATACAGTCCCAATTGTACTAGCCACTCCTGTGTGGTTGCCACCCGTCGATGGTCTTGAAGTAGGTTCATCGTCAAATGAATAAGAAGCACTACCGTCTCCGCAGTCTAATACATCGTGGAAATGGTCTCCATGTGGGATACGTAATAATTTACACGTTCTCTTCTTACCGTTTTCATCTTCTCTTGTCACTGTCTGTGCAGAGGCTAATTGTGAACGGTAAATAAAATGAAAGTGGTCTCCGTGACGAACAACGAAGCCTAATTCATTTTCACTCACGATATCGTTTGGATTGAAGACATAATTGTCTTCTACGGTATTCGTTGCCTGTCCTGGTTTTTTCTGTTCATAAATGGCATCTGCTGGAGGCGCACCATATACAAAGTGATAATGGTCTCCATGTTTCTTCAAATACCCATTCTCAAAAACTTCCCCGACAATCGTCTTTGGTTTATTGTCTTTAATTTCTTTTGCTGCCTGTTCGTATTTCGCCATACGCTCGGCATCAATCGTTGTCTCCTGTGTTGTTTCATCTGTTGTTTGAGCTTGTTGCTGCGATAATACAGCACCCGATGCAAATAGCAACCCTAGCGCTACTGCCCCTCCTAAAATAACCTTTTCTTTCTTGTTCATAATTCTCTCACTTTCCAAATCGTAAAGTTTACGTTTTAGAGTATACTCTCATGATGAGACCGTGTCAACAAAATCATTTAAATTTTTTTTAATACAAAAAAAGCCTTCCCAAACACTGTTGGAAAGGCTCAATATTAAGCTTCTACTAATGAACTTAAAAGGTAGGCATCGACTAACTGTTGCGTTGCTTCAACCGAATCAAGATGCGTTCTTTCATAAGAGTGGCTTGATTCAATTCCAGCACCGAGTAAGGCATGTTTCACTTCTGCTCCAGCACTCATTGCCGCTGAGGCGTCACTACCATAATAAGGATAAATATCTAGTTTAAATGGGATATTCTTTTCCTTACATAGAGATACAAGATGTTGACGGAAATCAAAGTTATAAGGTCCCGAACCATCTTTCACACAAACAGAAACCGTGTATTCGTCTGTTTGTTGGTCATCCCCCATCGCACCCATATCCACGGCTAAGAATTCGACCGCTTTTTCTGGAATGCTACTGTTGGCTCCTGTTCCAGTTTCTTCAATACAACTGAACATGAAATGCGTTGTCACTGGTAATGTGATTCCTTCTGATTTGTATTTCTTTAATAAGGTTAATAAAATTGCTGCACTCACTTTATCGTCTAAGAAACGGCTCTTAATGAATCCTGTTGGTGTGATGATAAAACGTGGATCAAACGATACAAAGTCTCCTACTTCAATTCCTAATGCACGCGTTTCGACTTCGTTTGTCACTTTTGCATCCAAACGAACTTCCATATTGTCTTGGCTACGCTCCACCGTTCCTGCTTCACGATAAACATGTACACTCGTTTGATGTAACAGAATCGTTCCAGAAACCGTCGTTCCATTGCTAGCAACGTGAACCGTACAGTTTTCTCCTTCAATCATATTCCAAGCAAATCCACCAATTCGGTCGAGTTTTAAGCGTCCATCTGGTTTTACCGCGCGAACAATGGCACCAAGTGTATCGATATGTGCCGTTACCACACGCTGTTTCTCATCCATTGCGCCAGGTACCGTTACTACCACTAATCCTTTTGCTGTCCGAGTTGGCTCATATCCCATATCGGTTAAGACATCGATTAAATAGTCTTGTACATCTCTGGTATAGCCAGTTGGTGACGGAATTGCCACAAGTTCTTTCAAGAAGTTTACAGTTTGATTCATACTTTTTCCTCCATTCCACTGTAAGATTAGTATAGCACATTCTAAATAAATTCAAACCGTTATCAATGGTCAACACCGATTATTAACTATTTTTTATAAAAAATCTTGCATATTAGAATTATTCGTTTTATAATATGACTATATTACAAACTGAAAGGATGAATTGCATGAAAAAAGCAATGAAATTATTCGCTGTGTTATTTACAGCATTATTCGTACTATTAGGATGTGCGAAAGAAGAATCTGCATCATTCGAACTTAAGAATGGTCAGCATACTTCAACATTAACTTACTACTATAAAGGAGACGTTGTAACGAAGCAAATTGCTGAAACTAAGTACGTTATTTCTGACTTACCAGTCTCTGAAGACGAAGCAATGGAACAGATTAAAGAAGAGAATGAAGCATACACTGCAATCAAAGGGATTACTGCTACTGTAGAGTCAAAAGACGGAGTAATTACTCAAACTGTAACGATTGACTATTCAGTAGCTAAATTGGAAGACCTGAAAAAAGCTTTCCCAGACGCTTTCTCAGGCGATGGTAATGTAGTAAGTTTCGAGGCTACTAAAGAATTGATTGAACAAGCAGGATATACTGAAAAGAAATAATTAAATAAAGAAGACCGGTAAAGAGCTCGATCTTTCCGGTTTTACGATACATAACAAAAAGTGAGGTAAAAATCATGAACAAAACAACAAAAGCATTCGCACTTCTATTTACAGCTGGTCTAGTATTAGCAGGTTGCGGACAAAAGCAAGATTCAACTGCTACGACTCAAGCACAAACAACAGCAGAAGCAACAACAGCTACGCCTACAACGGCAACTCCAACAACAGCTACGCCTACAACTGTTGACAGCTTAGCAGATGCTAAAAAAACAGTACTTGAAGCTGGTGATGAAGCTGTAAAAGCTGTGCTGACGTTATATTATAAAGATGACGTTTTATTAAAACAGGAAAGTGTAACTACTTATATTGTTTCAAAAATGGAAGGCGAAAATCCTCTTCAAGTACTAAAAGATTCTTCTGCAAAAACTGAAGAGAAACTTAAAGACTTTATTGGTAAAGGCTTTGAATTTAAAACAGATTACAAAGATGATGTGTTCACAATTACTTACTCATTCGATTACACTAAAATTGATATGAATAAATTAAAAGAAGTATATCCGACTTTAAATCTACGTGATGATAATACTCTTAGCTACTCTGAATTTAAAGAGGCACTCCTTAAGGGTGGCTATAAAGAAAAACAATAGGAATATTCTAAATTAAATAGGGAGAAGAGGGACCTCTTCTCCCCTTTTTTTCAAAAATGAAGGAGAAGAAGTATGAAGAAAGCAGTTAAAGTAACAGCACTACTCTTTACCAGCACATTTCTCTTAGGTGCGTGTGGCCAAGAGAAAAAAGAAGAAACAACGGTTGCTACGACACAAGCTCCAACAACTCAAGTAACGACTCAGGCTCCAACTACCCAAGCACCTACTACAACCGTTGCAACAACAACTGTTGCTAAGGCTGATGCCGTACAAGCTCTTGAGGGCCAGGAAGTAGCTGTCTTCCAAGCCAAAATTGTTGGAGATGTGATGGAATATATCGTTTATCATAAAGGTGACACTATCACAAAGGTAATCTTTAAAATGCATAGAGACTTTGAAAAGTATGGCAAATCTAAGGACACGGCACTAGAAGCCGAAAAACTTTCTACAGCTAAAGGTGTTGAGGAGAAAAAAGCTAAATATAGTTCAGTAGACGGCGTTTCTTTCTCATATGAAATTAATGGATACACTGTAACGACAATTGATGAATACGATTATACAAAGATTGATTTTGCAAAACTAAAAGAAATTGATCCTAAAAAAACACATTCTTCTAGTTTCAGTGAAATGAAGTCAGAATTCGAAAGACAAAAATTATTTAAACAAGTGCAATAACATTTTTTTAAACATAAAGGATGTATCCCAATGAATACAAAAATCAAACAACTAACACTTTTAGCAACTGCAGGTTTGTTACTTGCGGCATGTGGACAAGGTAAAAAAGAAGAATCTACACAAGCAACAACACAGGCTACTACAACTGCTCCAACAACTCAAGTAGCATCCAATAAACAAGAGGCCACAGAAGCTCTGCCAAAAGACGGTGAAGCGACATATAAATAAGAAGGTAAAGGTAAAACAACGACACTCCAATACTTCTTCAAGGATAACATCGTCTATAAACAAATTGGTATTTACACTTATATCCCAAAAGAATCAGGCAAATCTGAAGAAGAGATTGTTCAATATCTGAACCAAAGTCAAGAGCTTTACAAGGATGTAACTGGAATAACATCTATCGTTGAGAAGAAAGATGGACAATACATTCAAACAGTTACATTTGACTACCAAACTATTGACTGGAAAGAGTTAAATAGACGCGCTCCAAAACGGTTCCCTGCAACCAAACCAGGACCATTGAAATTTAGTGAGAGTGCAGCTACTTTACTAAAAGACGGTTTTGTTAAACAATAAACCCAATCAAATAACCAGCCCCAAAGACACTTTTTAACTGTCCTTGGAGCTGGTTTCTTGTTTTTAAATTTGAGATGTAACAAAAATGTGACGTAACATTTTTGTTACATCTTCTTTTGTATCATT
>ENA-OWLZ01000022-OWLZ01000022.1-metagenome-genome-assembly--contig:-NODE-22-length-39365-cov-14.187535_pt1 | contig 39365 bp, 33 predicted proteins | sample MGYA00245341_ERZ651117 | MGnify/ENA primary metagenome ERZ651117 (study PRJEB26857, sample SAMEA4031763) | metagenome | biome: human; feature: oral; material: saliva | place: Philippines | collected 2014... | reverse complement strand
CTTTAGGTAGATGAGGCATAATATTCATGTATTTAGCGGCTTCATCAATAGTGCTAAACTCATGCATAGGGCTTGGCATGCCAACCATAGGCGCTGCTTGTTTTACTACCATAGGCTTAGCTGGATCAGGTGGTACATCATAGGTGCCTTGTGCACCAGCTACAGTGTAAGAACCTACGCACGCACAGGCAACTGCCATCAATAGAAATTTTTTAACCATCCGTATAATCCTCCTTCGGTTAACACAAAAATTATTAAAAACACATTTATTTTATATGTGATTTTTCTTCAACAATATTACGGATTATAGCCTTCGCCACATCTCGTGTAACGGGATGCTGAAATTCTAAAGAGTGATTTTGTCCATCTTTCATCCACGATGCGAGATAGACCATTTTCTTGCCACCTTTGAAAGTAACCTTTGTACCATCTACACTTTCAGTTTCTATAACCTTATGAATCTTATGGTCACCGCTAATATCACCCTTTAATTTAGTAGATGTACGATAATAAATAAGAGCACCACCGGCCTTATTCACGTAGGGATCCATACCAGATTCATACACATACACAACCTGTAAAATATCTTTCTCAATAGTAACGACAGATTGAATATTAAAACCTACAGGCAATAGCTTCGGCATCTGAGGTCGAAATCCTATATATTCAGACGCTGTTTCTACAGTGGTAAACACATGTACGGGACTTGGCATAATAACGCCAGGAACAGCTGCTTCAACAGACATTTCTAGGGGTTCAGAAACTCTAGTTTGTGCATCCGTTGCACCTTGAGCCTCAACGACTCCATAGGTACCTACACAGACGCAAACTAAAGCTATCAAAAAGGATTTCTTTAGTATTAAGGTCATAACGATATACTCCGCAAAATGTATTTTGCAAAATTATATGTACAAAAAAATTATGAACGATTATATCCTAAATGATATAAGATTTCAAATAATTATTTCTTATGTACCATAAAGCCTGCCGCTTGTTGGTTCGCCATGATAGTTACATCTGAAATTTGCATGCGTTTTGGTTGGTTTGTTACATACAATACTACATCTGCTACATCCTCTGGTTGAACTGCCTCAATGCCAGCATAAACGGAAGCTGCTCTTTCAGCATCTCCGTGAAAGCGAACTTCACTAAATGGCGTTTCTACAATACCTGGTTGAATGGTAGTCACCTTAATATCTGTAGCTATGGTATCCATACGAATACCATCACTCAAAGTCTTAACAGCTGCCTTAGTAGCACAATACACAGCGCCCTTTGGATATGCATAAATGCCTGCTGTAGACCCCATATTGACAATATGACCACTATTTTGGGCCATCATGAATGGTAGCACCGCTTTTGTTACATAAATAAGACCAATTACATTTGTATTGATCATGGTCACCGCATCATCAACAGAACTATCTTGAAAATCATCAAGACCTTGTGCAAGGCCAGCATTATTGACTAATACATCGATACCACCGAATGCCTCAATAGCTGGTTTCACCTTTGACTCTACATCTTCGCGTTTGCTCACATCGAGAACAAGCGTATCCACACGAACGCCATATTGTTGTTCAAAATCTTCCTTAATCGCCGCCAATCGGTCTGCACGACGACCAGCAAGTAATAAATTATCGCCATCCTTGGCGAACGCACGGGCACACTCTAATCCAATACCAGAAGTAGCACCTGTAACGAAAATTTTGCGGTTCATATGTATTCCTCCTTTAAGTTAACTGTGAAGGCAGGGGCTGAAAAAAGACACGCTATCGCGCAAGCGGGACCCGAAGTCTTTTTTCAGCCCCTACCTTCACATTCATTAAATACATCGGTCCTGAAGCACATAGCCCCAGCGTGTTAACATGGTTTGTTGTTCTTGTTTTAGGAAATCAAAGAATCGAGTACGATGTTGCTCAGGGCTTTCATAATATCCAATTAAAGCAGTCCGATATTCTACCTCTCGAGATTTTGTAATCGTAATCGGGCATAATCCATTCTGAATTAAATTTCCATTCATCATGAGTAGAGCGGTTCGTTTATTGCCATCGCCAAAGAACTGGTTACGAGCCATCTCGGCATATAGTAGGAGCGATTGTTCTAACAGATTATCCTCTATCGCTTGGCACCTAGTTACTAATTCATCCCAACAAGAATTTAAATCCAACGGAGTAGGCGGTATATAACTTGTGCCACCTATAGCTACTGGTGCATTGCGAAATCCACCAAAACCTAAGCGATTCTCACTTTCAGAAACCAACTTATTATATTCGATAGCCACTAACTTATTAATCTGAAATCGCTTTAAGCGTAAATCTTCTATCAAAGCCTGCCAACCACGGTTAATATTATCTATCTGTCGAGTTTCACTTACACTGAGCCCCGCCACAGAAGTACCACACACGATCGTCTCAACCTGCGGATACGTTGCCGTGTTACCCTCCATCTGTGCCATATCAAACACAAACTGAGCCCGCAACTTCTCAGCGATGAACAGTGCTAAATCAAAACCTACATAACCATTACTATCAGCGGTCACAACATCACCTCCCTACATCCATTCATCTATGATATTTATAACACCATTTTACCACACTTCTATTTATATTATTCTAACGAATACGTCGGCGCATAAAATAGACTAATGTAGATAGCAAAGAACCGATAGGGTTCTGAAAACGACTTTTCCCCTCACTGTGAATTCTCAACGAATATGTCGGTGCTAATTTAAGAGGAAACATAAAAAAATTGGGCCTATGGCTGTATTAACTGTAGAGATGAGAAAGGGCCCCTTTCGAAAAACGACTTTGGCCCTGCGGAGGCCGCAGGCCGGAGTCAGACCCGGCCGGTGGAGTTTTTCGGAAGGGGTCCTTTCTACTACGGCAATTAAGCTAAGGGCCCAATCTTTTTATGTTCTATTTTAAATGCGCCAACATATCGTTAAGCACCTCTATGCAATCCCCAACAATCCCATAGTTCGCGTGTTGAAATATTTCCGCCTTTGGATCATTGTTAATAGCCACGATTGTATCAGCACCAGAGATGCCGCTCACGTGTTGAATGGCACCGGAGATACCAAATGCCAAGTACAATTTAGGGCTTACGGTCTTGCCTGTTTGGCCCACTTGATATGGCAATTCAATCCACCCTTTTTCAACAAGTGGACGGGTAGCGCCTACAACGCCACCGATAGCATCAGCAAGTTCGTATAGTTTATCAAAGTTTTCCTTTGATCCCATGCCACGGCCTCCAGCTACGATGATATCCGCTTCTTGAATGTTATAACCAGTCTTACTGAAAGGAATAAAATCTAATCGTTTTGTGCGAATGTCTTCCGGCTTGAGGTCAAATTGTTCAAGTTGAATACGGCCCCAGCTATCCGCAATGCGTTCCGGCTTTTTAAATACATTAGGACGTACAGAGCCCATTTGTGGACGATGGTTTGGAGAAATGATTTCCGCCAAGATATTACCACCCAATGCAGGACGAGTCCATTCTACGAGGCCTTCCTCTGTATCTACCGTTAAGATAGTACAGTCTGCAACAACGCCATTCTGCATGCGACCAGACATGCGCGGTGCCAGGTCACGGCCATTGTTAGTAGCCCCAATTAAAAGGATATTCGGCTTATGGTCTTCAAAAAAATCAGTTAATACCTTTGTATAGCCATCCGTTGTATAGTATTTCAAGAGGGGACTTTCAAAAACATGAACAATATCGGCACCATGAGCCACAAGTTCCTCGGCCTCAGCTTGTACATTTTCACCGAGAAGCATTACTTGCACGAGTTGGCCCAATTCCTTAGCAATGCGGCGAGCTTGACCGATAAGTTCATATGTAACTGGATGTACTACGTCATCGATGGTGTCAGCTACGACAAAGACGTCTCTGTATTCATCAAAATTAGTCGCTCCCATTATCGGTCACCTCCTTTTAAAACGCTGTCAGCCTTAGCGGCCTCTGCAGCAAATGTATTAGGATCTACCACCTTAGGTTCACTAGGCACCACGCTTTCAACGGACGCGGCCCGCTGTACAGGGTCGTTTGCGTCAATGCCCTCATCATCTTGAGCCTCTACAACCGGTGCATCATTAGGCACCAAGAGGTGTGCAAACTTTTCAGGCTTGATGTGGTATGCCAATTCAAGCACTTTTTTCGCCCCTTCGTCAATGGATGAAAGCATTTCTACCTTGCCACGAAGCGGTGGTTGGTACACCTTGCGCACACGTGTAGGAGAACCTGTAAGGCCAATGCGGCTTTCATCAATATGAGGCATATCACGCAAGGTAATATGATTAATCGTATATCGTTTTGCGTAAATAGAGCTCCAAAGGCCTGGTTGGCGCGGTTCATTAAGTTCAGCCGTCGTCGTCACAAGCAGTGGCAACGGTGCTTCAATCACTTCGTAACCATTTTCATGCTCACGTTTTACAATCGCTTTTTGTGCACCTTGATCTACGGAAAATTCACACGCATAGGTAGCTTGTGCCATGCCGAGTTCCTCAGCAATTTGAGGGCCCACTTGTGCTGTATCGCCATCAATAGCTTGTTTGCCACAGAAAATGATTTGAAATTGACGATTCATGGTTCGTTGAATATGACGAATAGCGGATGCAATCGTATAGCTTGTAGCCAATGTATCGGCACCACCAAAAGCGCGATCCGTTACGAGCACCGCATCATCAGCGCCTAGTGCCAAGCATTGACGCAATGCCTCTTCGGCTTGTGGAGGGCCCATGGTCACAATCGTAACACGGCTACCTTCAATTTGGTCTTTCACAGCCAAAGCCGCCTCAAGGGCATGCATATCGTAAGGGTTTACGATACTAGGCAGGCCAGTGCGGATGAGATTATTTGTTTCCGGATCTAATTTGATTTCCGACGTATCCGGCACTTGTTTTATACAGACTAATAATTCCATGCACTCACCCCTGTCTAAACTCTACGCCCTTGGCGTTACGAGGATATTTCCACGTCTTAACAACACTGTGTCCGCATAATACGCGGCATGTACCACATTCGAGGCACCCCGCAAAATCAAAGGCAAGCTTGCCGTCTTCCTGTAATGTATATAGTCCTGCAGGACAGCCATTAACGAGTTTCATTGCCTCTTCGCGGCTTACGCTTTCACCATCAATAATAATGTGAGGACACGTTTCGTCTACATAATATTTGTTGGCGCCCAAACGCTCTTCTAATTTCATAGGGAACGCACCCCTTTCCAAGCATCACGAATTAATCTGAATAAACCTATGTCCTTGACACGACGCAATAATTTTTTCTTCAATGGTACGGCACCATCACCATTAACGGTAAATACATCACGCATAAGATTGTTAACAAAGACAGGATACTCATTAAAAATACGCGAGTTAGTAGCCAAGAATTTCGGCATATTTTTATATAATTTCAAATCGCGACGCAGCCAAGATGCCTTGATTTGTTTTTCGTATAATTTCGTAACCCGATCCATATTTTCATCGCGCAACGCCACATTAACAGCCTCAGCTGCACACATGCCGGACTCAATAGCAAGGTCTATACCGCGAATCGTGTACCCTAAATTCATACACATCCGCGCCGCATCACCAACGATGATGTACCCTTTGCCGCCTAATTTCGGCATCGCTTTATAGCCACCTTCAGGCACAAGATGAGCACTGTGTTCCTTTAATTGACTATTTTTCAAGAGCGGTGCAATTCTTGGATGGCTGGTGAAAGCCCCTAACATTTCATCGACAGACTTATTTGCAGAACCAATATCATCAAGACCTACAACCATGCCCACAGAAAGGCTATCCTTGTTCGTATATATAAAGCCACCGCCAAGTAGACCATCCGTCATATCGCCCAACGTAAGCCATGCCATGCCTTCATCACCAGATAACATAAGACGATTCTCGAGATCCTCTTTTTTGAGTTTATACACCTCTTTCACACCGATAGCCATCGTTTTAGGATCTGTGGGACCAGTTAAACCAGCCTCTTCTAAGAGCACTGTGTTAGCACCTTCTGCGATGATGACGAGCTTTGCATACACTTCATCATCATGACAACGAACACCTACAACGCGACGTTTTTTGCCTTCCCCTTCGGTGATGAGTTCCGTTACCTGTACATTAGAAACAAGCAAAGCCCCTTTCTTCTCAGCCTCTTCAGCGAGCCATTTATCAAATTTAGCACGCAACACAACGTAGGATTCTTCATTGTCCTTTACATCTTGGTAACTATATTCGATGGTTGTCATCTCATTACCAGCACCGATGGAAATACGTTCCTTTGTCACCTTTCTTTCAAGCGGTGCTCGTTCCCTAAAATCCGGTACCAATTTCTCTAAGGAATGCGTATAAATACGACCGCCCATCATATTCTTCGCACCAGGCGTCATCCCACGCTCAATAACGAGCACCTTCACACGCTGCTCCGCCAAACGCAACGCCGCTGCAGCACCGGCCGGCCCTGCCCCCACGACGATAACGTCAAACCTCTCATTTCGATCTATTGCCATATACTCAGCTCCTTTTTATGAAAGCCTAACTTACATAAGTCTATATATTATATATTCACGATACAGATTGAAAATACCTTTTTAACATAGCATAGATACATGAAAATTTTATAAGAAAATAAAAAATGGGCTGGTCGAGACCAGCCCATCAAGTATGCTCCGAAAAGACATACCGCAATTAACATTATTATAATACAACTTATAAAAACAATCAACTAGATATAACCAATTTCAACTGACTAAGACGCCCACTTAAATTAGCTGGAACAATTGCATATTCTACTCTAGTATTAACATTTTGTCTTACATCTGCTACTAATTTTTCATACTGTTTAATAAAAGATACGATTTCTTTTTTAGGTGCACATAATGTTTTCAAAAACCAAGAAATCAAAATAATGTAATCACCTATCGTATCAAAGTTAACAAAAGGTAAATTAAAATAATGTACCATATAACTAGACATACTTCGTGTGGCATTAAAAGACTTAAAGCGAGCATCAAAAACTATTCCATTATGTGCTACAGCATTTCTTAAATCCTTAAGTAAATAGATATAGTTCGATAGCAATTTACGATTTGTATCAAATTGGATGCCTATACCTAGACTATGAGATATTCTATCTCTAGCCGCAATAGTAAAACTAGCTAATAATTTACCAAACTGACCTAACATCATAACTTCAAACAAAGCCCATATAGGAACCTCTGAAGCATGATTGTCATAAAAATGCGTAATTTTAGTATTTCTGGATTTATATTGATCTAATAATATGCTTTGGATCATTTTTTGTAGAAATAACTTATTTTGTTGAATTTTTTGCTTTTGCTCTCTACCAAGTGTTGTAGGAGAATTATGAAATCCTTCAACAGCTAATCTAAACATATCATTAATATGCTCAGATTGTATAAAATTTAAAACCTCTTCAAGTACAATATTTTTAACGGCAGTTTCTATAAACATTAATTTGCTATATAACAATGACTTAAGCTCACTATCATATCGAATAATCGCTTCAACTTCACGATAATCTTGAATAGCGAGTCGATTAGTAGGTTGTTTAAAAAATCTATAACCTTTATATCCATGAAAACACCCACTATTTCTTAATAGTCGTTTATCGGTCGTTCCTCTAATATCAATACCTTGATTTCGTAAATGTCGCATTAAACCATTTAAAGACTTATAGCTCACAATATACGCCCTCTTCTCCATTTTATACAAACACGAACTAACTATACAATTTAATTATAATCCTCTTAATATAAATTTACTATTTATATATAATGAGATTTATAAATAAAGCACTATGAGTATTCTTCTAAACTCTACCTTTACGGCCTGCGCCCCACGCAGGCCTTTCCCTTCCTCATAAATTGATTATACAAAAGGTGGAGCGCAGTGATAAAAAGTCGACTTTGGCCCTGCGTAGCCCGTAGGGCGAAGTCAGACCCGGCCGGTGGAGACTTTTTATCACTGCACTCCACCGACCTGTAGAATTAATTTATAAATTTTCCTAGCTTTCACATAAAAATTAGCGTATGATAAATGTAAGTAATAATCTCTATACGGAGCAAGACGCGTATATAATACGACCGCATAATGCAAGACCACGGTCAAAGTAAGGCACTCAACATTTTGGTATTTACCTCAAGGAGGCCATATGGATCCGCAAAGAATTCTGAAAGCATTATCCAATCCACATCGGTTAGATATTATATTGTGGCTAAAGCACCCAGAGCAAGAATTCGGTGTTCAAGTACACTCTAAAACTCTCATCGATTTTCCAAACAGCGTTAGCGTTAAGAGTATCCAAAAGCGCTGCGGTGTATCGCAATCTTCTGTATCTACGTTTATGACTATGTTAGAACGTGCAGATCTTGTGGAATCGCGAAAAATTGACCAATACACCTATTACAGGCGCAATGAAAAAGTTATCCGCGAGTTTGGCGAATGGTACAATAAAGAAGTATCCATCCAAGCAGATAATATCGACAAATTATTGGAAACAGTAACCTTAAACGACACATCCTATCCATCAACAGAAGATGGTTCTATGTCTGAAGAAAATCAGACTGTTGGCATCGCTACTAAGGGACTAGACCATGAAAACGATAACACCTAAACACCAAGTCCTATCACTATGTATAGGATGCCAAAAAGGAGCTATAATGCCAGAGTTATTCTCAGCATTATAGCTCCTTTTATCAATCATCTAATAATTTTTGTAAATCTCGTCTATTATAGAAAATATGACGAACTTCCATAACATCATCGATTACAACGTAAAGAATATAAAAATTACGCACATTTATCTTATAATATGGATATTTTCTATATTTTTTACTTGGATAAATTGCAAAAGATTCTGGGCAATCTAATCTTGCATATATGGCTGCTTCTACATCTGATACGAGACTATGTGCGGCAGCCTTATTATGTAAAATATAAGTTATATAATCAACAATATGATTTAGTTCATGCTCAAATAATGGTAAAAATGTAAGCTTATATTTCCGCTCCATCGATTCTCTCCCTTATGCGACGAAAAACATCGGTGCCAGAGAATCTAACTTTACCTTCTTTTGCTGCAGAATCAGCTTCGTCTAGTACATACTCAATAGGATCTGTTAATGCAGAATACTGATCAATACTCATTAACACCATAGTTCCATATCCATTCTTAGTCAAAAATACTGGAGAATTTGTTGTAATTACGGTTTCCTCAACTTCAGTAAACTTGTTTCGCAAATCTGATACAGGTCTAATATTTATCAATACCCACACCTCCTTATATCATAATATTATCATTATTTTATCTGAATTACAATCTAAATATGATTATAAAAGAAAAAGGACTATAACTAAATGCATTAGAATTGCATTCTAGTTATGGTCCTTTCAATTATCGTTGCGCTTCATATGCTCTAAATAGTTTAGATAGCAATACAGGTGCTAGTTTTAAAAGATCTGGGTTTTCGCAGAAGGATACGCGAAGTTGTGTCTTACCAGGATTGTGTTCGCTATCGGCACCACTGTAGAATCCGTTAAGTGGAGCCATAAGCAATGTATAGTCATTGCCATCATCCAAGGTCACACGGCCGTGTTCAGCACACCATGCAGCAAATTCTACGCCGTCAAAGCCAGGTTTTGCTACATTGCGTACATCGATAACGAAATAGATGGACGCTTCTGGATTAGAGATAATGAAATCTGGTTCTACCTCTTTGAATCCCTTGTGAAGTTCATAAATCATTTCGCGATAGTAATCACGTTGTTGCTCATACCAGTTATGAAGCTCAGCGTGGCTTTCATGAGCCAAGGCACCAAAAATATATTGACCAAGTGTATTGGCACTGAGGTTCGCCGTATATTCAGCAACAGATTTTTCATAGCATAACGCATTGTCTGTAATGATGGCGCCAATGCGAAGGCCACAAGCATTCCAAACCTTAGAGGCCGTTTCAAGACTGATACGACGACCTTCGATACCTGGTACATCCTTATTCGTCAATGTCCAAATACTAGATGTTTCCTTGCCTTTTTCGTAGGCCAATTCACGATAGGCTTCGTCGGAAATAATCCATAAATTATATTTTACGCACAAAGATGCATATTCAATCAAAGTTTCCTTGCTGAATAGCTGACCAGTTGGATTGTCGTAAGGAATAATCAACAATGCACCTGGTTTTGTTTCTATAATGCGTTTTTCCACGGTTTCAATGGATGGCAATTCAAATTCGCCATTCTCGTTCAGGCGTCGTTCTACGGTTACCGTTTTACGACCAATGCGATGACCTACCGCATCGTAGTTCGTGTAGGACGGATTGAACATCAATAGAGGACGTTCCTCTTCACCTGCACCGCCACAAACGCCAAGCATGATGATTTCCATCGCCATGGACGCACCATCTGTAACGAGTACATTAAGGCCTGTTGTATCAAAACCTTGACTACGCAAAATATGCAAGAATGCTTCGCGACACTCATCGGTACCCGTTGTTGGTACATATGGTACGATGCCTGTGCTGAAAGGACTATTAGGTCCTCCTAGCGTGAATAGTCGGCGCTGCATGGCGGGATGCATAGGACGCATAACATTACCAATAGAACCATTAACCAAAATAGGTGGGTTCTTTCGCTCTAAAAATTTAATTTGTCCCATGCGGATCCCCGACGGCTTACGTGCCATCATGTACGGGGATAAAACCGGTAGTTCCATACAGAATCCAACTCCTCTAAATAAACGCCTTTCACAAAAATAAGGCTGTAATACGCATACATTGATATATATAGATACATTCTATTATAGTGCTTTTACAAGAGAAAATCTATAGTTTTATCATTGTAGCTTACAGCCTTATCAGTTTTTTTGCTTATACGATGATTAGATGGTCACTTCAACACCTAAGCGGAAGTTACGACCTTGGCCTGGCCACCAATCGCCAGGGTGCCCCCAATTAACGCTAGATTGTTCTGCATAGTACGTATCAAAGATATTGTTGATACGGCCAAATACAGTTACGTTTTCACGTACCCGATAGTTTGCACTGATGTCAGCCAACCAGTATGTTTTACGTGGGAATACATTAGCAGATTGTCCAGGGCGATCGATGATGCCACGGATATCCAAGTGAGCATCCCATTTAGCATCATTGTAATCGAGGCCTGCATTAACCGCATGTTTAGGCACATAGCCATCGCGGTTAGCTTGGCGAGTTGGCGTTGCATCGATATGCGTATACGTATAGCCAAGGCGGGCAGCTAAATGTTTTGTCAATTGTTTACGCACATCTGCATTGATGCCATAAGCTTTTTCAGTATCAAAATTGTGATACTGGCCTGCGAACGTTGCAGGATTTGTCATAACCCAACCGATTCTGTCCTTCGTATGACGGCTGAAGAAGCTGAGGTTACTGTTCCACGTTTTACCGAATTTGTGATGTACACCGAGATCAAATTCACGACCGGTTTCAGGTTTCAAATTGCGGTTACCATTAGTGCCATCAAAGAGTTGGTATGGTGTAGGAGCCAAGAAATATTCTTTGTATGCTGCATATACATTAGTATTTGCATTCACATCGTAACCAACGCTAATGGATGGCGATGTATGTGTGCCAAATGCAGAGTGATGGTCAAGGCGCACACCTGGTGTTACCGTCCATTTTGGAGCCACCTTCCACTCATCTTGAACGAAATAGGACATATTCGTGAGCTTGATGCCGCCCATATTAACGACCTTATCTTGGCGCCAATCAAAGCCGCCTACAACGGTATAGTCTTTTGCCTTATATGTTACTTGATCGCCGATACCACGTGTTTTCACATCGACTGGATAATGATTGTATACTGTTTTATAGTGGTTGTTCATCAAGTATAACTGATGACTCCAGCGGTCGCTAATCTTATTGTTCCAAATAGCGCGTAAGGAGTCACTTGCTTCTGTACCATAGCGAATGTGATTGAGAGCACCCAAATGGTCAGAATACATTACATCGCCACGATAGGTATCATAGAATACTTTTACATCATTTTTATCATTGATCGTATTGCCTACCATAAAGGACCCATTATGGCTGTTACTATGTTGTGGAATACGCACGCCATGACCATCTTTATAAGAACCGATAATGTCCTTTTGTAATCCTACACGCCAGTACCAATCATTTTTGCTACCTTCATTGGTAATTGCGTATTGCTCTAAATCATTGCTGCCGCCCATAACGCGTAATTTAGTTTGAACGCCCTGTTCAGGTTTTGCCGTGATTACGTTAACTACACCGCCGATAGCACCGGAACCGTACAAGGTAGATCCTGCACCACGTTGTACTTCGACACGGTCAATACTAGACATATCTTTCAAAATCGTCATCGGCGGATTTACGCCAGCCGCACCCATATTGATACCATCAACCAAATATAGCACTTGGTCGGAACCATTGATGCGGAACGCATTAGAATTCGTGTAACCTACGCCACCACCGTACGTATTGATATCTACACCCGGTACGATACGCATCGCTTCATTCATGTTAGTTGCGTGACGTTCGCGGATATCGTCACCTGTGACTACGCCTACGCTAGCTGGTACTTGTGAAAGCTGTTGTTCACTGCGTGTTGCAGTAACGACAATAGTATGGGAATCCTGTGCATCAGCAGCCAATACGCTAGGTGCGCTAATCGTGCTACCAAAAACAAGAGCTAATCCCACATACAGAGATAAACGTTGTTTCTTTGATACTCTCATAAAAACCTCCATACACATCAAACTATAATTACATACTATATATATTTTGTGCCATAGATACCATTGCACGAGTCATAAATTGGGAATAACTCATGACCTGCGAGGAATCTACGAGATACACACGACGATTGGCGATGGCCTTAACACCTTGCAACGCAGGATCAGAATAAAGCTGTTCTGCCGCTGCTGGCGTAGTGCCATCAGAAGTATAGTCCACTGACGGAATGATAATAATATCTGGATTGGCTTTGATTAAATCCTCTCGCGTCCCGTTATCAAAAGGCCCTAAGCCTAATTGAGCAGCCGCATTGTTTACCTTCAGATATTTAGTCATATCATCAAAGGTTGACCCTTTACCACCTGTTAGACCAAACTGCGTATAAAACGCCACTAAAGGACGTTCCCCACTATGTTTATTTGCTATATCTTCTACAGTTTTCAAATCTGCATCCATGCTAGCAATCATTGCTTCATCAGAGGCATGTAAAAGACCAGCAATTTCATGAATAACTGCTTTTGCTTCTTCTACCGTAGTCGGCGTCTTATACACATACACTGGTATTTGCATATTCCGCATTTCCCCAATTGCATCTGGAGATATCCAGTTCGGAACTAATACTAAATCAGGCTGTACAGAAAGCATAGACTCAGCAGTTGCTTTCACATGTTTCTCTACCTTAGCCGACTTATCAGGCACATTATTAGGTATAGTACCAACAGCGGCCACTCGGCTCGGATCAACCAAGGATAATACGATATCTTCTGTGCTAGCACCGACAGGAACGATGCGCTTAGGCTCGTTAGGTATTGTAACGGCTACCCCTGTCCCATCTGTCACTTGATGTGTGGCGCCTGTAGTGCCCGTTTGGGTAGGACCACAGCCGACCACCAGTAGTACCATCATTAATATGGCACATATAATCGATATTCTTTGTTTCATACTAATGCCCTTCTATAACACCTTCTATTGAAATATATAGGGACTGCAAGTCTTGTAACATCTCTGGATCTGCATCCCAATAGCCACGTTGAGCGGCTTCTAATAAGATTTCTGCAATGCGCTGCAAGGCCCACGGATTTACGTCACGCATCCAGTCTTGTACCGTCTTATCTAAGGCATACTTGTTCGCATAGCCTTCATAGACCCAATCGGGCACTATATCGCTCGTCGCATCCCAACCAAAACTGTGAGACACTACATTGGACATGTCCGACGCTCCTTTGTAGCCGTGTTTCATCATGGCTTGAATGAATTTTGGATTCTGCGTTTCCCCTTGCACAACGCGACGGAACTCATCCGATAAGGACCGCATCACGACGCGACTACGGTCTGTGCTATCCCCCACATACGCGCGAGGGGTACTGCCTTTTGCAGTTCGCACCGCCGCAATGAGCCCACCATGATAGCTGTAATAATCATCAGCACTCAAAATATGAGTCTCTCGATTATCTTCATTCTTGATGGTCACATCCATAGTCGTGAGGCGACGTTGGAATAATCGCATATCTTGTGGCACATCCTTGTGCAGGTGAAAGCTACTCCACTTGCTATATACTTGCGCAATATCGCTTAAAGACTCCCAGTTTTTACCTTCTATCAAGGCGCCTACTCCTGTGCCATAGGCCTGTGGTGGGTCACCAAAGATGCGAAGGCGCGCCTTCTTAGTGGCTAACAGAGGATTTTCACCTTGTTCCACGAGCCAGTCTACATCGTCGTGAATATGCTTTTTCACATAGTTATCTTCTAATGGTTCATCTAGGTCTGCTACCAGTTCAACCGCCTTGTCAAGCCAACTGATGGCGGTAGGCATCATATCTCGAATGAGACCACTAATACGGCCCATAACATCGATACGAGGGCGTTGTAATTCATCTAATGGGATAATCTCAAGCCCTGAAATACGACCATTGGATTGCCATTTAGGACGAACCCCTAACAAGTAGAGAAACTCACCTAAACACTGACCATGACTTCTTGAGTTACTACTAGCCCAAAGAATAATGCCAACCGTCTCCGGATAGCGCTGTTCATTTAAAATATAATCGGCAATAACTTGATCTGCCAAGTCTATGCCTAGTTGGTACGCTATCTTCGTTGGTAGTGCACGCTCATCTAAACCATAGAAATTACGTCCCGTCGGTAATACATCAACCTGACCACTTGATGGGGCCCCACCAGGGCCTGGCTCAACGTAAGTCCCTTGCAACGCTTTAGATATAGAAATGAGCTCATTCTTGGTTTCACCTAATTTAGGAATGTACTCACATAAAATGGCCTCAGCCAAAGACTCCAAGCTAGGTGGCACCTTGTAATTTGGATTATGCATGACATTAGATACAAAGGTACGCAATTCATGCCAGATGCGATCAATGATTACACTATTACGAGTGCCATCATCTGAAGTTTCACCAGCATGCTGCTCTAAATATAACCAATCATAGCCCATCTCCGCTGCTAACATTTCAAGACCTGATGCAATATCGCCTTGAGGTGTCCGTACAATAGCCGTAACATATTCCTCTAAGTCAACACCTTCAGGACCTTGTCCCAAAATATGTAAACCATTGCGCATTTGCATGTGTTTTAAATCGCTTAGCTTTTCATGGACCGCTGTAATAATAGAGTCTAAATCCATCGTAGTCCCTTGTTCTTCATCGATAAGATGACAGTCCATCGCTTTTTCGCGAATCACTTTTCCAATTTCCCACACGCTTTCAGGATGCTCCTGTTCAAAGTGACTATGCTCATCTAGTAAGGCTTCTAGTTCTTCAAACTCATCGTAAAGCCCTGCCGTCGTCATCGGTGGCGACAGGTGCCCTACTAAGCAAGCAGAGCTACGCCGTTTCGCTTGTATGCCTTCCCCGATAATAGTTGTCCAATATGGGTAAATATTTGGCAAACTAGAGATACCGATTTCAGGATAACAACTAGCACTAAGGCCTGCTCCCTTGCCTGGTAACCATTCTAAGGAGCCATGTGTGCCTACATGAATAACCGCATCTGCTTCAAAGACGTTCCGAACCCAGTGATAGAACGCCAAGTATTGATGCGGTGGTGGCAAACATGGATTGTGATAGATGGCAGATACATTCTCCCCAAAGCCTCTCGGCGGTTGTACTGTAATCCATAAATTGCCATTGGAGAAGCCCGGTATAATCACTTCATCGTCGTAGACAAATACATCACCAGAAGCTTCACCCCAAGATGCAATCACAGCTTGTTGTGTATCTGTTGGTAGTGTTTCAAAATAAGCTTTATAATCTGCACCACTCATACGGCCCTCTACAGAGGTTAATAGTTCATCGGTAAGCATGGAACGGTCATTGGTCATGTGAGATGTTACCATATCCATCAAGTCTACATTGGTGTCTGGTACCGTATCAATCGTATAACCTTCTGCTTTCATCTGTTCTAACAGCCGAAGCACCGACTCAGGTGTATCAAGACCTGCAGCAGAGCCAATATTAGAATTCTTAGGCGGGTAGTTATGTAAAACAATGGTTACCTTTCTCTCCGATATAGGAATATGACGTAACTTAGACCATTTAATGGCTCTCTGTACAACGGCTGCAATCCGTTCTTTTGCAGGCAAATATACATAATGGCCTTGCTCATCATACGTCTGACAAGCTACCACGCCACCTTGAATGACCCCATCCAGTTCGGGCTGTGATATAGATAAATTCACATCTAACGGCGTAACACCTTGCGGGTCTGCAGCCCAGGTTTTCTCATCCATGTATATGGTATAACCCTGAATGATAGGCACATTCTGTAACTTTAATTCCTCCAAGGTTTGAGCCCCTAAGGACTGGAAGGAGAACTTACAAGTATTGATAAGTACATCAAAGGGGAATACATCCTCCCCAAACAGGTGATTCATGGACAGTTTCATATTCGGAATGCCTACGCGAGGATTGGAGCCATATTGCCCGTAAAAGATAATAGGGTTATAACCATGTTTATAAATTTCTTCAAATAAGGCCTGTTGATAGTAAATATCCCCCATAATCCATTCGTCGCGGTAAAAGTACACTGCTATGGATGGCCAATCGCGATGTCCCTCAGCATCCATGAACGCATCATAGGTTTCGTAGATATTGCCATCACGGCCCATAATAGCCTGCCACGGTATAGGATCAGGTTGTTCCCATTCAGAGGTCGGTTTTGTACTAAGAGCTCCGTTAATAAGACGCACATAGTTCATAACACCACTTGTGCGGCGATAACTTTCAAGAAGTCTCCGTTGCTCCTCATCTATATTACGATAGAGGATATCTGTTTTCTTAGGTTCTACTACGTCGATCCAGTACTTGGAGTGATGAGCATACAGCCAGCGCTCTAAACGTTCTAAAAAGGGCGAATCTAAACCGACACCCATATTCGTAACGAGAATCACATCCGCAGCCCGTAAGCGACTTTCAAAGTCAACATCCCACACAGGCTGTTTTTTCATATTACAAACATCTACCTCCCCCTGCAATAATTCTGGGTAGGTAGTAACGGCTTTTTCTATATATTGGATTTGTTTTCCTAAGTTAGAAATGTACATGAGACGGCTCATGATTTACCTCCGCGACACGCGCAAAATACTGTCTGCCGAAATAGTATCCATAGCATAATAATTGCCATTCATCAATTTACATAATTCTTTAGCTAGACCAAGCTTGATAAACCCCGTTTCCGTATCGATAACGATACAGTCTACTGGTAACGTGCCTACTATACGAGCCCATTGCTTGGACTCTGATACAGGGTCATCTGAATCACCGGAGGTAGCACGACCATCGGTGATACATATAATTTGAATCCGCTCCGCTTTATGGGATCGCAACAATCTATCGCACATGGTATAAGCCATACGCAAACCTTTAGATAATGGTGTTCTACCACCTGTAGGCATAGAGGCCAATAATCGCTCCGCTCGTTCCACGCTATGTGTAAACGGTAGTAATACTTCAGCACTATCCTTACGGAATGCAATGAGACCTATCGAATCACGATGAACATAAGAGTCCTGTAAGAGACTCAAAATAGCTGCCTTTGTAGCCTCCATACGATGACGTGCCGCCATAGAACCACTCGCATCTACAACAAACAGTTGGTATGCGCCAATACGTTTTTCTCGCGCCTTACGACGATAATCCTGAGGTTTTATCAATATAGATAATCTCTTGCTTCGTTGATGTTCAAATTGCTTAGACTGCGCAAATAGATTTTCTTGTTCCATCTGAGTAGCAGCCCGCAATCGTTGATAGGGCGCTGCCGCTCGTAATGTATCTACTAGCGCCAAGTCCTCTAGGGCATGGTCATCTTGGTACGCTCGAATCATACGCCCTCGAGTGTCCTTTGTTTTAGTCATGAGTCGACGACCTGATCCCTTGCGATACTGACGGTCTACTATTTTAGAAGATTCTAGTTTCCATTGGAATAATTTGTTAGCTATACGAGCAACCGTATCGGGTAAACATATGGAAGATAGCTTATCACATATATCGCCCATATCGGTGTTGGAGTCATCATCTGGACAATCCTCAGAATCGGATGAATTATTACTACCATTAGTCTCACTTGAATATGAATCATCACCTGATCCGGAAGCTATATCCGAATCAACTACATCATTAGAGTTTGAATCATCACCTTGAGCATCATTATTAGCATCCTTAGATGCAATATCATCCGCCGCATCAGAATCCACCGAATTTGATGTATTATCACTGTTTGCAGCAGAGTTTTGTTCACTTGACTCACTTGAATGTTCCCTCTGTGAAGACTGTGTCTCTGCCATTTCCTCTCGCTTCATGCGATGCGGTAACACATATAATGCTGCTCGCTCTGCATGAGTAGGCTTACAATAAGAGCTGCCATCGAGAAGAGCTAAGGATTTCATCACTTGCAACAACACATATTCTGCACCATGACCTACGGTATGCGCTTTAAGTGCATAGGCAATCGCCAAAGATATCATTGGCTCTGGTACTGCAATGGTTTGAATACTCTTTTGTTCTATTAAATCTGATAGTTTCCCATCATAGGTCACAGAGATTTCATCCCGAACTCGTTGTAGAACATCGATACGAGCCTCTAGGGAAGGCGAGTTCATAGATACGTGAACATCTACAAGCTCCCATTCTGAATCAGTTAAACTTGTTTCATCATGGTTGAGAGTCATGATAAGAAGAATATTGCGCCGTTCTGCTTCTCCGAGTAGTGCATAGCGAACCTCTGGAGCAAGTACATGACCATCATCGATAAGCCAACAACGCGTTTGACTATCATCCAACAAGCCAGAGGACATAACGATTTCCCCTTGCTGTAAGGACAACTCAAAATCAATGGCATCTTGAAGCTGAGCGTTATCGATATAAACGGGAATAATACGGTATGGAATTTGCCATTTCTCGAGGCACTGGCGAACTGCAAAACTTTTACCTACACCAGTACCACCAGAAATGACAACACTATGAATCTGGTCATTTACGAGGCCTATTTGGAGAGCCTCTTGTACAGATGGTTCCATAACTAGCCCTCGATCACCGCTGCCACAACAGCATCGATGCGGTCCGCATCATGACCTTGGTCCTCGAAAGGCAGTCTCCGAAGACGATGTTTCAAGGTCAATCTTGCAGCCACCTTGAGGTCCTCATCTGTGATTTCTCGACGACCGTGAAAGGCGGCGTGAGCGCGAGCGGTGTGCATCATCGTAATATCTGGACGATGCCCATCAACGCCAACGCCGATGCTGATACTGGCTATCTTAAGGAGAATATCATCAGAAGGAATAATACTTGGTAATAATTCACGAGCTTGTAACAACCGATCATGTAATGCTCGTTCCCACTCATCATAGGTCGCTACAAACTCTACCGGATTATCGCCAAAGGCAAGGCGACGCTTAATAACATCCATGCGCTGCGCCGGATCTTGTTCTCCACAGACCATTACAGATAGACCAAAGCGGTCTAGTAATTGAGGTCTAAGGTCTCCCTCTTCTGGATTCATGGTCCCTACGAGGATAAAACGAGATGGATGAGAATGGCTCACTCCTTCACGCTCTACTGTATTCACGCCCATAGCCGCTACATCTAACAACAAATCTACAATATGGTCGTCTAAAAGATTGACCTCATCCACGTAGAGAATATTTTGATGAGCTGCATGTAAAATGCCTGGTTCAAAAGCTTTCACACCTTCTTGTAAGGCCTTTTCTAAATTAATAGAACCTACTACACGATCCTCTGTAGCATTGATAGGCAATTCTACAACTGTCATGGCAGGTGCCCCCTCTTCCATAGGTGGTAAAAGATTTGCCAATGCTCGCACGGCCGTGGACTTTGCAGTCCCCTTTTCCCCTTCGATTAAGACACCGCCAATAGATGGATTTATAGCATTTAGCAACAGGGCCAATTTCATTTCATCTTGACCCACAATAGCAGTAAATGGATATAACATAAGCTTGACCTCTATTTCAGCTGTGGATCAATAGATATCTCACCACTAGCCTCTGTTTGTTTATACGCTTCAATATCCGTAGTTCCTTTAGGAAACACAAAGATACGTTGTTGTTTAAAATACGGATCATCATAAACCGCTGCAGATAGGTGGAAGGCAGCTCTTAGATTTTCTGCAGTAAGCACCTCACGCGGTGTGCCTACATCAACGATTTGTCCATTGCTTACCAAAACAAGTTTAGTACAGTATTTAGCGGCCAATTCCAAGTCATGAACGACAATTAAAATCGTTTTACCTTCATCGCATAAACGACGACCTTCATGGAAAATATCATCCGCGTAAACTAGGTCTAACGCTGCCGTCGGTTCATCGAGTAACAGTACATCAGTTTGTTGTGCCAAAGCCTTTGCTAAGAATACACGTTGACGTTCGCCACCACTTAAAGATTGTACAGACCGATTCCGCAGATGGTATACACCTACATCTTTCATAGCATTTTCTACAATGACCTTATCTTCTGGGCCTTCTTGTTGCCACCATTTTAAATAGGGATAGCGTGCCGTCATTACAATGTCTATGGCTTCATAGTCAAAGTTAACATTGACAGACTGTTGCATGTAGGCTACACGATGAGCGATTTCTTTGTCACTCAAGGTATCGATACTGTTACCATCCCACAAAACCTGTCCCCCAGAAATAGGATAGAGACCACGCAAGGTTTTTAACAATGTCGTTTTACCAGAACCATTAGGGCCGATAATACCGACGAATTCACCGCGATCAATAGAGAAGGAAGCATCCTTTAGAATGTGGGTTTCCCCTAATGTAACGGATAGCGATTGAACATCTAATTTCATTAGGCCCCTCCTTTACGACGCAAACGATGAAGTAAGTATAGAAAATATGGTGCCCCTATAAGAGCCGTCATAATACCGACACGGATTTCTACTGGTTGCGCCACGACGCGCCCCAAGGTATCGCAGAATACGAGGAACAAGGCACCACCGACAGCCGACATAGGTAATAAGATTCCATGATCTGGGCCAACTAAAAGGCGCACAATATGAGGTACCACAAGGCCTACAAAGCCAATGGACCCGCTGACACAAACCGCAGTAGCCGTAACGATAGACGCCAAGAATAGGAATACCATACGGTACACCATAACAGGCAAACCCAATGCACGTGCCTCTGTATCGCCTAGAACGAGTACATTAAGATGACGACCGAGCATCATCAAGATAACGCTGCCCGTCATAATAGGTCCTACCGCCAGTAGCACATGGTCCCAACGACGAAAATCGAGTCCACCTACCATCCAGAATAGGAATTCACGCAACCGGTATTCATTAATCATCGTCAAAATCCCCGATGTAAAAGCGCCCAGTAGCATACTAACAGCTACGCCCGCTAACAATAAGGTTGTCGTATCAAGCTTGTTATTACGCAATGTCAAAAGAATGGTAATACCAACGGATACAAAGGCCCCTATAAAAGCAAAGGCAGGCATGTAAAACATGCCAAGAGACGTAACGCCAAGAGCGATAGCGATAACAGCACCGAGGGATGCCCCTGCCGATACGCCCATAATACCAGGGTCCGCCAAAGGGTTTGAGAAAACGCCTTGCATAACCGCACCTGCTAGTGCCAAGGCGCCACCTACGAGAAGTCCAATAATAAGGCGTGGCATGCGGATAAACCACAACACCGCCTCTTGTTCAGCCGTTATAGGCTCTGTAAACTGAATGGGTATACCCATACCGTTTAAGATACTTTGTATACCGCCTCCGATAGGAATCATAATCGTTCCTACATGTAGCGCTAATAAGCTCACAATACATAGCAATACCCCAATCAGAGTTATCGCCATGATTCGTTGTTTCTGTTTACTCATGAGAGTTCCTTTCTAACTGAGGATACACAGTATGCATAATGGCGAGCATCGCTTCGCCAATATGCTGATTCATAGTATATAAGTACGCTGCTGGTAAAGGTTTTACGTGATTTTCCTGTATAACTCGCAAATTCTGAAAGGCTGGATTTTCTAGATATCGACTAGACAAGGACTTATCCATTCCCTTATAGGAAGGAATGAAAATATAATCTGGGTCCATCTCGAGAACACGCTCCTCACCAAACGGGGTGCGCGGTGGTAACCCTAACATATGAGGTGCATTATTAATACTCATATACTTGCACATATCATCAAAGAGGCTACCCGTTCCCGTATAGCCATCCATGGACGATACAAAGAGTACGCTCTTGCGCTGCTCCGTCGGGATTGATGTTCCTAGCCGTTTTAATTCATCGATTTCACGATGAATCTTATTATCGTAAAATTGTCCCTTTTCATCTTCTCCTACGATATTGGCAATGTCTGTTACATTTTTAATGACACCCTCTACCGTAGTACCGCCAGCCACGACAACTGTGGGTATCCCCATATGACGTAACCCTTCTATGACATCCGACGTCGTATAATCAGGAGCAATCACCAAATCCGGCTTTAAAGCGATAATCTTTTCTAGAGGATAGGAACTCATCACAGGTTTTACAAGCTTTGCCCGTTCCGCTTCCATGGAGTACTCAGGATAGGTAGATAATTTATTGATACCTACCAACCGATTCGGTTCTATGAGCCCTAGCAAAATTGTATCGTATGCGGAAGACAATGCTAAAATGCGCTTCGGATGCTCGGGAACGGCTACGCGTACGCCGTCATTACTTTCAACATAGCGCATATGTGGAGCATCGTGAGCATCTATACGAGGCCCACACCCTGTAATAGATACACAAAGGAGTATCATCAAACATATGAGAAACACGTTGTTCTTGTTCATGATGATACTCCTTGTATAGTTCTATTTAAACATAATATACATATTAGAATTTTTGTGTGTAGCTAAGTTGATAGTTGAATGGCTCATCCCAATATTCCCAATCGCCGTTGGAAATGACATTGTGACGATTTAACAAGTTACGTGCATCGAAACGTATCGAGGAATCTTCGTTAAACTTATATCCTACGTACGCATTCCAAGCCACGAGATTTGGATTAATACCGCCATCACGGTTTTTTAACCGTTTCGTTACAAAGTTGAGGCTAGAACCGGCTGTCCATGTTGAACTTGCGTAATGGATGCCACCTGTAAATTGTAATTTTGGATTTGCTTGCTTCCAGTAATCCTTGTCGATTTCCATCTGTTTCGGATTTGAATAGGACGCGCCAACGGTCATCTTTAAGTGATTTGTTAACTTGCGACCATATTCCGTTTCAATCCCTACATTTCTATAACGACCACCATTTACGCGAATCGTCATTTTGCCATTGCTATCAGGTTTCCAAGAGAAGAAATTTTTGAAGTCCATGTAGAATGCAGCCACCTTCCAACTCTCCTTGTCCGTGATGTGCTTGTACCCTAATTCATAGTTCCAACCTTCTTCAGGTTTTAAGTTACGGCCACTCACCGCGCGATATTGGTTACTTACCGCTTTAAAGGTGTCGCTCAAGTTTGGCATGGTAAACGCCTTACCTACGTTCATATATAATGACGATTCTTTATTGATGCGATGGTTTAATTGGAACTGCGGTGTCAATACTTGTTGATTCTTTACAGGATCCTTGATATCCGTATAACGCAATCCTACAACGGTAGTCCACGTAGGATTGATTTGATAAGAATAACTACCATACATCGCTAAACTATGACGATGTGGGCTCGCATATACAGGACCAGATGTGGTGCGATAGGTTTCCCGTTTGCCGAGTACACCGGCAATTAAATAGTCCTTACCGCCTCTAAAATCCCATTCATGCTGTACATCAAAACCATATTGACGGGCAATATAATTACTATCATTAGTGGTGTAGGATGAAAGATTGTGTTTCCGATTTTTACCCTTTAAATTTCTATCATTATAGAAAAGAGTCCCTGTCGTATTCCCATCTTTATAAATCAAGGATGCATTATTTTTAGAATCATCATATGCATATGTCGTAGAATGACGATTACGATTTATTACGTTGCTTTCAGTACTCAACTGCGCATAAGCGGATTTACCTTCAAAACGACTGAAGTTCACTGTTACCTTATCACTCAATTTACCACTCATAAATATACCAAGGGAGTTCCCCTTGTCACGAGCCGTATAGTACTCATACCCGCGAGGACTAGTCACACTATCAGTGCGAATTGGCGTTGATGGGTCTTGTTCACCAAAGAACCCACGTTCTATGCCAATCAAGAAGCGAGGTGTACCATAGTTGAGCTTATATGAATGAGCACCACGATTACCTACACTGACCGTAGCAGAACCACCTTCTTGATTCGGTGTTTTTGTTATTACATTAATAACGCCACTCATCGCATCAGAGCCATAGAGTGCAGAAGCAGCCCCTTTAAGTACCTCAATACGCTCGATGGAACCTGTTGGAATCGAGCTAAGGCCACCCTTACCATTAAGGTTCATAGGCACACCATTCACGAGAACCAAGGACCCCCGTTCAAGGCCACGGATATTGACACGGCTATCCATGGCGCCGTATTCAAGGCCCGATGCACCATAGGAGAAGGATGTAATGCCAGGCACCATATTCACCGCATCAAAAGCATTTTTAGCGCCACTATCCATGATATCTTGTGCTGTAATCACATCCATCGCCGCAGGTGTATCTAAATCCAGTAGAGCCGTGCGATTTGCCGTCACGTTAATAGTATGTGTTTCTGATGATGTAGCAGCTGTTTTTGCTGATGCAGCAGCGTTTGATGATGTAGCAGTTACATCTGCTGCATAAGCATTCACAGATAAACCCATCAAAGCCATACAGATGAGTAGAGATGTACGTCGTTTCATGTGTCTAGTCATAATAAGTCCCTCATAATACACATTCATAATTCATATTAATCACATAATTGTATTATTACACATTTAGAGGAACTCCACAAAACCCATACCCCCTACTAGTACTGTTTGTATAGGACCAGAACCAAAAGTATTTAAATTAGAATTTATGCGTATAGCTCAATTCATAATTGAACGGTTCATCCCAATATTCATAATCCCCATTAGTGATAACATTATGGCGATTTAATAAGTTGCGTGCATCGAGGCGAAGTGTGGCATCCTTATTGAAGTGATACCCTACATACGCATTCCAAAGCGCGATATTAGGATTTAGGCCACCATCGCGATTGCGCAATCGTTTTGTGACAAAGTTAAAGGATGTACCAGCTTCCCAGGTTGGGCTTGCATAATGAATACCTGTAGTAAATTGTAACTTAGGCGCTACTTGTTTCCAGTAGTTTTGGTTCATCTCCTTTTGTCTTGGGTTAGAATACGAGCCGCCAAGCTTCACATTGAGACGCTTGGACAAACGTCTACTATACTCTGCTTCAATACCAACATTACGGAATTGACCACCATTGACGCGAACCGTAGGTCGCCCACTAGCATCACGTTCCCATTGGAAGAAGTTTTTGAAATCCATATAGAATACATCAACCTTCCAGCTATCCTTCTTGTTGATTTGCTTATATCCTACTTCATAATTCCAGCCTTCTTCCGGCTTCAAATTCTTACCGCTAACAGCCGTATATTGACGCGCTACACTACGGAACGTATCGCTAAGGCTAGGCATTGTGAAAGCTTTACCTACGTTCATGTACATGGAAGATTGTTTGTTGATGGTATGCAACAATTGGAATTGAGGTGTCAACACACGTTGATCCTTTACAGGATCTTGGATAACGGTGTAGCGTAAGCCCAAAATGGATGTCCACTTCGGATTAATTTCATAGGAATAACTACCATAGATAGCATAGGTGTTACGATGAGGATGAATGTATATAGGTGCCTGTGTAGCATGATATGTATCCTGTTTTCCTGTAAATCCCGCAACGAGATAGTCTTTACCACCTCTAAAATCCCATTCATGCTGTACATCAACGCCATACTGACGAGCATTATAGCTAGTATCGGTTGGTTTAAATTGATTTGTATTATGTACACGGCTTTCACCACGCATAGTGCGGTCATTATAGAATACTGTGCCAGTTATACCCTTGTCTTTATAAATCAAGGATGCATTATTGCGGTCATCCTTATAGTTATAGGACGTAGAATGTCTTGCTTGATTGACCGGATTCGTTTCTGTACTTAGTAAACCATAAGAAGATCGATTTTCAGAGCGAGTGAAATTCAAGGTTACCTTATCAGAAACTTTGCCGCTCATGAATACACCCAAAGCGTTTCCTTTATTGATAGCCGAATAGTAATCATAATGTTTTGTACCTGCATAATCGTAGCGCACAGGGCTAGACGGATTTTGAGAGCCCCAGTATTTTCTATCGATACCAACGATAAATTTGTCGGTTCCATACGACACATCATAGCGTTTAGAACCGCGATTTCCTATGGCTACAGTTGCAGAACCACCCTCTTTATCTGGAGTTTTTGTGATAACATTTATAACGCCACCTAAAGCCTCAGCCCCATATAGTGTAGAGGCTGCCCCCTTTACCACCTCGATGCGCTTGATAGCGCTCGTTGGAATCGAACCGAGGCCGCCCTTACCATTAAGGTTCATAGGTACACCATTTAAAAGGATAAGAGCGCCGCGGTCAAGGCCTCGAATATTCGTGCGACTATCCATACCGCCAAAATCACCACCAGATGCACTGTAGGAATTAATTGTCACACCTGGTACAGTAGCCACTGCATCAAAGGCGTTTTTAGCGCCATTATTTTTTAAGTCCTCTGGCGTAATAACATTCATAGCACTCGGTGTATCTAAATCCATGAGGGCGGTACGATTTGCAGTTACATTGATATCAATCTCTTCTTCATTATTATTCATGGTTACATCTGCTGCATATCCATTTACAGACATACTAAACAAGGCTAACAACGTAGCAAAATATATGCGCTTATTCATTCTTTTCATCATACACTACCTCTATGTAAAAACTAAACTCAATCCATTGATAGAACATGTATACCCTAACCATGCGGTATAAGTCTATATCATTGTTGCATAACTATAGGGGGTATGCAATAACCCATACCCCCTATATGTATACTATTCCATATTGTATATAATATTTAATCGCCCATCAGGCAATGTTTGTACCGTTGCAGATACACCGTAAATATGGCGAATTGTTTCCGACGTCAATACATCTGCAGGTTTACCACTACAAACAATGCGTCCATCCTTTAAGGCGATGATACGGTCACAATAGATAGCTGCTAAATTCAAATCATGAATAGCAGATACTACCGTTGCACCAAGTTTTTTTACAATGGTCATGAGTTCAAGCTGATACTTAATATCTAAATGGTTTGTCGGCTCATCGAGCACAAGGCATTCTGTGCGCTGTGCCAATGCACGAGCCAAGATAACACGTTGCTGTTCACCACCCGACAATGTATTAAAATTTCGGCTTTCAAAATCACTAAGCCCAACCTCTGATAATGCATGGCGGGCGATTTCATAATCATCAAGTTGATCTCGATCAAGCACCCCTTTATAAGGGGAACGGCCCATGAGGACCATCTCGAGAACAGAGAAATCAAAGTTCACCGTACTATGCTGCGCTACTACGGCCATTTTTAAGGCCGTATCACGATGACTCAAATCACTCAGTTCTGTGCCGTCAAAGAAAATCTTGCCACCATTAGGTTGTAACACGCGGTATAAGCATTTTAAAAATGTACTTTTACCACTGCCATTAGGGCCTATAATCCCCACAAACTCCTTGTCTCGTATATCTAGTGAAATGTCGTGAAGAATAGCTTTTGAGCCAAAGGCGACTTGGATATCATTTGTTTGAATATTCATTATTCCCCTCCAAATCCATAATTCTTACGCACTAACATATACACAAAGGTTGGTGCACCGATGAGAGAAATGAGAATACCGATTGGTAACTCTGCATGTGGAATGATGCAGCGACAAAGGCCATCAGCGATAACGAGGAAAATACTACCACATAGTGCACTAAATGGAATTAATGTCCAATGATTAGTACCGATTGTCATGCGCACAAGATGAGGAATCAAAAGACCTACAAAGCCTATCATCCCTGCCGCGTACACCACAAAGCCAATGATGAGCGAGCTAATAATCAAGTAAACTTGGCGATAGGTATGTAAATCACGACCTAATGTTATGGCTACTTCATCGCCGAGAAGCATCATATTGAGAATTCTGCTCTGAGACCAGAAGAATAAAATACTCAAAATTACGACTATAGCGATGATGGGCAACATATCCCACTTAGCACCGGCAAAGCTCCCCATCAACCAATAAGTAATTGTTTGGATGCCTTCCTTATCGTTTGCTAGATACACCACAAAGCTAGAAAAGGAACTACATACGGCACTTAATGCGAGACCGCCTAGAATCAACTTAACCGAATTTGGTCGGCCCCCTAGGTTAGAAATAAATAATACACCAAAGGAAATCGCCATGGCACCAATGAAGGCCATAACGCCGACGAAGTTTTCCCCAAACATCACACCTACACCGAATAAGATAGCCACCGTTGCACCGAGAGATGCACCTGAGGAAATCCCCAAAATATATGGATCCGCTAGGGGGTTTTTAACAATAGCCTGCATGACAACACCAGATACGGCAAGGCCTGCACCGATAATAGCAGCCATCAATAATCGTGGCATTCTAAGTAGCCATATAATCGTCTGCTCTGGACCATTCAAGGGGTCATCAATCGCTAACGGGCTAGAAAATTGATTCATTACAATATTAAAAATTTGAGAAAGTGAAAAATGTACTGTGCCAACAGAAAGTCCCCATAGTATGGCTAATGCTAGCACCCCTATGAGGACAATTCCACCAGCAGTATATCCAATACGTTTTAACATACTGCTCCTTTATTAATGAATTAAATCAGGTACCCCTTCCGGATAAAGGCTTGGGTACAATCCATGAGATACGATGGAGATACCATCAGATAAACGAATACCAGGGCTATATACAGCAAGCAGAGGCAAGAAATAAACTCGTTTGTTGCGCAACGCATTAACACCTTGCAAGGCAGGTTGCTGTAATACGTAGTTCATAAGCGTATCCGCCTGACTATATTCACCATCCGATACGATTAAGAAAATAACATCTGGATTTTGTTCTACTACGTCCTCCATGCTAATAGTCGGCGTATCCGTATCAATTACATCTGCATGAAGTGTATCCCCAATATTACCAGCCAAAGTCTTATGTCCATATAAACGGAAATGTTTACCTTCCAACTCAACAAACAAAGCCTTTGGCGGTTTTTCATGCGCCGTTTGTGCTACTGTATAATTTACAGATTGTTGCATTTCACTGATGAGGCGCTCTGCCTCTACATCACGGTGAAAGATACGTCCCAAATCGCGTATATACTTATATTCCATATCCATAGTTAGTGCAGACTGTGCACCTAGTGAGGATTCTGCAATATATACATTAGCATTTCGCGGCTGCCAAAATGCAGGAGGACGCAACCCTTTATTCGTAAAGGTTGATCGCCATCCTACAAGTAGGTCAGGCTTCATCATCAATACAGATTCCAAATTAAAGTATTGCATGTCCTTATACGGAATTTTATCATACGCTTCACGATATTCTGGACGCACATACTTGCGATTTGGAATACCCATACCTGCTACAATACGATCCCCTTCACCAAGGGCAATGATAGTTTCTATGGAATTTTGCCACATAGCCACAACACGTTCAGGCACCGCAGTATAGGTACTTTCAAACGGCTCACCACGCTGTACATAAGACTGTATCGTCACGGGTGGCTGCAATTCGATATGAGGAGGCGTAGACTGCCCCCGCTCAACAGTTACCTGCTGAGGACCACAGCCTACGCACAATAATAGACATAGTATTAATACGCTAAATCTAATCATTAGAATTTATATTTCGCCCCAATCATGAAGGAACGCGCTGGCATAGCCGCACTACCACGACCATTGTAAGCGCTATAGCTTGTTTCATAAGCACGGTTAAGTACGTTATTAACTACGATATACGCTGTTAAATCCTTCGTTACATTATAGTTTAGATTCCAGTCAACGATGAGGAATTGTCTATGAGTAAACGCATAATCACTGTTGCCTGTGTACCAGTTAAACAATAAACCAGAATAGAGTTTATTATTATCATAGGACACATTCAAGGAATAATGGTTTTGCGGACGTAAGCTATTGATAGCCACGTTAATATCATCGCTATTGTTATAACCCCAGTTTGGATCGAGCACCCAGCCACCTTTAGACAACCATTTATCTTTCATATGAGAGTAGGACGCACTCATCGTAACGTGTTTATTTAATTTGTGGTCCACAGTAATGTTGAAAGATTGTTTATTTTCTTTTGCATTAACTGCTGTTTTCTCGAAATCACCAGACGTACTATTCCAAATTGGTAAGGTCGCGATGGCATTGCTCATACGAGTGTAATCATAGTGAACGGCAACAGTAGTATTATTATTTTTACCGAAATTATGTTGTACACCAAATGTGAAAGCATCGCCTTTTTCATCTTGTAGCGGTGTTTTGAATACGCCATCAACAGCACTGTAGTCGCCAGTTTTAAGCGGTCTCATAATGCGGGTCCAACCAGCATACATACTTGTATTTTTATTGAATTTAACTTGTCCGTGCAAACTAGGAGTTAAGGAGCTAGCACTACCTTTACCTTGAGAGGCACCACTGCCACTACCCTGAACACTACCATAATGTGCATAACGCAATGCAGGAGTCAACTCTACATTATTGCCAATGTAAATCTTATCTTGTAAATATGCATATAATGTATTACGACGAACATCGGAAGATGTTACCTCACCAGAGCTTTTAAGAGAACGGGAGTTCAACTTGGAGCGGCTGTAGTCGATATTAGCGATGATATCATGCTTATCTAATTGACGAGTCCATTGGACCTCTATACCATTCTTAGTTTCTTTGTACCAACTTGTTGGGCTACCAGCCATACCACCTGTATCAGCAATCCATTGACGAAGGGCATCTTTATTATCTGGGAATGGTGCCAAATTAGCATCTACCCAAGCATTAAAGTCCTCAACTGAAGCGCCATTAGGGAATGCTGCCGCATAAGCTGCACGAGCCTCCGCATTAGTACCACGATACCAAGAAAATTTATCGCGACCTTCATAACGATGGTCTAACCGGTACAATCTAACAAAGCTTTCCATTTGACCGTTACGATCAAAGGTATATTTTAAATCAGTGTCCAAGTTTTTGAACTTACTATAAGAACCATAGTTACCATCAAGGGCAAATAAGTTATGGTAGCCAGGGTTTTTAGAATCACCGTATAAAGTTGGAGCATAACCTTGAGGATTAGTAGCTGTTACATACTTAGGATCTGTAACGAGCTTATTGTTAGCATCAAATTGTCCTAATGTAGCATTGGAAATAATCCGACGCCAATCATCTTGGTTCCAATATTTACGGCTTGGTGTAGCGATAGGATATCCATCATGACCCTTTTTATAATTCACAGAAAACTGCAAACTTTGTTTTTTATTAAAATCATGGTCAATTCGAGCATTAAAGCCTTCTTCTTTCCACTTAGAACCAGTTAGTGTAGCTACTTCACCTGTATCTCCATCTTTGTATTTTGTATCTTGAGACATATTGCGTGTAGCAGTCACAAAGTAACCAGTAGATGCATTTTTGCCAGCTGTACCTTGAACAGTTAAGTTGTAGCTGTGCTTATTCCAGCTGCCTGTTGCTAAATCAACAGAGCCATTGAAATTACCTTTACCACGACGTGTAATAATATTAATAACACCACCCGTAGCATCAGAACCATATTGAGAAGCACCAGGACCTTTGATAACTTCAATCTTATCAATCGCATCCATATTAGTTACTTCATCAATATTAACCCCTGTAGATTTAGAACCTTTTTTAGAACCTGTTCCTAGACGACCCGACGTAATATTGTCTACACGACGGCCATCAACGAGTACTACCACGCGGGAATCACCATTGATGGATACACCATTGTTATAGAATTGATAACCATATTCACCACCACGGTAGCCTGGGTTTTGGAATGTAACACCGGGTACGCGTTTAATCGCTTCTGTTACATCGCGATAGTGACGTTTTTCAATCTCTTCGCGAGTGATGACTTTTACATCACCGCCTGTACGATAATAGGATTGCTCTGTAATGGTATTACCATACTCGTCCTTTGCAGCATCTGCGGTAACATTAATATTATGTACTTCATACCCTTTAAAATTCTCATCATATGCATACGCTTGATACGTGCCTAACGCTAATGTTACGGCAATTGCTACTGATAAAAGATGTCTACGTTTCATAGTCCCTCCATACACACTTATAACTATATAAAAAACTATAGTTTTCTCAATTTACTATAGTTAGAAATACACTATACATTCACACACAATCTAAAAGCTAACGCATGTAGCAATATATTACTTAATTCAGATTGTAACTTACATTCACATCAATCGTTACTGAGTGTCCGGTGGTGTTCTCAATACCACCCGAACTAGAAACTAAACTGTAAGCTGCATTATCAAGAATGCTTGAACCACTACTCCCCGTCATTTCCGCAGATGCAAAGTTACCATCACTATCAAATGTTACCGAAAAGGACACAGTCCCAGTTATGCCACGGCGTACCGCTTGTTGTGGCATGACTTTATTACTTTCTACACGTGCAATATAACCAGCACTACTATAGGACCCTGAACCTTCCGTATCACTAGTCCCAGGATTGCCGCCCTGTGTACCAGGACCGTCATCTGCTTGTCCACCATTACCAATAGGTCCACCACCTGGACCTGTTGTATCACCATCGCCGGGAACACCCACTGGATTATCTGTATTCCCATGTAGATTTACACTAGCCGCTTCATTGCCACCTAGATAAGGGTTAAGATTTTGCAAGCCCGGTGTCGGTTTTCCCGATAAATCCGGTAAAACACTACCCGACTTACCGCCCGCAGCATTTTCTTTATCATCAGAGACAATTTTCTCTTGCTGTTTCTTCTCCTGCTCAGGAGGTTCCGGTTGCACCATGTCAAGATTGATGACCAAATCTTTCTTTGGTGTTTCTGGTGGCTTCAAATGGCCGAACCAATCGCCTACAACCCCCCAGTATGCCAGATTGACAATCAACGCAGCTGCGAAAGGAATGGCATATCGTTTACTCACCATATAATCACTTCCGTTCTGTCGCTACGCTGACAAATCGAGCACCACTCATTTTAAGATTATCTAATATACTAATAACATCCTTATACGCAATATCTTCAGATGCACGGACGATAAAAGCTTGTTGTGGTTCTTTTGCAACGATACCTTGAATTTCATTGCCCAAATCTTCAGGCCTAATTTCACGTTCGTTCAAATACATCTTATGAGTGGCTGTTAATGAAATCGTAATCGGCTCAATCGTTTTCGCCGTCGATGCAGACGCCTTTGGTAAGTTAAGAGGAATTTGTTCCTCAGTATGCATATACAACGTACTCATCATGAAAAATACGAGCAAGAAAAACACGATATCAATCATAGGTATAATCATGATGGTAGGTTCTTTTTGTATCCCCACTGAACTACGTTTCATCGTTGACTCCTAATATATAAATCCAAGATAGACCCTAAGCGTTGTTCCAATTTTGCAATATTATAATTTACTTTACTTGTACACCAGCTATGGATTGCTAATGCTACGATGGCTACTGAAAGCCCTGTGGCAGTGGCAATCAACGCTTCGGATACACCACCAGTAATAACGGTAGGCGCACCGATATCGCCACCAACGGCAGCGAAGGAGCGAATCATACCAACTACAGTACCCAATAGCCCAAGCAATGGAGCCATAGTAACCATCATGCTGAGCCAGTTAAGGCCGCGTTTTAAACGTTCGTCCATGTAACCTACTACGTCGTGAAGGCGGTTTTCCAATCCTTCAAAGTTATATACGGAATCTACAATCGGTGTTACAAATTGACTAAGTGCATCATCATTATTCTTAATCGCTTGTTCTAATGCAGCCCAATCATTCGCATTACGACCTGCTTCAATGCTAGACGACAATTGTTGAATTTCACTGTCAATGCGATGATACATACGAATTCGCTCAAATAAAATCGTACATGCTGCCAACATAAATAAAACTAGCGGATACATGACTACGCCACCCGCATTAAAAAGATGAATTGCATACTCCATAATAACCTCCTCAAACTTATAATTATAAATTTGTACTCTACTGCGTATAAAATACAAATGCAATCTGTATTAATCGTTATATTACGATTAACACTAAGTTATTTTATTATTTCATAAACAAATACGTAGCACAATAAACCTATACCCTGTATAGGTATGTTATTTTACTGTATGTATTCTTATAATTACTAATTTCTCTATTGAATACATACATTTGTCTATTACATAAAAACACTAATAATTCTCATACTAAAATTTATTTATCTGCTCTCAATACATATAAAAAAAGCAGTCTATAGAAATGTTTTCTATAGACTGCCTATACAGATATTATCTAAATTCTTAGCATACTAAGAGGCTGAACATAACACCTCTATCAAGTACATATTTATTAATTCTATACAATTTTATGAATATTATTCATACCTGCATAACCATTCGTTTAAACTATCCTATGACACCGTTATATCATCATAATAAAACTTATGTATGTGCATCCTCTCGCTACGAAATAATGATACATAAACAATATCTTGCCTATCAATACACTATCTTGTATACACCACTTGAGCTATTGTATAAATACCTCGTCCAATATGGTAACTCTTGGCCAATAGGGCATCCGTAGACACGATGGCTACCTTTTTGTTTTTAATAGCTTTCAAATTTGCCAATACAGGGTCATTATAGTAATTGGCATAGATTGCATCGCGATTGTAATCCGGTGCATGTATGTCCATCGGTACAATGATAACATCAGGGTCGGCCTTGATAAGGTCTGCCTTTGTACCAAAGTTAGATTGTTTCACTCCGCTCTTAGCAGCCGCATTATCTACGCCCACATAGGTGAGCATATCGGCAATCAAGGTTTTCGGTTTACCATATAATCCGTTTTCATTATACACAGCAACGGTTTGCTTTGGATCGTCGCGGTGCGCAAAACGAAGCGATTCTGTATCGCGGATGTAGTTCATCATCGTCGCTATGAGGCTGTCCGCCTTGCTTTCACGGCCTAGTAATTTACCTACATTGCGCGTCTGGTCCTCTACGTCTTTCACAGTCGCAGGCTCTCTTAATAATGCTACCTTAACGCCCTTTTCTCGCAACGGACTAACGAGTTCTATGGATTCAGCGCCATCTTCAATGATAACAATATCCGGCTTTAACGATACAATAGCATTCACATCAGGCGCCACCCGTTGTTTAACGGTATTAGTCACTTGATACGGTGCTGTGGTAGTAGCCACTACGGAATCACCGGCCAGTTCGCTCACCAAATCCGCCACATTAGACCCTACGGCGACGATACGCTCTGCCTTATGATCTAATGTAACCGTTGTGCTGGTTCCATCCACCATCATATAGTGCCCGTGAGAGCTTAATATGCCGAATAGGCCCCCACTTGTAAAGTTTTGCCAAGAACGGTACATACCAAGAGCTGCTATCACTAGCCCGACAATACAAATAGCCAAAACAATCATCAAACGACGTAATTGCATAAGCTCTCCTCCTATGCTTTCAAAAAAATCTCATCATGCAATACACTGTAAACTAACAGCAACAATATAAGACCTATATCGTTAATTAGCTGGCACACTTTGGTATTTTACATAATTCTTATACGACCAATCGCCATACAACCATTTCGACATCTGTTCCATTTCATAATACATCCACGACGAATAGCTCATGATGTGCATGTCATTAATAGGATACACATAGCCCTTTTTCACAGCTGTTATATTCTGTAGCTCCGGATCATGCATAATGGCATCTATATCCTGCTTATACTCAGGTTGTTTGACCGAATATATAGTAGGCACAAAAATAACATCAGGATTGATGCGAATCAAATCCGCTTTTGTACCCATGTTTTCTTGCATGTTGAAAGTAGGATAGCTCGCCCGATAGTCCCAAACATCAGATAGAACATTAGGATCCTTACCGCTATCTTTGATTTTCAAGTTACCTGCTCCATCAACGCCATGAATCATTTCGATCATGTCGCGAAGCACGCCAGCCCGGTACACCCCATGTGTTGGATTGTATAAGGCAATCACCGGTTTTACATCATTTTTATGAGGCTCCACCTGTTTTCGTACCTTCATAAGAGAATTGTTAATCGGATATTCTGCATTTTTGGTATCAAACAACTTAGCCACTTGATTCGTATTAAGGGTTACATCCTTTAAGCTATCTTTCAGCGTATAAATAAACACAGGAATGCCGGCAGCGCGCAACGATGCCACTAATCCTGGTGGCGTCGTCTCCGGTGCGATAACCACATCCGGTTCATAGGCTTTTATAGACTCCACCGTAGGCTGTACACGGCCCTTTATCTCTGTACTAGAGACATAAGGAGACCCATCGGTGGCCACAACATAGGGCTCACCAGCAGCACCAACCAAGTCCACCGTTCCGGTTCCCAAGGTAACAACGCGGCGCACATAATCCGGCACGACCATCTCTGTATGTTGACTATCTTGAATCTTTCGGTGATTCGCAGCCGTTAACATCCGACCTATCACGCCATGCCTTGGTATAACATCGCCTAACAACTCTGGCGCCATCCCAATAACTAAACCTATGGCAATACAAATGCCCATGACTATATAAGGCAGCACAATCCATTTTATCTTCATAAGCGGACTCTCTTATTTCTTACTAGATTTTTTCTTATTAGGTTTTGCTACTTGTTTGCCTTTCGCAGGACCCGCTGCTTTCACAAAGGAATTGTTCAAATTGGTAGCAACCATAAGGGCCACATCTGCATTAGGAGTTGTTACAATAGAGCTACCTGCTACGGTAACAGTTGGTCCATCATAAGATGCGCTACCTGGCTGAATTTGACCATTATGATATAAACGTGCTAATTTACCAGCCATGAAGTAAGCCCGTTCTTCGCCTGTATAACGACCGCTATTGGCAGGGCTATAGATATTCATGCCATTCACAAATACCGCGCCATTATCGACCGTAACGTGATTGCCAGAATAGGTATACATACGATCAATATTGTCCTTTACACGGCTGCTTGTCTTAGGGTGATTATTAGGGCTAAATACTTGGTTCAAACCTTCACGGTACAAATCACCATATTTATTACGAAGTACCGCCATAGAAGCAGCAGCACCGCCCACATTGTAAGGAGACTCGCTCAAAATTTTAAAGCCTAATTCGTCAGCCGCCTTTTCTTGGCCCATCGTGAATACTTGATTCTCCATGTAATTACCAGCAATGTTGGACAAAATAGCCGCATTACCGCCACCGCCAGCAGCAAGGCTCACTGCTGTAGATAAACCTACTTGCTTCTTGAGACCATTGACAATATCCTTGTGCTCGCCATGAGAAATTTCATGAGCCATAACATAAGCGAGTTCATCATCATCTAATAGATCCAAAGCGCCCTTGTTAACAGACATCACGCGACCAACCGTAGCGAACGCATTGAAATCATCACTAGGATTTGCGTACACCACATACGAACGCTTGACGCTAGGCGAAGCCTCTAAGGTCTTCATGATACGTTGCACCCGTGCTTGTGCCGCACTATCCTCTAAATAGCCCGTTTGTTTCTTTGCGCGAGCTAAGCTTTGTTCTTGGCCTTCCTTAGAATTATCCATTTTATTGAAAGCCGTGGATACATATGCATACGCCACTGCACCACCAATTAACGTTTCTGCAGCCCCCGCAGAAGCAGCCTCTACCGTAGCGGGTACTACGGCAACTGTTGTTAATGAAAGCCCCATCACGGCGGCTAGTACCAAAGATTTAATTTTCTTATTCATATTTGATCCTCTCATTGTCTCTCAAAATAAATGCGTTCTATTCTCTCGTTATCTCTCAAAATAAATGCAGCCCTAGGAACACAAAGATTCCTAATTATTTGATTCACCAACAAGCTCAATGGCTACCTTACCATCTTTAGATACAGCACCACCATGAGTGTACCCAACAACATCAAATCCAGCTGCTGCGCATTGGCGAGCTATGCTTTCATAATTATCATTCTTACCACGCGTACAGGTGGAAAGATGAATGGTAGTAACACCATTTTTCTTGAAAGAAGCCAATTTCTTCTCCAAATCGCCACCGCTATGAGTAAAGCCAACTAGCTCAGTATCCTCATCTGCATAGCGCTCAAAAGAATCTACTTTATTCATATATGCCTTAAGACAACCACCGCAAGAACAACGTTGCATCGTATCCTCATTCACAAGAATCGCGATTTTCTTAGTCATAAAACCTCCTTAGGTAACAATAATATATTACGCATATTATATCACACCAAATTGATAAAAATTATGAATACTGAAATTATAGAATATATATCGCTAGAGTTTATACCCTTCCACTTATTACGGTAGTGTCAATAATTTTGTGTAAACGTCTTTTTATTCTCAATTACCAAACATATTTTGTAACTCGCTAAATGCTGCACCAAATCCACGATGTATTTTACCAAAGAATTTAGCATTATACTCACTTGCAAATGTGCATACAAAAGTATCTAATGACTCGATTGATGGAAACTGTTCTTTATGGCTGATTCGTCTTTTTAGGTGTTTATTCCAGCCTTCAATTAGATTATTAGAATAGATTGACGGCCTAATGGATTCAGGAAACTCTAAAAAAGTGAATAAGTCAGTAATATCGGATAATGTATTCGTAATCTTAGGATACTTAGAAGACCACGTTTCTAAAAAGTTATACAAAGCTGTCTCAGCTACTTGTGTTGTATTAGCGGTATAAATTAACTTTAATTGTGCCAATACAGGAGCTATATCATGTTTTCTAATTAGCATACGTACCATACGAGTTATATGTACCCAACAACGTTGGAAACGTGCTCTTGGATATATTTCCTGACAAGCTTGCTGCAATCCTTGAAAACCAT
>ENA-OWLZ01000021-OWLZ01000021.1-metagenome-genome-assembly--contig:-NODE-21-length-40682-cov-11.822532_pt1 | contig 40682 bp, 32 predicted proteins | sample MGYA00245341_ERZ651117 | MGnify/ENA primary metagenome ERZ651117 (study PRJEB26857, sample SAMEA4031763) | metagenome | biome: human; feature: oral; material: saliva | place: Philippines | collected 2014... | reverse complement strand
TAGCCATCGTGGCACATAAAATGGCAGTTCTTATTATTTTCTTCATATTCTCTCCGCTTATAAAAATTTATAATATACTTTACACATATAATGATATATTTCTTTATTTATATCAGAAATACCATTATTATTCTGTTGCTCATGCTACTTCATAAAAAAATCCTACTGAACACTATATGATAATAGAGTTCAATAGGATGTTGTATTGTTATTTAGTTAATGGAGGCATAATAACATCTTGCTCAAATTGTCTTCGTCTTTTTGCAGTATAATCTACCACTTTAATTTGAACTACACCTACAGAGTTTACCATGGCTTCCGTAAAAGAAAACTCACGACTTGTCTGATGTTTCATCAATGCTTGTAAACCATGAGCCTTTTCATCAATAGACTCTAAATAGGTAGCCTCTCCTCGCCCCATCACACTAGAGTAAACCGAGCTATATTTACAAGGTATATCTCCGCCTGAAACGAGGGCTTCATCGCTACCATCAATTTCAATAAATACATGAGGGTTCCCTTGAATCAAATCAAACTTCTTTCCTTCATAATGGCCATGAACATAGATATAAAGTACCTCATCTATAAATTCATATCCAAAATGTAGTGGCACCACATAAGGGTAATCACCATCCATCATACCTAGGTGAATAATACGAGTACTATTTAAAATCTCCTTAATTTCATCTATATCTGTAACCATGCGATCTTGTCTTCTCATCATAGCCTCCACGGTTTTACGTAAAAAATAATCTCTATATTATTATAGCAAATTTTAAAACCTTTTAAGGCAAGGTATTCTTTTACATATACGAATAATCTATCTTTTATTTGTATATTTATAATACTATTTTTACTATTTGTCTACCACAAAAATACATTTGACTTTTTATAATAGATACTGTATTATAAAAAAATAGTTTTATATATTCTATAGATTATGAAAGCTATGGTCATCCATGGCTTTTTATATTTATAGGTAGTTTGTAGAAAAGAGGTCTTTACTATGTCTGATACGAATCAGTTAGAACGGGGCCTTAAGAATCGGCACGTACAATTGCTCGCCATCGGCGGTGCCATTGGTACAGGCTTATTCTTAGGTTCCGGTCGGGCCATCCATTTGGCAGGTCCATCCATTCTTTTTGCTTATCTCATTACTGGTCTTATTTGTTTCTTTGTAATGAGAGCGTTAGGGGAATTATTATTATCTAATCTTAATCATCATTCCTTTATCGATTTTGTAGAGGATTATCTAGGTGATCGCGCTGCGTTCATCACAGGATGGACATATTGGTTCTGTTGGCTATCACTTGCCATGGCCGATTTAACGGCCGTCGGACTGTATATGCAATACTGGATACCATGGCTGCCTCAATGGGTACCAGCCCTCGTCGTCTTAATAGCTCTATTACTCATGAACTTAACAGCAGTAAAGCACTTTGGTGAAATGGAATTCTGGTTTGCCATGATCAAGGTTATTGCCATCGTGTCCCTTATCATCATCGGCTTAATCATGATTTTCTCTGGATTTAGTACCGATGCTGGTGTTGCTGCCGCCTTTAGTAATTTATGGAATTACGGCGGATGGTTCCCGAATGGAACGATGGGTTTTATCTTATCCTTCCAAATGGTCGTATTTGCGTTCACTGGCATTGAACTTGTAGGTTTGACAGCAGGTGAAACTGAAAATCCTGAAAAGGTTATTCCAATGGCCATCAATAATATTCCATTGCGTATTATTTTGTTCTACATTGGTTCCTTGGCCATCATCATGAGTATTTACCCATGGACAGCCGTTAACCCTGCAGCCAGCCCATTCGTGGCCGTATTTACAGCAGTTGGTATCACCGCAGCAGCAGGTATCGTCAACTTTGTTGTGCTTACCTCTGCCGCATCAGCTACAAACTCTGGCATTTTTAGTACAGGTCGTATGATCTATGCCCTTGCAAAACGTGGTCACGCACCTAAATCAATGCGTCGCTTAACACATAGTAGCGTGCCATATCAAGCAACTATTTTCTCTGCTGCCGTACTACTTATTACAGTTGTACTTAACTATGTCATGCCAGAAGCAGTCTTCGTTATGATTACATCTATCTCTACCTTCTGCTTCATTTTCATCTGGGCTATCATGGTTATTTGCCATTTAAAATATCGCAAAAAAAATCCTGAATTAGCGGCAAAATCTAAATTTAAAATGCCTCTATATCCAGTGATGAACTATTTAATTCTTGCGTTCTTTGTATTCATCCTCATTATCTTGGCCTTGAATGATGACACAAGAGTTGCCTTATTCTTTACACCAGTTTGGTTCATTATCTTGTGGGCCTTCTACTCCATGCTCAATACAGGCGACGAAGATACACTTGAAGAAGAACTATTAGACCTAGCAGGTGCTAAAAAGCAAGCTAAAAAACAAACAACAGATGATCACGATGATTATGTAATTTAACACAAAGCCCCTACCTCACCGAGGTAGGGGCTTTCACTATATCCAAACTATTTCAAATTTGGGAAATTAATTTGTTCATAATTTTGTTGATAGATTGAACTATCTCCTATATTTTCATCGTAATTCATGATGGTTCGAATCCGACGACCTTGACTGGTAACGATAATATCTATAGAAGAAGGAATTTCCTGATTCGTTTGTTGTAGATACATATACAAATCCTGCAACGCCTGAGCCTGACGTAATGCTCCTGCTCTATATTTTCCCTTAGATAAACCAGTATTTTTAATAGTTTGACCACTATAAACTTGGCCCATCGTATCCGTATAGTAGAAACGAACTGTATTGTCAGATGGTATAGCCTTAATATATATGGTTTTCCAATTCTTTTTAATCATCGACTTAGTAGATACAGCCACATTATTCACTAATGTTTGTGTTTGTTTATTGATTTCTTTTGTAGTACCATTCCCTACCGAAATTTCATCATTCGTCGGCATTTGAAGCATAGTCATGGTTGGATCTGGTTTAACTTGTTTAGCATCTACAGGCTGCATGCCACAGATACTAACCGCAGTCATAACTGCTAATGTGGATAACATAAATTTATTCATATCTCTCTCCATACCATTTGAAATATTAGTTACTAAAATCCGTATCCACAATAGCAAATTGTGTATAATCTGGATAACGGTTATGAAGTTCCGCCTTAATCTTTTCTAATGTGCCATGTGGATCTTCTTCGTCAAAGTTAAAGATAATATCATAATAGATAATCTTTTTATCTTCTCGTACGTAGAAGGCATGGATTTGGACTACATTAGTATACAAACTGATAACTTGATCAAGCGCTTTTTTGATTTCAAGAACTTCTACGCTTGGTTGATTTTCTGCGTATACGCCGACAGTCATATTAATGCCAAACTTTTTATAAAGATGAACTGCGATTCCTTTAGTTAAAGGATGGACCTCACCCACGGTCATCGTATCTGGCAACGAAATATGAACAGAACCAATCACTTCACCTGGTCCATAGCTATTTAGCACTAGGTCATATACACCGCCTACATTTGGATGTTGCGCGATAGTTTCTTTGATGTTTCGGATAAGATCATCATCGGCCCGAACACCAAGCAAATGATTATACATATCCCGCAAGATCTCGTAGGCTGCTTTCAAAATTAATAGCGAAATTAAAGCCCCTACATAGCCTTGAATATCTACATTGAAGAAATATACGAGGCCTGCAGACACCAATGTAGCAAAGGTAATCACCGCATCAAAAAGAGCATCAATACCAGACGCTACGAGGGCATCAGATTTATATTTCTCACCTTGAGACTTAATGTATCGCCCCATCACAACCTTTACAACGATGGCAACAGCGATGATGGCAAGGCTTGGAATATCAAATGTGGATATCTCTGGATGGAGAATTTTATCTATCGATTCCTTAAGGGACCCAATGCCTGCACCGAGAATGATGAAAGCAATAGCCATGGTGGTCATATATTCTATACGGCCATGTCCATATGGATGTTCCTTATCGGCTCCTTTAGCGGCCAGTTTTGTACCGGCAATTGTCAACACCGAAGAAAGAACGTCTGTTAAGTTATTTACCGCATCAAGGATTATGGCGATGGAATTCGATGCCAATCCTATTATCATTTTAAAAATGACAAGCACCACATTGCCTATAATGCCCTTAATACTGGCGAGCGTAATACCCCGATTACGTTCAGCACTATTTTCTTGTAAAATCATACTATTACACCTCTTACATACTATATGTACAATATTGAATAATTTATATGTGTACGTTTATTTGTATTATAGCTTATGGATTATCATTTGTCACTATAATTTTCTATGTATTTTCACTAAATCCATTGATTTTACTGAACTTATCAGTCGTTCTCATTTCTCAATTAGAAACTTTTATATATTTAAGAAATCATTCTACTACTGAATGCCCATTCTAGTTAAGCTTGAACGGTTATACGGTCTCCAGAACGCATATGTGTAAAAACAACCTTTATTGCACGTAGTGCAAATGGTTCTCCCGTAGATTTCGCCCCATACAATGTATCCCCTAACAAAGGATGACCTATATGACTAAAGGCCACTCGGATTTGATGTGTTTTACCTGTATATAAGCGAACTGCCACTACTGTACAAGGCTGATTTCCTAAGTTATGCACAGAATTATCCACATTTTCACCCTGTTTATCCACAGTATTCACTGTGCTGTCCACATTTTCATGGGATATATCCACAATATTTTGTAGGTTATGCACAGAGTTATCCACAACCCCATTTGGATATCGGTGTAAAACAGTAAAATCAGTCCGTGTTTCTTTCCCCATAGAATTTACTTCGTAATGAATGCCATCAATACTTCTATCCATAGGAAGCACCAACGAATCCGAATCAGATTCGACAAGGCCTTCAACAATAGTCATGTACCACTTTTCAAATGTGTTATCATCCATCTGTTGTTGATATAAGCTTTGGGCTAGACCGCTTTTAGCAATTACAATACACCCTGTAGTATCACGATCAAGGCGATTTAAGAAGCGAATCTTTCTTTTAATACCTCGGTCCTTAAAATAATAAGCTATGCCATTAGCAAGGGATACCTGATCCTTTGAGTTTACCGTAACACCGGCAGGCTTATCCACAATGAGCAAATCGTCATCTTCATAGAGAATATGTAAATCCATTGCAATTGGCTCATGATCAATCTTCTCTTTGGCCATAGCCATCCAAATTTCATCATCTACGACAACCTCTGTATGAGGTGTTGCTTTATGACCATTTACATGGATTAATTTCTCATCAAATAACTTTACCATCGCTTTTCTTGGATATTTAGTATCTAACAGTTGCCCTAATGTTATAGCATCTGTAGTTGCATGTTGTATGGATTCTATATCCTGGGTAATAACTAACAAAAAAATATCATCTGGTCTATGCGTTTTTCGTGCCATTACATACTCCTTTCTACGAGTTTTACATCCCTTGGCATATAATCAAGGAATGCACTTGGCGCTGTGCCTTGGCCGCGTTGTGATTCATTGGTATAGGTAATAACCAGCTCCTGTTTTGGTCGCGTAATGGCCACATAGAACAAGCGTTTTTCTTCATCCTCATTGCCCTCGCGTAAGGACATAAAACTAGGGAAGGTCCCTTGATTCATACCCGCCAAAAATATATGGTCAAATTCACTACCCTTTGCTTGATGAACCGTAATAATCGGTATCTTAGATTGTTTACTCATCTGTTGTGGCTCACCAGCCGTCAAGGCAGCTAATTGCAAAATATGATTGAGTCTAGCTAACCCCGTCGTTCCTTCATATTCCTTATCTAATGATTCCATAATACGATACAGCTCTCGTATATATTCAACCTTGGCCATTTCACCGCGGCTCTTATAATATTCTAGTACGCCCATTTGATTCATAATATAGGCCAATAATTCCGTTGGATTATCGGTATGCATCTTTCTACGCAAGGTCGCCATTTGAGATGCAATGGTTGTGAAAGCCGCCTTATATTGATTAATAGCCACCATGCGATCCGTCGTTGTAGGCACAATATTTTCATGAACTGCATAGATCAACAATTGACCCGTAGCGATAATATCATCCATCGCATTATGGGTAGGCCTATGATTAATAGGAAAATGTTTCGCTAAAAATCCTAACTTATGATTTTCTAGTGTTGGATAGAATCGTCTAAAGATATCTAATGTATCATATACGGCCTTAAATTGGGGTTCTCCTAAATTATGGCGCGCTAATTCATGGCTCAAAATACTAATGTCATAATTTACATTATGGCCTACAATGATGCGATTGTTAGAAAATTCTTTGAAAGCCTCTAATACGACTTGGGGACTTTCACCATGCTCTGCTAAATATTCATCCGTAAAGCCATGAACAAGTTGGGATGTACCTACCGATTTGCCAGGATTGATAAAACGTTCAAACCGTTCTATTTCATTTCCATCTCGATCAATGCGCATTGCCGCAATTTGTATGATTCTATCTTCTGTCGTATCGGTACCGGTGCTCTCCACATCGTACACGACAACCTCACCCGCCTCAAGACCTGTTGCTAGCTTGGCATATGGCTCAGCTTCAAAGATAGGCATATCCATAAAATCCGTCAATTTTAGCCCTACACTGCGATTTTTGGGGCTTTCAATATCGCGAATACGAGCATCGCCAATGCCCGATACATAGCGTTTAATAATGCGTTTTGCACTGACCGCATCATTAGGATTCATCAAGAGCTTAAAGTACGCCATGATATCCTTGATTTCCTGACGGCGGAAAAATTTATATTCATCGATAATCATAAATGGACGACGTTCAGATTCTGGCTTATCTTGATTATATCGTTCAAACTGCTCACTTAAACGCTGTGCCTTGCGGTTATCGCGAACCAACACACCGATAGATACATCCTTTGGAAGCGCACAAATACGGTCATAAATAAATTTTGATTCCGTATATTCATTACGACAACCTTTCACAAGGATAGGTGGCCCATCACTAGCGCTGTTTGTCTCTGGCATTTCATCGTACACAGTTCCAACGAGTTGAGGAAACATGTTCTGCAATGTTTTAAAAGCCATTGTAAATAAGGTGCGGTTAGAACGATAGTTTTTATAGAATATGATTTTTAGGGGATTAAAATCTCGAGTAAATGCTTCGAGTAATCGGAATGGATCTGAGCCGCGCCATTCGTAAATAGTTTGGAAATAATCACCACATAAAAGGACATGATTGCCTTCCCATAGCATTTCCATAACCTTATATTCTAATGAGCCCGTATCTTGCATTTCATCAACGGAAATGTACTGATAGCGACTACGCCACCGTTCTCGAATATCAGGATCTTGAAATAGTCGATGAACACCACAAATTAAATCAGTAAAATCTACGCCGTGAACAGATTGTAGGCTTTCATCATAACGAGCAATCCATTCATGACCATGCGCCCAAAAATCCGACAGGTCCTCAGTAGCAAGAGTATTGTAGTTGTAAAATAATTTCTCTATTTGCTTAGATTGATCCTGCTCTAAACGTTGTATTGTTCGTTTGTAATCATCTATCATCGATTCAGAATAAAATCCATACACAGATCGGTATTCCTTCACCATACTAATAAGACTAGCAAAATTCACATCTCGCATATTTCTCGGCTTATATGGCAAATACAGTTCTTTACAATCCTCTTCATCAAATATGGTCACATCCGTATAGAGCGACTCATCTCGTTTGCCCTCTTGTTGAAGAACGTAAAAACAAAAGCTGTGGAACGTACTAATCTCCACAGCCTTTGCAGGTTGGCCAACGAGGGATTCGATGCGCGATTTCATCTCCTGCGCTGCCTTGTTCGTAAAGGTCATGCACAAAATTTGATGTGCATCGCAGCGGCCACTTTCAATAATATGGGCCACTCGATAAGCCAATGTATTCGTTTTTCCCGTCCCAGCGGACGCCAACAAGAGGATATTTCTATCTAGTTCATCGATGACGCGTTGTTGTTCGCTATTGATAACCATGATATCCTCTCCTTATTTTATAAGCCGTAATATAGAGCGGCCAGAGCCATCGGAATGGGACCAAATAATACGGTCAAAGCCCACACACCAAAGCCAATATCCATTGGTATATGCAATACGTGAATACATACCATGTATGTCACAATGCCTAATACTACATTTAGAGCTACCTTTTTAATAGTAAAAAAAGTAAGTTTTAAGGCAATAACAAAGACCAATACAGATATTATCGCCTCAGTCATAGGCGCTGCCAATAATGGCGCGAGTAATACGTTCATATTATCCTTTCATCTCCTGACGGTTTACAACGGCACCGCCCAAGGTCAATTCATCGGCATATTCAATATCTCCACCTACAGGAACACCACGGGCAATACGGGTTACCTTGATGCCAGTCGGTGCTAGTAGACGTGCCAAATACAAAGCCGTCGCTTCCCCTTCTACATCAGGGTCCGTTGCGAGAATAACCTCTTGTACGACGCCATCACGCAAACGAGCAATTAACTCTTTAACGCGAATGTCTTCAGCACCAATGCCCTCTAAAGGTGACAATGCTCCTTCTAAGACATGGTAGAGCCCCTTGTAATCACCGCTGCGTTCTATGGCAATCACATCGCGAGAGGTCTCTACGACCATAATCGTCGTTTGATCTCGATTTGGATTCGAGCAAAATTCACAAGGGTCCTGTGCAGATAAATTAAAACAGATAGAACAATGGCGGGTTGCCCCCTTAGCTTCAACAATTGTATTGACCAATCGGTCCACCTCTTCTTGAGGCAGTTCCACAAGATGGTATGCCAAGCGGCGAGCCGATTTAGAGCCGATACCTGGCAATCTGCGCAACTGTTCTACGAGCCGTTCTAATGCGTTTGTCATTTAGAATAAACCTGTTGGCAAGTTAAGACCACCTGTTACCTTGCCCATTTCTTGAGACAATAGGTCATCTACCTTTTTGCTTGCTTCATTAACAGCAGCCATCACCAAATCTTCAAGCATTTCCACATCTTCAGGATCAACTGCGGACGGATTCAATTTCAAAGATTCAATCATCTTTTCGCCATTCATAACAACGGTAACAGCACCGCCACCTACAGATGCTTCTACTGTACGAGTTTTTAACTCTTCTTGCATTTTTTTCATGTCAGCTTGCATTTTTTGAACTTTTTTCATCATGCCTGCCATATTGCCCATACCTTTACCGAACATTGTATTTCCTCCTTATAGGACTATGAAAGTCCTTGCAAAATAAATTAACTATATACTGAAAATTATAATTTACTCTTCTATGACCTCTACATAAATGTCATGGTCTTCTGAAAGTTTCTCTAATGTTTTAGCCAACAGTGGGTTTTGTTGTTCTTCAACGCCCATATGTTCAGGGTCCCACTGGTATTCACGCTTTGGGACGGCTTCTACCTCCACGGTTGCACCGCTATCCATAGGCCGATTGATAACCTCACCATCATCGGTCATTACCTGTGTTCCATCTAGGCTCATAACCGGTATACCACCGTCATCATGAGTCGTCGGTTTCTTAGCAGGTGAATCCGAATCTTCCTTGCTGCTTGGTGGTTTAATTCCTCGCGCCTCAAGAGCAGCTAGCGCAGCCTGTTTAGCATCATTACGAGCTTCAGAACTTACAGGCTCTGGAACTGTTTCCGCACCAGATGGAGTCTCTCCACTATCCAGCAAATCTGCTTCTATCGGTGATGGTGTAGCCTCAATAACCGGTGCAGTCTGTGACCTCTTAGGTTGTATAGCTCGATTAGACCGTGCTCCGCTAGCCATCATATATTCTTTATAGACATCTGTCTCTATATCGACAATCTCTAAAGACACGGAATAGCCCAACGCATATTGGAATGCTAATGCAATTTCCTTGCGATTTGCTTCATTAGTAGCCAAAGTAAGGGATATCCCCTTTTTAAAAGCTACTACTGCTTTTTCACGATCTACATAAATAACTTGGCCTTGACCAATAATATTATATGCTAATCCCTTATCGCTGTCCTTTAGATATTTTATCACAGTAGTCTGAATGGTTCTATATTCTCTGGAGTCCACCATGGTTTCTCCGATAACAGCAGCTTGGCTAATACCTGTGTTCTTATGACCACCCGTGTTTCTCGTCGTTCGAGATGCGCCTGTCTTAGGTGGTACTGCACCAGAAGTCTTCATCGGTGGTGGCGTCATACCCACACCATGTATAGGCGGTGGCACAGCTCCCGTAATTGGTGGTGGTGTCAAAGCCGTAACAGATTCATATTCTTCCATAGGGGGTGGAATGAAATCATCATCTACCACATTTGACCCTGCCGCATTAGGTGTAGACACAAAATTAATAGATGGCGGCGCCATCGGTAGACCTTGTTGTTCCAATTTGGCCAACCGATTGAGGACCCCTTCGCGTGACTCGCGTTCAGACTGTTCTAATGCAGCCAAACGCTCTTCCACATCATCATGAACCTTGGATACACCTGCGCATAAAACCAATAGTCCCATTTCAATAACCGTGCGTGGGTTATCTACCTGTTTCGCATCGCTCATGATGGATTGTAGCTGTTTAATATATTGATTAATGGTACCAAACTCAATTTCTTGTGCTTGCTCTAAGAATTCAGTGCGGAACGAATCATATACCTTTAATTCCTCCGCATTAGGAGCAACCTTAGCAATCAATAGAGCTCGTAAGTGTTGCGTAAGAGCCTCCATGATTTGAGCCCCATCACGTCCTTCACTGAGTGCATTTTGAATATATTTCAATACGGCTGGGCCATCTCCATTATGCAAAGCAGATAGGAATTTGATAATCCATTCCTTACTAACGAGGCCAATGAGTTCCTCTACAACGGCCGGCGTAATATCGCCACTAGCCATTCCCACACATTGATCTAGAATACTTAACGCATCTCGCAAGCCACCATCCGCGTGGACTGCGATGAGCCGCGCCGCATTATCCTCTAAGGTAAAGCCTTCTTTATCTGCAACGTATTGTAATCGCTGTGCAATATCATCAGATGTGATACGTCTAAAGGTGTATCGTTGACAACGGGATACGATGGTAACAGGCAATTTTTCAATCTCAGTGGTAGCAAAGATGAACATGACGTGATCTGGTGGTTCCTCTATCGTCTTTAATAGAGCATTCCACGCTTCATTGGTAAGCATATGCGCTTCGTCGATGATAAATACCTTTTTACGCCCCTCTACAGGCATAAACTTTACGCTTTCACGTAAAGCACGAATTTCATCGATACCACGATTCGACGCCGCATCAATTTCAAGGACGTCCATAGACTGACCACTCAAAATCGATTTACATATGCTACATTCATTACAAGGATGGTCTGTAGGGCCATGTTCACAATTAATGGCACGTGCAAAAATCTTAGCCATACTCGTCTTACCAGTCCCACGAGGGCCGGCAAACAAATAGGCATGAGCAACCTTATCCTCGCGAATAGCGCGCATCAATGTATCTGATACTTGATGTTGTCCAACCACATCGGTAAACGTCTGTGGCCGATACTTACGATATAGCGCCATATATGCCATCGGAACACCCCCTTTTCCCTGTAAACAGTCCGTAATTAGCAATACTTTATTATACCATATTACACAAAAAAGAGGGCGTCCTTTCACGTCCTCTTTGAGTATAACTAGTACCTTATTCGGTTCCAACAAGCAAATAAAAAACGGCCTCAAAGGCCGCCTTGCAATATTCGATCACGACAGCCCCCGGGTTCCCCGTGGCACATGAAGGTTACCGCTTAGTGCTGCTACCTCTCAGTCCTGACACGATTCACAGGCCCCCATTGCACGGGCCCGAGAACTGCCATGATCCAATATTGCAATACAGATATTATACATGAAAATGCCTCTATAGTCAAAACTATAGAGGCATTCTACATTACATTCTATCTAAGTTACATTAGATTAGAACTTATTTTGCATATTTTTCTTTGAATGCAGCTAATTGAGCCTCTTCTAAGGACAAACCTTGTTCTTTGAATCGTTCAATAGCAGCATGCATTTCTTCGTATGCTACAGGAACAACCTTAGTAAATCTGTTTGCAAAGTTATTCCAGTTTTCAAGGATATGACGGCCTTTTGTGGAATTAGTATGCAATACATGTTGTTCTACTAATTCTTTGATGCGTTTAAGATCATCATTATTAGCAGGACGTAATTCTACAAGACCTGTATTTACATAACGTTCATCGCAATCGAGGATGTACGCATAGCCACCAGACATACCGGCTGCTAAGTTACGACCAATTTTACCGAGTACAAGCACTTCGCCACCTGTCATATATTCACAACCATGGTCGCCTACACCTTCCACAACAGCTGTAATACCACTGTTACGAACGGCGAAACGTTCACCAGCTACACCATTGATAAAGGATTTACCAGATGTAGCACCATAGAATGCAACGTTACCGATAAGGATATTTTCATCAGCTTCAAAGATAGATTTCTTAGGAGGATACACAACGATGGTACCACCAGATAAACCTTTACCGAGGTAGTCGTTCGCATCCCCTTCGAGTTCTAATGTCATGCCTTTTGGAATGAAAGCACCGAAGGATTGACCAGCAGAACCTTCAAAATTCAACTTAATTGTGTTATCTGGAAGTCCGCTTTCACCATAACGACGTGTTACCTCAGAACCAACCAATGTACCTACTACACGGTTAATATTATTGATAGCCAATTTAGCGCGAATAGGTTTTTGATCTTCGATAGCAGGACGACACATGCGCAAGAGTTTAGACATATCCAATGTGCGTTCCAATTCATGGTCTTGATCGATGGTATGCATATGACCAACAGATGCATCGATATATGGATGGAATAAGATACGTTTCAAATCGACACGAGACAATTTGAAATTATCGTCTTGAGATTTTTGACGAACAAGGTCGATACGACCAACGAGTTCAGCTACGGAACGGATGCCTAAACGAGCCATGATTTCACGCAATTCACGGGCGATGAAAATCATTAAGTTTTCTACATATTCAGGTTTGCCGTTGAAACGAGCACGCAATTTTTCATCTTGCGTAGCCACGCCATAAGGACATGTGTTAAGGTTACATACACGAGCCATTTTGCAGCCTACAGCAACGAGTGGTAATGTACCGAAACCGAATAACTCAGCACCAAGCATAGCTGCAACGGCTACGTCGAAACCAGTCATCAATTTAGAGTCTACCTCTAATTGAACGCGGTCACGCAAACGATTAAGCATCAATGTTTGATGAGTTTCAGATAAACCAAGTTCCCAAGGCACACCAGCGTGTTTTACAGATGTACGACCAGCCGCACCTGTACCGCCGTCATAACCAGAAATTAAGATATTATCTGCTTTTGCTTTCGCAACACCAGCTGCGATAGTACCAACGCCAGCTTCGGAAGTCAATTTAACGGAAATGCGAGCATCTTTATTAACGCATTTCAAATCGTAAATTAATTCCGCCAAGTCTTCGATGGAGTAAATATCATGATGTGGTGGAGGGGAAACAAGTTCTACACCTGGTGTGGAGTGACGAGCCTTGCCGATTTCAGGATATACCTTTTTACCTGGCAATTGACCACCTTCACCTGGTTTAGCACCTTGTGCACATTTAATTTGCAATTCTTTGGCATGAATCAAGTAATTAGCAGTTACACCGAAACGACCGGATGCAATTTGTTTTACTTCAGAGTTCATGCTATCCCCATTAGGCAATGGTTTAAAGCGTGCAGAATCTTCGCCACCTTCACCGGAGTTAGATGTAGAACCAAGACGATTCATGGCAATAGCGATTGTTTCATGCGCTTCTTTACTGATTGCACCATAACTCATTGCGCCTGCTTTGAAGCGTTTTACGATGGATTCTTCAGGTTCAACCTCTTCAATAGGAATACCGCCACCTACAGGATAATTCAATTCCATCAAGGAACGCAATGTAACATGGTAGTCATTGCGAATGGCTTTAGAATATTCCTTATATTTTGCATAATCCCCATTGATTAAAGATTCTTGCAATAGCTCAATAGTCTTAGGGTTGAATAAATGTTCTTCCCCGTCTTTTACAGGGCCGTACCAACCGCCTGGTTCGAGAACGGATTCGTCTTGTTTGAAAGCTCGATCAAAACGAGCCAATGCTTCTGTAGTAACACCATACAAACCAATGCCACCGATACGTGTTGGCGTATTTACGAAATATTTTTTAATGAAATCCGAGTTAAGACCTAATGCTTCAAAGATTTGAGCACCATGATAGGAACGTACTGTGGAGATACCCATTTTGGACATAACCTTCATAATGCCACCAACAGCAGCCTTAATATAGTTTTGTTCCGCTTTTTCTAATGTAATATCACCAAGGCGTTTGCGCGCATGTAAATCTTTTACTGTTTCAAATGCCAAGTAAGGGTTAATAGCAGTTACACCATAGCCGATCAATGTACAGAAATGGTGTACCTCACGAGGTTCACCAGATTCAAGAATCAAGCCAATTTCTGTACGCAATACTTTACGAATCAAGTGATTATGAACAGCTGCCACTGCTAAAAGTGCTGGAATTGGCGCATGGTTCTCATCAACACCACGGTCAGATAAAATCAATACGTTTTGATCTGTACGTGCTGCTTCTTCTGCTTTTTCACACAACTCTTTAAGTGCTTCGCGCATTCCGTCTACACCCTTAGATGGGTCAAAAAGAATTGGCAATGTAACAGATTTCATACGACGGCAATCAAGGGCTTTGATGGAGGCCAATTCTTGATTTGTAAGGATTGGTGTACGCATAGACAATGCATAGGTACCAGTCTTATTAGGATCTGTTAAGTTGCCGGAGTTACCAAGCATTACGCGTGTAGATGTAACCATTTCTTCACGAATCGAATCAATTGGAGGGTTTGTTACTTGCGCGAACATTTGCTTAAAGTAGTTGTATAGTAATTGTGGTTTTTCAGAAAGGATTGCCAAAGGCGCATCAGCACCCATTGCGCCAACAGGATCTTTACCATCCTTTGCCATAGGCACAATCATGCGTACCAAATCTTCTTGAGTATAACCAAATGCTTGTTGTTGCTTAAATAAATCCTCTACAGTTGGCACATCGCTTTCATCAGCTTGTGTAATTTCAGACAAATGAATAACATGTTCTTTTACCCATTCATCATATGGCAATTCAGTAGCAATGCGTTGTTTGATTTCATCATCGGAAATGATGCGTTGTTCTGCCGTATCGATAAGAAGCATTTTGCCTGGTTCCAAACGACCTTTAGCGCGAATATTTTCCGCATTTTCATTCACAACGCCCACTTCAGATGCCATGATAACACGGTCATCTGTTGTTACATAATAACGAGCAGGACGCAAGCCGTTGCGGTCGAGAACGCCGCCGATAACAGTACCGTCCGTGAAGCCCATAGCAGCAGGACCATCCCATGGTTCCATCATAAAGCTATTGAATTCGTAGAAGTCATGTTTTTCTTGGCTCATGAGCTTATTGCGTTCCCAAGGTTCAGGAATCATCATCATGATGGCATGAGGCAAGGAACGACCTGTCATGTGCAAGAATTCCAATGTATTATCGAACATAGCAGAGTCAGAACCGCTATCATCTACTACAGGGAATACCTTTTTAATATCAGGGAACAATGGAGACTCAGCTTTACCTTCACGAGCATTAATCCAGTTTACATTACCGCGAATTGTATTAATTTCACCATTGTGAACTAAGAAACGGTTAGGATGCGCCCGAGCCCAGCTTGGGAATGTATTCGTACTGAAACGGGAGTGAACCATTGCCAATGCAGATGTAAAATCTAGGTCGCTCAAATCAAGGTAGAAGTCACGCAATTGACCAGGAGTCAACATACCTTTATATACAATTGTTTTAGAGGACAAGGATGCAATATAAAAGTCGCTAGATAGTTCCTTACTCAATGGAATGATACGCTTTTCCGCCAATTTACGGATAACATATAATTTACGTTCGAATTCCGCGTTATTCGTTACATCAGGACCTTTACCAATAAGAATTTGGATCATCCAAGGACGAATAGCAGCTGCTTCCTTACCAACTTTAGTACCATCTACAGGTACTTCACGCCAACCGAGAACGACTTGTCCCTCTTCACGTACTACTTCTTCAAAAATACGTTTTTGCTCATTGCGAAGACTTTCATATTTATGCGCAAAAATCATGCCCACACCATATTCGCCTGCTGCAGGTAAATTGATGCCCAACACTTCGCATTCGCGTTTAAAAAATTCATGTGGAATTTGTACCAAGATACCAGCACCATCGCCTGTATCCTTATCTGCACCAGCACCACCACGATGTTCAAGACGCTCTAAAATACGCAAGCCATCATCGATGATATCATGGGATTTTTTGCCCTTAATATTTACGACAAAACCCATACCACAGGCATCTTTTTCAAATTGGCTACTATACATGCCATTTGCTTCGAGTCTAGCCTGATCTAAACGTTGTTGCTCAATAACGCTATCATTCATCTCCATAGCTTTTGTACTCCTTCTCATATCACTTGATGTTTCACAACCTTTATAATCATTATATATAAGCCTTGTGAAAGTTACTTCCATTTCAATATTCATGTAAAATTTAGATTCTATAGAATTTAATGTCTATACACAGTATACCAAAGTCCATTGTAAATTGATAATATAAAAACCGCAATCTAACTTGCGGTAAAATCATAGCCATATGCGTATTTTGTATACATGATTCATTATAGGAAAACAAAAAGGGGTAAAATTTTTCCACCAGCCGATTCCACTTGGCCTTGAAGGCTTCGTATGGCTAGCATCAAAACTTTAACCCCTTCCCTTTACAGTACTACTATTGGTAGTTATAGATTAAGCAAACACTTCATCAAAACGTGCTTCATCAATCAACGTTCCTACATAGAAATCGCTGAAAATACCATATCTCGCACTCGCTTCTTCAAAGCGCATATCATAAACAATTTTCTTGAATTGGATATCATCATTACTAAAAATAGTAACGCCCCATTCCCAATCATCAAGACCAACACCACCTGTAGTGTACTCAGATAGTACTTCTAAATATGGTCTACCAGTGATGCCATGCTCACGCATCATACGACCGCGTTCTTCTTGAGGCAACATATACCAATTATCATTGCCTTCACGTTTCTTCGTCATATTATAAAAACAAATATATTTATCCTTTGGTACAGTTGGATACAATTTCGCATCTACTTCAGGCGTATCAAGCTTAGCTTTCACATATGCACTAACCTCTGTTACAGACGTATAAGAATACGTTTGAACAAGCACAGACGCAATTGTTAGACGGCGGAATTTACGTTCCCATTTCGCCAACTCCTCAAGAGATGGCGCCAAAATCCACAACAAAAGATCGCCCTTATAACCATTCACATCATAGAATGCATAACTGCCCTCTTTGGCTTGATGCATGGACTCCAACTCAGCTAAAAACGCCTTTAACTCACCGCGCGCCTCAGCCTTCTCCTCTGCATCAAAACAATTCCAAGCACTAAAATCCATGGAAAACACCATATGTTGACTATGCCAACCCTCTACTGTAGGTATTGCTTTTCCCATCTATATCACTCCTTTTACATTAAATTATATTAAAACACATTACAACTAATTACCTAAAATACTTTCTAGGCAAAAAGACTCATTCAGCTATATGAAATCTACCATAGGCTATGGATAGGCTTCAGAAGGCGACTTTAGTAGGTCGAGGCCCTAGGCCGATGACCATTCTCCCCTAGTCTGGGCTAAAGGAACCTTGTGCTACGGTTATTTATAGAACTCTACCGTAGGTGATGGATGGGCTTCAGTAGGCTATCATTGTATATTTAGTATCTATTATTGCAGGCGATGGATAATCCTTCTGAAGCGACTTTAGTAGGTCAAGGCCCTAGGCCGAAGACCGTTAAGCTAGCTGGAGCTGAAGGAGGATTATCCATTGCCGGCAACGTAGTACTCATGCCAACAGCCTACTGAAACCCATCCAGAATCGGCCACGTAAGATTATCTAGATAACCGTTGCACAAGTTCCTTAGCCTGTTTTACCCCATCCGGTATCCCAATCCCGTCAAACGGTGTCCCAATCAAATACAAATTAGGATAATGCTCTTTCACATGTTCTCGAACGGCTGCGATAGCAGCACGATGGCCCACATTATATTGAGGCATACAATGTATTAAACGATTGATCTTAATCCACTCTGGATTAGCTTTAAAGTTCATAATACGTTGAATTTCTTTAAGAGCTAATGCAGAAAGTTCTTCATCACTATAGCGTTCCACCACATCATTACCAGGTTTACCGATAAAAACGCGAAGAACGATTTTATCATCTGGCGTTGTTTGTGGCCATTTTTGATTTAATATGGTACACGCCGTTAATGGTGTATCCGTTTTACGAGTAATCAACAAGCCAGAGCCTTTTAGTTCGCCATCAAAGGACGCTTTATCAAAGGCCATGATTGCAATAGCACAACTGGATTGTTCCATATTGCGTACGCCATCAAATCCAGTATCTCCAATAAACCAATCTTTATACGTAGCTGGTGGTGTAGAGATAACCAACATATGGGAGGTTTCTTCTCGACCATTCACATTATAACGATACACTGCATCAGCATACGATATATCGCGAACAAGGGCCTTAGTAGTCAATGTAACATTGGATGGCATTTGTTCCACAATCGCACTTACCACGCTTTCAAGACCACCTGTTAATTGTCTAAACATACCAGACTGTGATGCAGTTCCTTTTGATGCTTTTAGATTTCCATTCGTTTGCTGAGTACTAGATTGTTTCTTATCAAATTGAGCATCTGTCATCGTCCCTTTACCAGCACGAGGAACATCACCTTCATTAACAGCGCCTTTGGCAGCCTTGGAGACACCAGCCTTTTGGTGACTCATCTTAGCAGCAATCATGCCTTTAACCATATTGCCATATTTTTGTTCTACTTGAATAAAATGTGGAAATGTAGATAATAGACTGATTTTATAAATATCGCCACCATAAATGCCCGCCAATAATGGTTCAATTAGTTTATCCATCATTTCTTGACCTAAATGATAACGGAAGAAATGACCAATCGATACATCACCATGAGCATCTAAAGGATATGGTTTCTTAAAATAATCAAGACCAGCACGCAATTTACCTGCCCAGGAAATTAAAGTCGCTTTCACAAAAGGCATCATTTCCGTAGGGACGCCCATGATGGAGCCTCCAGGAATGGGGTGAATATTACCGCGGTCATACACATAGGCCTGCCCTGTTTCATTAGATACAAGCGTATCTGCTAGACCAAGGTCTGTAATGAGATCCGTCATTTCTGTTTTGCGGCCCAAGTATGAATCTGGTCCTAACTCAACAACAAAATCATCCACTTGTTGCGTTTGAATTTTACCGCCAAATCGAGGCGCCTGTTCATATAATTGTATCTGCCAATCTGGTTTGGCATGGCCTAAATAATAGGCTGCAGTAAGCCCCGTAAGTCCACCACCAACAATTGTTACCTTCACTTATTAATCCTTTCTCGTATAGCCTTTGCCATGGCCTCCATAAACAAGGTGTTTCCATTGGGCATAGGCAGACGTTCATATGTAGCCTCAGCATTTTCAACGATGTTACGACAAATAATATCATTGTCATACAAAATTTCTACATGATCGCTAACAAATCCAAAAGGAATACATACAATCCGTTTTGCTCCATCTATAAGAGCCTGTTCAATGACACTTTCAATAGTAGGACCTAACCATTCACCATAGGGAGCCGCACTTTGCCATGCCTGATACCAGTGATTAAGACCTACCATTTTTGCAATTTGATTTGATGCTAACATGACTTCATCTTCATAGTTACCAACCGTTGAAGTAGGTACACTATGGGCAGAGAAAATACAGGCTGTATCAGCTCGTAATGGATTCACTGCCATCAACTGCGAACACCAGTATTCAAAAAACTGCGGTCTATTCCACCAGGATTTGATAGTTTCACAAGATATATGTGGGTACGCGCGTAATATAGAATGTAATTTTCGTTCATATGCACCTGTTCCAACCATAGAATAAAACGGCGATGTGACAATACATAAAATAGAAGTATACCCTGCAGTTGCTATTGATTCTATAGCTTGTTCCATGCTATTAGGCATATGAAGGTAAGCCAAATACATCGTGTCTATATCCAATAGGGATTCAAGGGTTTTCTTTTGCTCTTCCCCCATCGTCTGCAACAGCTTATTATCCCATTGTCCGATAGCATCGTAACGAGCAGTTAGGAGCTCCAATTCTCGTTCTGTCGGAATTTTTCCGCATCGAATACTCGTCAAATAAGGTAATAAATCAGATGGTTGACGAGGTGTACCAAAAGATAATAACAGTATAGCCTGCTTCATATTACCGGCTTTCACGAGCCCATAATTCACGGCTCTTTTCATGAACATAGTCTGTCAACCAATGTAATTTTGCTGGATCCGCCTCTGGGAACACACCATGCCCTAAGTTAAATATATGTTTGCCATGGCGAACGCCATCTATTAAGATTTCATCTACCACCTTAGCTATTATTTTTGTATCTGCATATAAATAAGCCGGATCAAGGTTCCCCTGTACTGTTTGTGTAACACCTCTATCCTTAGCCTCCACAAGAGAGCTTCGCCAATCTAATGCGATGACATCAAGAGGTAACTTAGCCCAAGTAGAAACAAGATGGTCTACACCGACACCATTCATAGCAAGCGGCAAGTTAGGGAATCTAGATTTTACTGTGGAAATAATACGTTTCATATGAGGGAAAATAGCTTGCTCATATTCTGTACTATTAACGGCACCTACCCAAGAATCAAAAATCTGTAAAGCATTAGCACCAGCGCGCGCTTGCATTGACAAATACTCGATGGACATATCCGCTAGTTTTTCCATGAGTCCATTCCAAATTTTAGGTTCGCTGATTAACATCCCACGAGTTTTATTATAATTTTTCGTAGGGCCTCCTTCAATAAGGTAAGACGCGATGGTGAATGGTGCACCACAAAAGCCAATAAGAGGTACATCAAGCACCTCGGTAGTCAACAACTCAATAGTCTTGGCAATATACTCTACCTTTGTTGCATCAAATGTATGTAATCGTTCAATATCTTCTATACGGCGAATCGGAGTATCAAATACAGGTCCTACACCAGGTTTAATATCCACATTCACACCAATGGCCACCATAGGGCTCATAATATCCTTATAAAGAATAGCCGCATCAACGCCGTATTCTTTAACAGGCAGTTCTGTCACTTGTGCGCAAAGTTCTGGTTGTTTGGTAATTTCGAACAATGTGTACTTCTCTTTTATCTTACGATATGCAGCCTGACTGCGCCCTGCTTGGCGCATATACCATACCGGTGTTACGCCAGGGTTCTTACCCTGAATCATATCTAAATAAGCAGTATTCAAACTTCCACCCCTTTCTACAAAACACACCCATACATGTATATAAGATTTTATATTAGAATGTCACGCTCATATTAAAAGTGTACCCCAAAAGTGATGAATATGCAAAGCCACTTATTATCTATATTTTCAGGGATAGAAATTTATGTACGTTGTAATATATGCGTATCTATGCCAGCAATAGCTTGGCCCATATAATACACTTGTTTCTGACATGTAAACAACCAAATTTGTTGATGTTCACCAAGTTCAGCTAACAACTCAAGTGCACTCTTTTGGCGCTCTTCATCAAAACGGACTAGGATATCATCCAATATGATTGGCAATGCATCCACTTGGTACGAAAAGACCTTTGCTAGGGCCAAACGCAACGCGAGATATACCTGATCTGCTAAACCACTAGACCAATGATGAATCGGTAATCGTTCACCCCGTTCATTCAAAAGGGCTAAACTGTCTTGCAATCCCCACATATCAAATGTATAAGCATCATTCGTTAAACGTTTAATATACTGAGATGCTAATTCTAACATCTTTGGTTGGGACTCTTCTTCGTATGATTGTTGTGCCCGTTCCATGCAATGAGCGATGACAACTTGAGTTGCCCAATCTTCCAAGGCAGATTCCAATTCAGATTCTAACTCTTGTCGTTGTTGAATAGCTTCACGTTGTTCTTGATCAGATCCTAACGCACGCATAGCTTCAACGATTTGACCTCTCTTTTCGTAGAGATTAGTCATCGCATCTTTGCGAGCATGTAACTCTTGGTCTGCATGAGCTAGCTCATCGGTCCAGTTGTCTTTATTACCCTCACGCAAGCGGCGATAGAATAAATCTTTATTTTCACCATCTGGAGTCAACAAATCAAGCTGTACTTGGCTTTGTTTGTAAATCGTTTCCCATTGCTTAAACTGATCTTCATCAATGAGTTTTTGACGATATTCATTGGCGCCGGATAGTCCGCTTTTTTCAAGCAATGCTTTTTGTTCTAGTAAAAGCTCCTTTTCCTTGCGATGCCAATTATCATACTCCATGCGATAGCTCTTACGCTGTGATTCTTTTTGTTCCCAGCGAATCATTTGTTGTTGAAAGTTTTTATATTGGTTATAAATACGTTTTAGCTCAGTAGGGGACACAGGGGTTTCAACACCAAGGTTATACCACAAGGTAACGGCTTGGTCCTCAATAACGCGCAACGATTCCTTATGTTCATCTAAGCGTTTCTCATATCCTTCAATGGTCCGCAATTGTTCATAATACTGGTCATATTCATGCTTCATACTAAAGAAGTCATCTTCATCGAGACTCTTAGCAGCCCCTTCCGGAATCCACGCTTGCCATTCAGCCAAGGCTTTTTCATAATTAGCCTGTAATTGTTTACCTTCATCATTGTAACGTTGCTCAATAGCTGCCGTTTCCAAGTTTGGTACATCTGATGACGCTACTGGTAAAGGTGCATCCAATTGCATTTCCAAATACGACTTACGTTGCTGTAAACGTTCTAGTTCACGCATCAACCGAGCTACATCGGAATCATCTACATGACGAAGGCGCCATCCATACCAGAATAACCCCAGTCCAAATATTAATAAAATAATACCACCGATGCTATATAGTACGGATTCTAGCGCAATAAGTCCTGCTAGCGACATCAATACACCGACGACGGCTCCAATTCCACCAATACGCTGCAACCAAATCGGCATCGAGGCCATACGTGTGGAACCATGTTCTCCAAGTCGAGACTCTAAATCTACAATATCAGCCATAACAGCCTGCAACTCTTGCTGAGCCCAGGTGTTAACAGGGCCATTTTCACTAGTGTCAACAGATCTACCTGATTCACTGATTTTTGGTTCTTTTTGCAAGGATGGTGCTTGGCTTTGCCAATATACTAATTGGTCCTTTGCGGTACGCAATCGTTTAGATAAACGTTCCCCTTCAAACCAATTCACATCAGTTGGAACGGATTCATCCTTGCGCCATGAAGATTGTAACTCTCTCGAGAAATTAAGTTGCTCTTTAACCTTAGCAATGTAGGCTTCGCCTTCTTCACACTCACGGCGTAATTGTTCCCACTTTGCACCTTGTTGAATCAAATCCTCTATATCTTGTCCATAGGTAGTAAACGGACTATTAGGGTCAAAATTTTCCGGTTTTAGTGCTTCTTCTTTATCAAGCCAAAGCTGCATATTCTGACGAGCTTCACGAAGGCCCTCATCGATACTAAAAAACGCATCCCGATCTAGTGTGTTAGGAGATGTAAACTGTTGCATACGACGACGCGCCTCTTCGCTACGTCGATACGTATCCCATGCACGAAGAACCATCTCTACGCCTTCACGATAATCTTGCCATTCTTTGATTTGATTCTGAATTTCTGCTTCTGTATCCTCGGAAGCTCTTAACGCTTGTTGTAATTCTACATACTGCGCTTCATGTTCACCAAGTGCAGATAAACGAGCCTTATTTTCCTGTAATTGATCTATCAAAACATTGATGCGGCGTTTGCCTGATGCAGACGCAACCAGTAAGTTATTAGCATTGGTTTCAATACTTTTTACTACACCACCGATTTGCTCGCCCCCTTCGGCACCAAAGAATCTAGCTCGTACATCTACTTCATTGAGTATATCTACGCCTTGAAGATCCTCTAACGTAAGGCCGAATATGCGATTATACGTTTTTTTATCGAGCCCATGCCACCACAATTGATTCGGCTCGTCCTTTATGCTAGGCTCACCAGGAGCGTAAAAATCTAGATTCTTGTTTTTTCGGCCTAAATGATAAGTCGTCCCCTCTTTATCGAGCTCAAGAGATCCACTTACATACCCAAATTTTTTATGTTTACCGCCAAACAAAAGAGACCTCATGCCTTCTAACAAGGAGGTCTTACCACTTTCATTAGCGCCATATACAAGCTGCACACCGTTAGGACCGGATTTAAAGGTCCAGTTTTCATACGGTCCAAATGAGTCGAGTCGAATTTGTTTAATCTTCATCGTTTACCCCCATTAACACCGTAACCCCTTCCATTTCACTGCGTTCCATAACCCGTTTCAATACATCGTCTGATAATAAGTCTAAATAACTGCCAAGTCGTTTAGACTCAGGACGATTGACCAAGATTTGACGTACTGCCTCAACATCAGTAACAGTTTCATCATAAGCACGCAAATAGTCACCTACCATATCAGATAACAATCGGCGTTCTGCTAAGTTAACAACAGAGCGCGTCTTATTAATCATGCGATAGGGCATAACAAAAATAGATTTACTCTTTTCCTCCAACTGTGATTCTCGTAACCATAATTTACGGACTGCTTCATCAACACACAAACGATGAATTATACCCGTCCCAACTAAATGTACAGATACCAAGGTATTCTTATTATATTTTTTACGTAAGGACTGCTTTTTATGGCTCAATAAATCTAATAGCTCACGTTCAGTTTGTATGCCTGCAATATCGATTTTAATATCTTCAAAACGAATGGCACTGGTCTCAATAAATTCTAATTCACAATGTCCATTATGTGATACATTGACCATATAGCATCCTTTTGCACCAGATTCCTTCCGATGTAATCCTTGGGGATTGCCTGCATATACGACCATAGGGTCTTCTGAAAGCACCTGTGCCTTATGGATATGACCTAGTGCCCAATAATCCATGGCGCCTTGCATGATATCCGTCAAGTTACAGGGCCCCGTTACATCATGATGTTCACTCCCTATACTAGATCCGACCGTTCCATGCATAACAGCGAGGGAAAATTCATCTCGTTCAAAGGCTTTATATTGCGCAGCAAAATTAGATTGTTCATTGCCATGACCACAGCTAATGCCGTAAACACCACCAACTTCAATATTATTAACCATCAACGGAAATCGTTGTACCTGTGTATCTGAAAACACATGTACATTATCGGGCATTGATAAGCCAGCGCGCCAGCTTTCAGCAGGATCATGATTACCTTGCACCATATATACGGGAATATGCGCCTCCCACAAGCGATACATGGCACGCACAAATCGAACCTGAGCCTCTAAATTATGATCTTCACTATTATAAACATCGCCGCTAATTACAACTGCGTGAACATGTTCTCGCACGGCGATTTCAATGATATTATTGAAAGCTTCATATGTTGCTTCTGCGACGGCACGATCTACATGCCGACTCATCCCCATAGCATATTGAAAAGGAGCCCCTAAATGAAGGTCTCCACAATGTATAAAACGAAAGGGTTGCATATTGTCTCCTTTCCTAACTTATAGAATACTAACATCTAATTATACTATATATTTCTATATAATATATAAGATATCATATTGTAAACTAATTTATTTATATAGTTGACAATCAGTACTTAAGAATACTACAATTACATTGTAAATATATTCGTTTTTATAAGTTAACAATAACAAGGAGGCTATAATGGCACTTCCAGTAGAGCAACAAACCCAAGTGGGTTCTTATGAAAAAATATTAACCATTGCCAATCGTATATTACATGGTGGCGAAATCACTAAAGAGGAAGCTATCGATTTAATCCATACCTCTGATGAAGATACTATGATTTTATTGGCTATGGCAGATAAAATAAAACAACATTTCAACGATAATTCCGTCGACATTTGCGCAATTGTAAATGCTCGTTCTGGTAAATGTCCTGAAAACTGTAAATTCTGTGCACAGTCTGCGCACCACAATACAGGCGTTCAAGAATATCCATTTATGGATGATGAATCGATTTTAGAGACTGCTAGAAAAGCAAAAGAAGCTGGTGCTATTCGCTTCTCAATTGTTACAAGTGGCCGCAATACTTCTAACCCTAATGAATTTGAACAAATCTTACGCGTATTAAAAAAAATTCGCGAAGAAATTGGTTTAGAAATTTGTTGTTCTCTTGGTTTATTAACCTATGAACAAGCTCTTCAATTAAAAGAGATTGGTGTTACTCGCTATCACTCCAATATCGAAACGGCACCAAGTCATTTCCCTGACATCTGCTCTACACATTCCTATGAGGACAAGATGTCTACCATAGAAAATGCTCAAAAAGCGGGCATTCGCGTTTGCTCTGGCGGTATCTTAGGTCTGAACGAAACTCTAGAACAACGCGTAGAAATGGCGTTTGAACTTAAACGCCTTAACATTGATTCCATCCCATTAAACATATTAAATCCGATTAAGGGTACTCCATTCGAACATAACAAAGCGTTAAAACCTATGGAAATTTTACGTACCTTCGCTGTATTCCGCTTCATTTTACCTCATGCGTTAATTCGTACCGCTGGCGGTCGAGAAGTAAATCTTCGAGATTTACAATCGTACGCACTAAAAGGCGGGCTTAATGGCATCATGGTAGGCGGTTATTTAACAACAGGCGGTAGATCCCCTCAAGACGATTTACAAATGATTAATGATTTGGAATTAACCCGTACAACCGCTCAGCTATAAACTAACGGTTGTTTCCAATCACTAGTGGATATCTTAAATTTTACCTATCTACAAATACTGTAACACCTTTGGGTGTTTAGAATTCATTTACACATAAAAAATACCTAGCTAGTTGCTGTCTAGCTAGGTATTTTTATATTTAATTTTTTAAATTTATATCTAAAATATTAAATTCAAACGATTTTATTGCCATAACAATCTATAAATGGCTTGACCATTCGTATTGCCTTCAATCGGTTCAGGATCTTTATCATAATCAACATTATCATATTGAGTGCCGTTTGGCATATACGCATCTACTTCTAGAATTTCCATAGTCCGATTATAACGGCTAATATATACCTTATAACGAAGTTCATCGCCACCAGGTTCATTAACTTTTAGCCAAAGAACGGCATCATAATCGCTTTTTTGAACACTATCATTATCTATAAACAGTTGATTACCTTTGTCATCAGGACTTACATAGTACCAATCAGTCGCTTGTGCTGTATTCGAATATGTTATGAGGCAAAAAAAGGCCATCAAAGCTATAAGCAACTTCATAGTGGCCCCCTTTCTAACCCAACAACAAAAGTCTTATAACTAGAACGATTTTTTTAAATATCTTTAAAAAAAATAAAGAGAAGATATTATTCTCCTCTATTATCATATCAAGAAGTATGGCATTTATCAACATTTAATAAACGAAATTTACATTTCATCTAAATTTCATAAAATATCTTTTAGAAGTTCATTTTATTTTCATAGTATTTACTTATAATTACTACATCAAATGATAATTATAAGTAAATATTCCCTGATTACTTAATGTATTTATCTCCCGACAAGTAATACTAACCCCAAACCTACTACTTGTTTAAATACATAGGTCATTTGATGTTAATACTAACACTCCCCTTACATGAAAAAGGACTCCATACGGAGTCCTTTTTTCGTTGTCAAACCTATACACTTATGCAAAACGCTGCTCTAGGGCAGCGTTTTATTTTGTAATTCACGACCTAAATCAGATGGTACAGGTGCGATAACAGTCACCTGATCAGATTGTCCATATGGTATAAATGTCAACGAATAGGCATGTAAGGCCTGTCTCGTATACGGTTTATTCCGCAGACCATACATGGCATCGCCAACGATAGGATGACCAATATGAGCCATATGAACGCGAATTTGATGAGTTCGTCCGGTTAGTAATGTAAACTCTAACAACGATTGTGCATCATCATGTTCAATCACATGATATTCTGTTACAGCATCTTGACCAAAGGGATCAACACAGCGGCGATTATCAAATACCGGATCCACACCGATAGGTTCATTTACTACACCAGCAGCTGTAATATTTCCTTCTACGAGACCGCGATAGATACGGTGAATTAGACCTTCTTGTAACTGTTTAGTATAGTATTGTTCTGCCTCACGGGTTTTGCCAAACATAATAACACCTGTTGTATCTCGATCCAAGCGATGAACAGGCCGAATTTTGTGAACTTCGCCACGTTTAGCATAATAGCCAGCCACAAGATTACTCAATGTATGATGTTTTGTTTGACCTGCCGGATGAACTAGCATAAATGGAGGTTTATATACAACCAGTGTGTGGCCATCCTCATAGAGAACCTCTATAGGCCCTTTTTCAACCTCTACACCATAATCCTTATCTTGTGGTAACTCAATAGTAATAACATCGCCTTTTCTTAGCATCCGCTTGGAATGAGCAACGCGGCTATTCACCTTTACGCGTTTTTTCCGAAATATCATCTGCACATTTCGAGAGGATAAAGAAAACCGTTCTTTTACATAAGCAGATATTGTCGTATCTACCTCTTCCTTTACTGTATATGTTCTCCAGCTCATATTACCACCATTCGTTGATATATGTATTTTGTTTAGGATATACCATATCTAGATAATCAATCCAATGAGATTCGCCTTGCAATTTACCTTCAAATACAAGTTCTTTAGCTGAAACAGCCCCCATCAACAGAGCTGCTAGACCTCCAATATCTATAGTGATGTCAATTTCATCCACAGATTCATGAGAAACGCGTTTTACGTTAAGCAAAGTGCTTTCACCTAGGGCAAGTGCAAACATACCATTATTCCAATCGCATAATGTATCGGTAACCTTTACATTTAGGGTGATTGGCATCATAACGGCTTCTGGATTAACAGGTATCGTGGTCAATGCAGTTTCTACGTCTACGATACGCGCCATCATATACGGCATCGTCGTATGACCTGTTTTTCCATCAGGGACAAATTTATAACCGGTGTCATGCAAACCCTCATTCCAGCGAATACTTTCACCTTGAGAACGATGGTTATAAAAATAATTAAGCAAACCACGTTGAGCACGACGTGTTGTATATACAAATTCCGTAACTGGAATTTCAGGGGCACCCAAACGATATACGGCATACCCTTCAATTTGGCCTTCATCATTTTTTACGACCGCAATGTTCACACCTTCAGCAAAGAAGCTGCCCAATAGACGTTTCCACTCCTTCTCGCTGCGCTCTGCATAGCCGCACAAGCCCTTTGTATACGCTTTGTAAACAGGATCAAGCAAGGTCCATTGTTCTACATCATTTAACAATCCAAAGGATAGTGTTTTATCCGTCAAAGGACGCAGATTCTCTAATGGCATCGTCTGTACCCATTGATGAGCATACAAGTCCCAGCCATATTGTTGGTAAAAGCCCGCTTTAGAAGGCATTAAAATAGTAATCCCTTGACCACGACGTCGCAATTCTTCTAAGGAGTGCAATAATAACGCACCACCTACGCCGCCGCGACGTGCGGCTGGATGAGTAGCAACACCGACCATGTAGCTAGTAGGTAAGATAGCACCTCGCACATTGATGTTGTATTGGCGCAAATGAACAGTGGAGAGCAATTGTCCCTCTTGAACACCTACAACAGTATTTTCTGGTTCATAACAGTTAGAAAAATAATATTGAAAGAACGGATCTTCTTTTGGTTCAAAGCAATACGCCCAAAGCGCTTCTACTTGTGGCGTATCTTGTGATGTAGCAATTCTAAAATCCATACTAGTTCCTTTCTATACTAAACAGCTCTAGGCTATATATTTTATATTGTAGAATGTATTTCACATACTCTACCTTTTATTATAACGGAAAAGAGTGGTACCATACAGTACCACTCTCATATTCGTTATTAGATTGACCTAATTATTTACCGCCGTTTGCATTATCTGCTTCATTAGCATATACAGCATCATACTTTTCTGCAAAATGATCAGGATTATAAGATTCTTTCGCTTGACGAAGACCAGGCAAGCCCATATCTTCTTCACGATTGATAAATTCTACATTACTAAATTCATGGCGGATGAATTCATTGTTAATTGCTTGATACAAACCGCGAATATCTGGATTGGCTTTTTCGATGTGAATTAAAGCCATTCTATCATTCATTAATTCGCCGATACTGAAAGCCTCTACGCGACCAAACAACTTAATAGCACCGCCTTTTAAGCCCAATACATCCCAATGATCAAAGAGTAAATTAATAGCCACTAATTCATCTTCGATACCTTCTTCGTGATGGGTTTCCACCCAAGACGCTGCTGTTTCACGACACAATGGAATGATGTCTTCTGTAATTGGCACATATTCATAGTTGGAATATTGCATGCGGAATTGATTCAAGTGATTTTTCTTTTGACGGAATTTCTTACCAGACAAGTTGATAAGATCTTCAGACTTATAAATGTATTCGTAGTTGTCGCGGTCAGGTGTAAATTCATAACGGCCAGGACATAACTCTTCCATACGTTCTTTTACAACTTTGCTAACACCTTTAAAACGGAATGGCAAGTTGTTTTCTACGAACCATTCTTTAGCGCGCAATAAACCATCGAGGAACTTTGCATCTTTACCGGCAAATGGAGGCAATAGGAATGGTTCACGTTTACCGCCACCTTGGATGTACAATACGCCGTTCTCCTCAGCCCAACGAATACCATACGCATCTTGCCACATAAACAATGTAGTAAAGCAATTATCAGATGCTTCGTAATGATGTTGTTCAAAATATTTATCGATTAATGGTTTGTCTCTTAGTTCAAAACGTTTAAATTCTAAAATAATAATCCCTCCTATCAGATTCCTCTTTTGAGGTTACCGTCATCATTGGTAAAAGTCGAATATAGCCTAATATTTATTAGGATTTTCGTAATTCTCTATTGAAGTCACTTAGTTTGTAATTATAATTTAACAGATTCACCTAATTCAAAGTTTCCGTCGGTTGTAATTACCTTATCGCCTTCGTTTAGGCCTGAAATAATTGCTACATCATCATCTACTGTAGTACCAACTTCAACGACACGTACGTCAACCGTATTATTTTCAGTCAATACATATACGTATTTGCCGTCTTGGTTTTCGCGAACCGCTTTGCTTGGTACAGTGAGCATCTTCGCTTTTATATCTGACTCGATGATGAGCGTATAGAACTCGCCAGCCTTGATAAGGCCTTTGTCATTGTTGAAAGTAGCTTTCACAAGAACGCTTGGCACATTTTCTGGCTGAGTCACATCTACATAGGTCAATTCACCTGGTAACTCTTGGTCACCTACCTTGAGAAGTACCTTAATACCCTTTTTAGCATCTGGTGTGCCCAGTTTCATCGCCGCATCACGAGGGATGCTAAGAGAAGCTACCATCGGTGTCGATTGTTGAATCATCATGAATGGACGATCAGCAATAGCCATTTGACGGTCTTCATTGTAAATAGCAGTCACCGTACCAGCTATAGGAGCTACGATTGTAGATGCTGCCATTTGTGCAGATACTTGAGCGATTTGAGCTTGGATGGCTGCCGTATTGGCACCACCACCGCCACCACCAGTGGTTACTGTCGTAGTTTGTGGTTGAGACCGTTCTACAATGCGATCATATTCTTTTTGTGTAATCATGCCCGCTTCACGCATTTTCTGTGCCTGTGCTAATTGAGCACTATCTACGGACGCTGCTGTCGTAGTCGTCACAGATGTCGCATAGGACTGAGCTTGCGCTTGTGCTAACTGGCCTTGTAAGGATGCTAGCTGTTGCTGTAAAGCCGATGTATCTACAGTTGCCAAAGTTTGGCCTTGCTGCACTTGATCGCCTACTTTCACAGCATATGCGACCTGCCCCGTCAAAGTCGGTGTAACCGTCGCCTTATTAAGAGCTGTCACATTGGCGTCATTATGGATCTGCAGCGGCATATCCTTGTATGTTACATCAGCAACGGATACAGTTTTCGTACCGCAACCAGCAATGGCCAAGGCCATCATCACAACACCAAGCATAGCAACTACAGAATAAATTCGTTTTAATTTCATTCTGTCACTTCCTGTCATATTGATTTTTATCAATACCTTAGTATATCATAAAATCAATTAGAATTGTATGAAAGCTAATTCCTTTAATTAATGGATATAACGGAGGTTCTCATGGAAGAACGGATGGATTTTAGAATTTTAAATAACGGCAGCTTCATTCCCTCTATCGGTTATGGCACCTATAAAACAGGCAGCGAAGGAGAAACAGAACAGGCCGTAGCCAACGCACTAAACGTAGGCTACCGCTTGCTCGATACAGCTGCCTACTACGGCAATGAAGAGGCCGTTGGCAGAGGCATCAAAGCATCTGGCGTTAAACGTACTGACATTGTTATTACCACAAAAATTTGGCATACCGACGCAGGCTACGATAATACAATGCGTGCTGTTGAAAGCTCTTTAAAAAAATTAGACACTAATTATATCGACATTATGCTCGTACATCAACCCCTTGGCGACTATTACGGTTCTTGGCGCGCCATGGAAGAGTTATACGATCAAAACGTATTGCGTGGATTAGGCCTATCTAACTTTTACGAAGACCGATTAATCGACTTGTTATATCACTGCAATGTGAAACCTGTGGTGAACCAAATTGAATGTCATCCATTCAACCAACGCCAATCTCTTATTCAGTTGATGAGAAAGCATCAAGTAGTGGGTATGGCTTGGTCTCCGTTCACTCGTGACCGCCAACCAATTTTTGACCATCCTATCATCAAAAGCTTGGCTGAAAAATACGGAGTTTCAAAACACCAAATTATCTTGCGTTGGCACATTCAACGTGGCATCATTCCATTGCCAAAGGCAAATAACGTGAGCCACATGGAAGCCAACTTTGATGTATTCGATTTCAAACTTACAAACATCGACATGGACGTTATGGAATTGTTAGACCAACAAGACTTCTTGGAAGATCACCACACTGCACCAGGTCTTGAAAGACTTTTACAATTAAAATAAAATATAAAAACAAAACCACTTATATCTACTCCTCTAAGAATAGATATAAGTGGTTTATTTTATTGCATTTTATTTAGGTACATTAAATACAGCTTGAACAAGTATCATATAAATTACTGTACCGGCAGCAATCGATATGAGCATGTTACGTTTCCACAAATGTAATCCAACCGTAACAACTAATGCTATAAGCTCAGGGATACCATAGGGATATGCTAAAACGACGGTCTCCTTAAAGGTATATACAACGAGCATGCCCATAACAGCAGCCGGCAAAGCCTTGCCTAAAAAGAGCACAAAATCCGGCGCCTTTTTTCCTGGTGGAAACACGAGGAAAGCTCCAAAACGAGTAAGTAATGTACCTGCCACAACAATAGCAACAGTAATGACCATTTCTGTACTAGTCAAGATGTACACCTCCCCACTTGTACGCAATATAGCAGGCTACCAACATACAGCTCATAGATAAAAGCATAAAGAGTGATTTTCCCACCAACAAGAGCATCACGATTGCCATAGCTGCACCAGCTACACCAAAGGCTCTAATTTTGTTATTCTTTGCATTAAGTAGCATTTCAAGGAATACCACAATGAATAGTCCAGGTAATACAAAGTCAATGCCTCGTAAATCTACAGCAGCCAATAGATTACCAAATAAACCGCCTATAAAGGTACTAAATACCCAGAATACATAGTTGAGCCAAGACACGTGGAAATAAAACCACTTTTCATCTACATCATCAGGCAATTTTGTAGCCATATTAATAGCAAAGCTTTCATCACACATCCAAGCTACGGTAGGGAACCATTTCCATCCCATATGTACATATTTCTGCAGCGCAGATAGACCATAGAAGTAGTGGCGGCCATTGACGAACATGGTCAAAACAAAAGCGTTTAACGGATCAAAGCCCGCCATAAGCATGCCAATAGTTACGAATTCCATGGAACCTGCGAAAATAGTGGCTGCTAAAACAGGCGCCGTCCACCAAGGGAATCCTTGGCTCGTAGCATATAAACCAAATCCTAAGCCTATGAAAAAGAAACTTATGCCCATAGGAACCATAATAGGAAATGCAAAAGAAAAGGCACTTCGATGCTTTATGTCACTCAATGGATTTTCTCCTTTCGAAATCATACATTATATATTATGTAAACGATAGTCAAAACTAATCTTAGTCCTCTTCTAGACGATAAAACTAATTTGAACAATAATAAAAGACACCATATGGTGTCTTTTATATAAGCTATTTTATTATACATTGTATATAATTAGTGTCAAATTTTGATGGCTTTAACCAAATGTATTATAAAGCGCGCGTTAAAATTTCACGAGCTACGTCTGGTGTTACATCGCCTTTTTCACCAAGTCGAGTCATGCCATGGTCTTCTAATTGTTTCACAACTTTATCAACGGCTTCTTCGCCTAGACCATAGTCTTTCAAATGTGTAGATACGCCAAGTGACTCGAAGAATTCACGCGTTTTAGCGATAGCCTTATCTGCTTTCTCTTCCTTTGTACCTTCTGTAATATGCCATACACGTGTAGCATATTGCGCCAATTTATCGAGTTTATCGGCTTTTTTCACCTCTAACAAGGCAGGCAATACGATAGCCAATGTAATACCGTGGTCAAGATGATATGCCGCCGTTAACTCATGACCAATAAGATGTGTTGCCCAGTCTTGTGGCACACCGGCACCGATTAAGCCATTTAACGCCAAGGTTGAGGCCCACACGTGATTAGCACGAATGTCGTAGTTTTCTGGATTTTCTACTGTTTCTTTGCCGATTTCAATCATAGTTTTCAAAATGCCTTCACTGAAACGATCTTGAATACGGCCATCTACAGGATATGTTAAATATTGCTCTGTGGTATGCACGAATGTATCAATAACGCCATTCTTAACTTGTTTTTCAGGCAATGTGAAAGTCAATGTTGGATCAAGCATGGAGAACTTAGGAAATACTAAGCTACTGAATACAGGGTATTTACCGTCACCATAAGTAATAACTGCACCATTGTTCATTTCAGAACCAGTCGCAGGAAGCGTCATAACTGTACCAAATGGTAATGGATTTGGTACTATCTCTACCGGAACCTCTGGCACACCAGCTTTCATAACCTCAACAACAGGACCATCATAAGTAGCGCCCATAACGATAAGCTTTGTAGCATCTACTACAGAGCCGCCGCCTACAGCGAGAACGAAATCTACTCCATGTTCTTTAATGAAAGCTACCGCACGTTCACAAGTTTCAAGAGATGGGTTTGGCTCAATACCGCCGAATTGTTCTACCTTGCGGTTGCCAAGTGCTTTCACAATGCGATCTATAAGACCACTGCGCACAGCAGATCCACCGCCATAAGTAATGAGCACCTTTGCATCCTTAGGTACCAATGCATCTAATTCATCTAAACGGTCTTTACCAAATACGATATGGGTTGGATTATAAAAATCAAAGTTAAACATGGTAGCCTCCTGTATATACCTAGATCTACTGTTAAATCAATCGTAATACGTATATTAAATTGTAATGCATATATTAAATTGTAATGCATATATTAAACTGTGATGTCCAAATTAAGTTGTATAAAACTACGTTTAAATTAGTCTATATAAAACTACGTTTAAATTAAACTGTATAAAACGACGTTTAAATTAAGTTGCATAAAACTACGTTAAATTAAGTTGCATAAAACTTATTAAGTGTATTATACCATTATTCGATATTTTCAGATATGCTAAAGCATATAACTTTAATCTATAGCTAACTCATATGTATTTCTCTATATACAAAATCCAAGTCACATGATAGGATATTTACATTACATATGTTGTAGAAAGGGATGTTATTATGAAATTCAAAAAATTTATTGCCCCTCTCCTCGTTGGTGTACTTGCATTCGCCATTGCTGGTTGCGGCAACAATACTAATCAAGCAGGTCAAACGCCTAAAGAAGTGAAAATTGGTGCTACTGCAGGTCCTCACGCTCAAGTGGCTGAAGCAGTTGCGAAAGAGGCTAAAAAACAAGGTATCGACCTTAAAGTAGTAGAGTTCTCTGATTACGTAACACCAGATAAAGCCCTCGCTGATGGTGACATTCAATTAAATGCGTACCAACACGTACCATTCATGGAAAACTTTAACAAACAAAACGGTTCCAATTTAGTAGCTATTGGCAAAACAATTTTGATGCCAATGGGTTTATACAGTAACTCTGTACGCAGCGCGGCTGACGTTCCAGAAGGCGCCATCGTAGCGATTCCAAATGACCCAACTAATGGTGGCCGTGGTCTTGCACTACTTGCTAAAGCAGGTCTTATTACTTTGAAAGACGGCGTTGGCTTCAAAGCAACTGTAGCAGATATTACATCTAACCCTAAAAATCTTCAAATTCAAGAATTAGAAGCAGCTCAATTACCACGTAGCTTAGATGACGTTGTAGTAGCAGCAATTCCTATGAACTACGTTCAAAGCGCTGGTCTTAACGTAGAGAAACAAGGTTTCTTCTTAGAACCTAAAGATGAGCCTTTAGCGGTTATGATCCTTGCTGTTCGCGAACAAGACAAAGACAACGAAACATACAAAAAAATTGCAGACATCTACAAATCTGATGCAATTAAACAATTCATCAATGATACTTTCAAAGGTACCATTACATCTGCAAACTAAATAAACAAAAAGCGATACCTAATTAATGAACTGCACCCCAAAAATTGGACACAATTTTTGGGGTGCAGTTCATAATGTTAGAGTATCGCTTTTCTTTTATTCTTCTCTATTTATTCTTCCGTATCGAAGGTAACATCTAGTGGTTGACGTTCCACGATATTGCGATAGCGAACGCGTGGATAGCCCATCAAGATTGCACCAGCAATAATTTTATCCTCTGGTACACCTAAAAGCTCCAACAATGGTTTGTATTCTGCTTCGCCTGCATGTTCAAAGAAGCCCGCCCAACAAGTACCAAGACCTAATGTTGGTGCATAAAGCTCTGCATAAGACAAGCAAGAGTGCCCGCTATCATGAGTGCGGTGAATATCTTTTTTTGAACCGATGGCCACTACGAGAGCTGGTGCATCGCGCAAGATATATTCCTTACCTTTATCTACTTCCGCTTGAGCAGCACGAGCGTAAAGACGCATGATAGGCACAGTTTTTGCTGCTAAGTGCATCCACTCAAGAACAAGATCAGCAATGCGACGCAATTTTTGTTTATCACGCACTACAATATACGAAATACCTTGAGTATTAGTTGCTGTTGGCGCCATTCTTGCAACGTTTAATACTTTGCGAATGAGCTCAGCAGGAACTGGTTTATTTTGATAGTTACGAATAGAGCGACGACTGCGCAAAAACAACTCAGCTTGCTCTGGCGTTAACTTAGGTTCCTGTGTAATATCAATTTGCTCCTTACGCGGTGTCATATCGCTGTCAAGAGCAAGCGTTGGGCATACGGAAACACAATGCCCACAGGAGATACAACCTCCCTTGCCAGTTATAGGCCCATCATCGGACATCACCAGCAATCCTGTCGGACAGTCAGCTACGCAAAGGCCGCATCGTGTACAGACTTCTGTATTGACGGTAAATAACATCTGATAAATCCTCCAAAAACTACTATAAAGCTTATTATAACACAAAAAATCATATGATACCTAGTTTTAACCAATTAATCTAATTGTAATGGAGCTAATCCCTGTTTCTACATGTGCCTTTTGGATGGGGCCCCGTTTCGTTAGTACAACTTGGTAAAAAAGTAAGTATACACTTGCTTGCTCCGTTCTTCGCAAAGTCGCTGCACAAGTGTATACTTACTTTTTTATCACTTTACTTATAAAGGTGTCCCATCCAAAAGGCAGATACAATCTATCTATAAAACTAACCTAGCTCCATTACAATTAAACACTAAAATAAAACTCAATAAACATCATGGTTTCACCCATTATAATAAACTTTATAGTAGTAGCGCCACGCCCACCGTCTGGAAGAAACTAGCCTGCGGCTAGTCTTTCCCTTCCCCCATCATACAAAAGCATATTGAGTAAACATCTGCCGTAGCTTGTGATGGGGAGTTAGCAATATATGGAGGGAACTTAGTCGCTTGCTATGGGACTGTTTCACAACAGGTGTAATAAAAATAAAACTAGGTATTTCTGCAGCGACTTTACGAAGGACGGAGCAAGGAAATACCTAGTTTTCTTAAAACTTTCCCCATCATACAAAAGCAGATTGAGTAATTGTCATATGTAGCTTGTGATGGGACTAGTTAATTGCAGGTGCTCAAATAATAAAAAGAGTTCCCTATGCAGCGACTTTACGAAGGACGGAGCAAAGAGGGAACTCTTTTTATTATTTATTGAGTTGTCGCAATGTAACCGGGCCCCATCACAAGCGGAAAAAGCATTTACTCAAATGCTTTTATTAGTTCCATGTATTCCGCTTTGTGTGTCAGTCTCCAGGTCCCAAAGTCAGGTTCTGGAGCTTCGTTTAGTGTATTTGCTAATGCTTCCATAAATTCAGGGATTTTTGTAGCCACGATGTGCCCTGCCATTTTACCAAAGTTTTCAGAGCCCATGTGTTCAGAGCCGCCATCAACTAGCATAAAGGAAACGGTAGGCTTCTTATCCACTAATTTAACAGAGCCATGGAATCCAATTTCACCAATTTGATGTGTACCGCAAGAGTGCGGACAGCCAGAGATGTGTAAACGAGGGAGTTTCCTAGTATCTACGCCCTTCTCTTCAAGGTGTGTAAAGATTGCTTTTAATAGACCATTAGAATCTTGAATCCCAATTTGGCATACCGTAGAACCTACACAGGATACAGAACGACGGAATTCATTGATAGCACTATCATCTGTTAAGTCTGCAATCTTACGTGCTTCGTCAGCAGTGAGATTGATAAAATACAGTGATTGATCAGGTGCAATACGAGCTTCAACTTGATCTAATGTCACGGCATAATCAAGAGCAGCCAAGAGGTGTGCAACGTTTGCATCTCCACCTACTGGATGGTATTCCACATAGTAAAGCCCCTCTTGTTTTTGCCGATGAATGCGATGGTTTACAACAGAATCGTCACGTTTTCCTGTTTTTGTAATTTCATAGGCGTAATCAGCAGGATTTATCGTTAGCTGTTCTACCTCTTTTACCATAGCCAAGGTTTCTTCATAGGTTTTGATGAAAGCTTCGGCTCCTCCCATTTCAGCCGGCATGTAACGTGTACGAGCTTTACCACGGTTCTTGAAATTACCGTGATTAGCAAATACCATAAGCATAGCTTTCACATAATACAATACATCCTCAGGTTGCACATCATGGGCCACAGGAATACCCATGCGCGGGTTCGGTCCTATCCCACCGCAAGCATACACATCAAAGGTATTATGTTTTGTTAAATTAAACCCAAGATCTTTAAACGTAGTGTGCGGCGTACTATCAAAACCATTGTCGATAGCCATTTTAAATTTACGTGGAAGCTTGATATAAAACATTTGCTCCATGAGGAACTCGCTAATAGCCGCCGCATAAGGCGTAATATCTAACGTTTCTCGCGGATCAATGCCCCTTAAGATACTGGCTACTACATTAGGGTTATCACCACCAGCACCACGATTATAAATACCATGTTCATGACACTCTTTAAAGAGATTTAGTATTGTATCACCATCAAGACCATGCATTTGTAAGCATTGACCAGTCGTAAAGTGCACATGCTGTATGTTGTATTTACAGATGGAGTCCGCCAAAAACTGCATATGCTCACGCGTCATGCGGCCTCCATTAAAACGCCAACGGCTCATACTAGAGTTAGCCCCGCGTTCCGCGTAGCTGCCAAACGCACCAGATTCACTTTTATAATCAGCAACGGACATTTCTTTTTTATAAAACTTATGCGTCATATCTTCAAACTTTGGATAATCTGCAATTAATCGATCTTTCAATTCTTGTGTAATCATACTATTACCCTCTTGGCTTATATCTATTAAGCATAATTCATAACTTTGTAAGGGTTAGTATACCATACACGAATAGGTTTGTTTGTAGCTAAGCTCACAAATTTAAATACCAAATACTAATACTATAGTTTACAATCTGTAATAATTATTACTTTTAAAATCAACATCTCTAAAATCTGAAAGACCTAGAACAAGAAAACAAAAAAGAACAGCCCGAAAGCTGTTCTCTTATGTTAAGTTCTGAAATTATATTTACTGTACTAGATTGACTAGTTCAGGTCCTATCCTACACCTGAGGACTATACCCGACCTTCGTTAGGATTATCATAAGCCTCTTTATCGATAGTACCCATGATTTTATCTACTACGAGAGCATTTGTTAAGGAACCAGATACGTTCAAGCATGTACGGCC
>ENA-OWLZ01000019-OWLZ01000019.1-metagenome-genome-assembly--contig:-NODE-19-length-41996-cov-13.254000_pt1 | contig 41996 bp, 36 predicted proteins | sample MGYA00245341_ERZ651117 | MGnify/ENA primary metagenome ERZ651117 (study PRJEB26857, sample SAMEA4031763) | metagenome | biome: human; feature: oral; material: saliva | place: Philippines | collected 2014... | reverse complement strand
TTTGGCCCAAAACAAAAAGGAATTAAGCAACAATTAGTTGCTTAATCCCTTCCTATAATTCTTCATCAACACTATTTGACAAAGAGCCAAAAAAGATTCCACTTTTCCTAACGGATATCTTCATAATAACTGTAATGTTGCACCGGTTCGAGCCTTCCGTCTCTCACCTTCGAAGCTTCAAACGCGGAGTAAGGTACAAGCCCTACTCCGCGTTTGCACAGTGGTTGAATGAAATGAGCTTCGCTGTAGCCAGCTAGCTCATTCCTATTCAACTTTGTGGGGGAAAGAAAACGAAATACTCTAAATACATAAATATATTTAGAGTATTTCTGTCTTTCTCCCTCACATTCGATGCGTATCACATTACTGTTATTATAGAATCCGTTCGTCTTTGTGGAATCATTTTTTCGCATTTTATAAATTTTCTATTTTTTGGCGTTACCATGAACAGCCACAAAATAGTGAGATTTCTTAGTTGTATTCTTAGTTAACATCCTCGGTACGGAGTTTCACGCGTTTAATCACCACTTGATTCTCCGTTTCGCGAATGTAGTTTTTCAAGTTCTCAATAATGATTTCTTCATCATTATGAATGCGAATCACGAGCTCATATTTCTCGCCATCGAGTTCGCGTGCTTCGACTTGAATCGATTGATAATCTTCAAAGTGACAGTAATTATAAATCGACTGCACAATGGTTGGATCTGGAATTTCACAGTAAATATTTACTTGACGATGTTTCCCTTGCAAGATTGGTTGATACGCTAATTTTTGGACGCTGACAATAATCGCGGCGCAAACCGAACCGAAAAACCAGAATCCTCCGCCAATCGCAAGCCCAATCCCGGATGTTGCCCAAATTCCTGAAGCGGTGGTCAATCCACTCACGCGTTTTTCACGCATAAAGATGATCCCCCCACCGATAAAGCTGATACCACTGACAACTTGAGCAGCCACACGAGCTGTATCGTATTGCGGTGTATCCAGAAAGGCCTCTTTTGAAATAATCATCATTAAGCAAGAAGTGAGCGCCACAATCATATGTGTTTTTACTCCTGCTTGCTTATTTCTGGAGGTACGTTCGTAACCGATGGCAAGTCCACAAATACATGAAATTAAAATCGCCAAAAAATGACGCGTTTCTATCATTGCGTTAAATGGTTGCATTACATTGATTGTATTTAAATCCACGGTTTTCCCTCCTTATTTCTATTAAAAAAGTACTATTTATCATACTCTTTTTTTATTTTTTTGTCAATAGAAAACGCATTCAAAAATCTTCTGCATAAAAAGAATACGACAAACTTGCCGTATTCTCCCCATTTCTATAGTTCTAGCCCTTCTTCTTTAATGAGCTTTTCTTCTAGAATCGTAAACATTTCTTTTGCGTCTTCTTTTCTCGTTGAATCCAATAATGCTTCAACTTGGACTAAGACATGTTTATTCCCGAATTGAATCGCGATTTTATCTCCGACTTTCACGTCTGTTGAAGATTTCGCTACTTTATCATTAATAAACACACGTCCCTTGTCGGCTACTTCTTTTGCAACCGTACGGCGTTTAATTAATCGTGATACTTTTAAAAACTTATCGAGTCTCATCATTTTCCTCTTTTCTACCAAAATTTCTAAGTAAGGTCTTTCCTTTTGGAATTAGAATCCATTCGCGTTTTGTAAATAAATTCCATTTCATCGTGCCTGCTAGGAAAATCACCACTCCTATAAAGGCAAAGACAATTGAAAAGACACAGGCTATCGTTCTAGAATTTCGCAAGGTTGTAAAATGCCATGCTCCATATGAAAATACCGAAACAACGCCCGTCATGCCAAGCGCAATGTCCGAAAGTTTCTGCATAAAGTTCCCGTCACGCAAAGCACTTGTCAGTATCTCTTTTGCAAAAGCCATCATCACACCCATCATGACAAAAAGCCCAAGAGATGTCGCAAGGCTGGCGCCAAGCGTTCCAAATATCGCTACGAATAAGTAGTTCGTACCAGCTTTCACTGCAAGTCCTGCTGTGAGTGCTAATAGTGTTTTTGGATATTGATGCTGACTTTGGAAAATACCGTGTAGCGACATAATTACAGATGCAAAGAAAATACTGGTGACATAGACAAGCAATACTACCTGCCCTTTTGCATCTCCAAAGAGTGCAGTATTTAACCATGGCAAGATGGCGATCATCCCCATCGTTGCAACGAGCGAGAAAGTCATCGTCATTCGAAGAAGTGAAGCAGATAGCCTCTTAAACTCTAAGTCATGCCCTTTTTTGTAGGCGCGCGATAACATCGGCATATAGCTTGATGAAAATCCGATTCCGACCACCATTCCTAATTGAACAAGCGGCTGCCCTCTATCATAAATCCCCTTGAAATCTTTTGCTATTTCCGGAAGCATTCCTTGATGGGTTAACACATTATACACCGAGAACGAATCCACCAATTGGAACAAGACTAAAATCGAACTGAGCAGACAGATGGTTCCCCCTTCAAAGGCAAAGCGTTTAAAGAGATGCCCAAATGTCGGTACTTCCATTTCTACTGGCGTAATCGTCAACCCGTCGAGCGGATTTTTTGTATCTTTAACTACATAATACAACATCACAAGAATCGCAAACACTGCCGCAATGGTCGCACTCGACATCGCCCAAGTACCCATCGTGTAGTAGTCTGAAAAGGCGCTACCAAACAGACTCGCCACAAAGAGAATCACCGCGACACGAACGACCTGCTCCACCACTTGTGAGATGGCAGTCGGCATCATTCTAAAGCTTCCTTGGAAATAGCCCCTTGTGATGACTAGAAACGGCATCACTAGAAACATCCACGATACGCTTTGAACGACTGGCAAGAGTTCTACGTCTCCCATCCAGTGGGCAATCATTCCAGCCCCCACATAGAGAAAGGCAAAAATCCCCACTCCAATAAGGCTCGCAATCACGAATAGCTGCTTCAATAATTTTTTTAAATGTGTCGACTCCAAGTATTCCGCGACTACATTGGACACGAATACCGGGAATCCAGTTAATGCAAAGGTCATGCCGATTCCATAGATGGGATACACCTGTTGATAGACATAAAATCCGGTGTTCCCTACCATGTTTTGGAAAGGAACTCGGTACACCGCACTTAAAATCTTCGCAATAAACGCGGCAATCGAGAGCGCAATCGCCCCTTGCATCATCCCTTTACTATTTATCTTCTTCATGTTTTTCCTCATCGCGGGCTAAAATTTCCCCGCATGTTTTTACAAACAGTTTAACTTGCTCTAGCCATAAATCAACAGGCTTTTGCGTGATATTTAATAAAATCTGAAGACTTTCACCCTTGTTCGCCACTTGTGCTGGTAATTTCACTGGACCAAGCGCTTCAAAGACTGGTACCCCTTGCAGGCGAGTCGCAGTCGGCGGTGCAATCGTAATTGTCACCGAATTGTCTTTCCGTTTAATCGATACGGCATCAATCTCGTTGGCATAATGCTTAATCAAGCCAACCTCTGCTAATGCACTCACTTCATCTGGGAAGTCACCGAAGCGGTCGATAAAGTCATCGAGCAATTCTTCATACGCTTCCACACTATCAATCGAGCGAATCCGTTTGTACATCTCGATTTTTTGTCGTTCGTCTTGAATATAGCTTGCTGGAATATACGCATCAATTTGTAAGTCGATTTCAACCGTTTCTTCGTCCGACTTCACTTCTTTTCCTTGTTTCTTCAACACGGCTTCACTTAATAATTGAGAATATAAATCGAATCCGACCGAATCGATAAATCCGTGCTGTTGTTTCCCAAGTAAATTCCCTGCCCCACGAATCGATAAATCACGCATGGCAATCTTGAACCCAGAGCCAAGTTCTGTAAAGTCGCGCATCGCTTGCAGACGCTTCTCGCTGACTTCTGTTAATACTTTGTCTGGTTGATACATGAGGTACGCATAGGCAATGCGGTTTGTACGCCCAACACGTCCCCGCAATTGATACAACTGCGAAAGTCCCATATGATCCGCGTCTTCAATAAAGAGAGTATTAACGTTTGGAATATCCACCCCGGTTTCGATAATCGTTGTCGTCACTAACACATCGTATTCCCCTTCAATAAATTGGTAGAGAATATTTTCGAGCGTCGTCTCACTCATTTGACCGTGAATCACACCGACACGACATCCTGGAACGAGATTTCTTAGTTCATCCGCCTTCTTCTCAATCGTCTCAACTCGATTGTATAAATAGAAGACTTGTCCCCCACGAGCCATTTCACGCTCGATACCGTCACGAATCGTCATCGGGTTTTGTTCCATCACGAAGGTTTGCACCGGATAACGGTTTGCCGGTGGTGTCTCGATAACGGATAAATCACGTACCCCAAGCATAGACATATGCAAGGTTCTTGGAATTGGTGTTGCCGTGAGCGTCAATACGTCCACTTGTGATTTCAATTGTTTCAACCGTTCCTTATGCTTCACTCCAAAGCGTTGTTCTTCGTCGACTATTAAGAGTCCTAAGTCTAGAAACTGTACGTCTTTTGAAAGAAGACGGTGAGTCCCGATGACGATATCCAATGCTCCTTTACGAAGCTTCTCAATCGTTTCCTCTTGTTCTTTTTTACTACGGAAACGACTTAATAATCCGATGGTAAATGGATAATCCGCAAAGCGTTGTACGAAGTTCTCGTAATGTTGCTCAGCCAGAATCGTTGTGGGTACCAAGACAGCCGCTTGTTTTCCATCCATGACCGCCTTGAAGACCGCACGCATGGCGACTTCCGTCTTCCCGTATCCAACGTCTCCGACAAGCAGACGGTCCATCGGTTTGTCCTTTTGCATGTCTTCCTTAATTTCCGCCACACTTCGCAGTTGATCTTGCGTCTCCGTGTATGGAAAGGCCTGTTCGAATTCTTGTTGCTCAACCGTGTCACGGCTAAACGCATATCCTTTTTCAGCGTCCCGTTTGGCATATAATTCGATGAGTTCATCGGCGATATCTTCAATCTTGGCCGTTACTTTACGTTTCGTCTTCGCCCATTCCGTACCACCCAATTTATTGAGTTTTGGAACTTTCGCGTCCGATGAAACATATTTTTGAACGAGCTTAATTTGAGTAACCGGAACAAATAAATTCCCGCCATCTTGATAATGAATCGACATGTAGTCTTGGTGGATACCGCCAATTTCTAATGTCTCCATCCCTTGGTACACACCGACCCCGTGGTTCACGTGGACCACATAGTCTCCAACCGCTAATTCGGTATAGCTCTTCAAGCGTTCTGCGTTTGAGATTTTTTGGTTTCTCGGCGCGCGTTTCGTGAGTTTATTGAATAATTCGCGTTCTGTAAGAATGGCAAATTTATCCTCTGGCAGTTCAAATCCATTGTGCATCTTGCCAACCATGATTTGAAGTTGCCCTTCCAGTATCGTTCCGTTTGAAATCACACTCTGAATTTCAAAATCGGCAAAAATTTGTTCCACCTTTTGCGCGCGTTTTTCGTCATCGACTAAGACGATAACCGTTGCGCCTTGTTTCTTCCAGCGGTCTGCTTCGACTTTCACCATCGGCATTTGCGAGAAGAACTGTGTCATCGTGCGCATCGTAATCGGATGAATGGCATCAAGCGCTAATCGTCCGAGCCCTTTTTGGAAAATGGCGAAATACGTTCTCGAGAGTGGACTATCTTTTAATACTTTTCGCCCATCTTGAACGAGCGACAAACCAGAAGCAATCGCCCCCGTTTCGATATGGTGCGTCTTCCAATAGCCCGCCTCTTCTTCTAAGGTTTTGCTCTTTTCAATAAAACGAGCGTAATCATCAATAATAAGGTACGCATCTTTAGAAACATAATCTAATAAGCTGGTCTTCTCAGGATAAATACACTCCAAGAAGTACGTTAAGTTTGATGGAATTTCTCCATTTTCTAATTGTGCATCGATGGCTTGTTGAATATTTGTGACTTGGTCTTTTCGTTCTGTACTTTGAGCCGCCTTCACGTCCTTTTCATAGAGCGCATGAATTTTGGCTTGCGCCTTCCAGATAGCTTCCTTTTGAAGCGGCAAGTCCGTGGCAGGTAAAATGCGCACATTTTGAATCACATCCATCGAACGTTGTGTCTCCGCATTAAACGCACGAATCGAATCCACTTCTGTATCAAAGAAGTCCAGACGGAGTGGATATTCTTGGTCTAATGGGTAAATATCAACGATACTTCCACGAAGCGCAAATTCACCAGGAGTCGCAACCATATTTTCACGACGATAGCCTAATTCTACTAACTGCTCCACAAAGGCATCCATCGATTCGACCTCAGAACCGATGGCGAGTTCAATAGAGCTCTTTTTCCACACTTCTGCTGGTACTAAGAGTTTTTGAATCCCAGAGAGCGGCACAATGACGATTCCTTTTTGCCCTCGACCTAAGAAATCGAGCGTGCGAATGCGTTGGCTTACCACATCCGGTGACTTTACTGAAAAATCCGCTGCAAGAGACTCTTCTACCGGGAAGTGATGGACAACCTCATCGTCATACCACTCCGATAGCTCCTCGTATGTCTGTGTTGCTTGTAAGAGTGTTGGTGTCACAATCACCAATTGCTTGTCTAATTTCTCAAATGCACACGTCTGGGCCAAGTGCTTTACTGACCCACTAAGTCCTAGTACAAGTTGACTCTCATGAAGAGGAAGTGTATCCAACCACTCCTTAAATCCTTTCAGTTTACTAATCGTTTGTTGCACTAATTGCATAATGTTCTCCTTTTTTCCAACGACAAAAAGAGACCGCAAAAAAATTTGCAGCATCTCTTTTCCTCTATTTGTTAATTAAATTGATTCATTGTTTTGACGAAATCATCCGTTTCAATCCACGAACGAATCGCATCGACACTCTTTTGCACTGCAAAAATAATGTCCTCTTCTTCCTCTTTTTCAAAGCGGTTGAGCACATGTCCTACGACCGTACGTCCCTCTTTTGGACGCCCTACTCCCACTTTAATACGGTTAAACTCGCTCGTCCCCAGACACGAAATAATACTCTTAATTCCGTTATGTCCTCCGGCACCACCTTTTTGACGAAGGCGAATCTTTCCAACCGGCAGATCCATATCATCATACACAACAAGCAAGTCTTCGATTCCAATTTTAAAATAATTCATCAACGGACGAATCGCTTCACCCGATAAGTTCATAAACGTCAACGGCTTCATGAAGATGACTTTCTCGCCACCGATTTGCACTTGTGCAAACACTGCATCGAAGAGCGCCTTGTCAAAATCAAACTTCTCTTGGTAGGCCACTTCATCCATTGTCATGAACCCGACATTATGTCTTGTCCCTTTATACTTTGCTCCAGGATTCCCTAGACCAACGACTAATTTCATACTTTCACCTATTCTTTTTTCTTCTATTTTGCTATTATACCATACCCCTACACCGTCCCGTTATTAATTCACATTTTCACGAAATTGTGTTTTTTATGTATTATTTGTCATAAAAAGAGCCTTCTGAAAATCAATTTTCGGGAAATCGTGCTATACTTATTTATGGATAGTCCATCACTAATTTTTTAGGAGGTATGAATATGGAAAAATCTCAAAAACATGGTAATAAAGTAATTTTAGTCGGTGACGGTGCCGTTGGTTCTAGTTACGCATACGCACTTGTATTACAAGGGATTGCAGAAGAACTAGGAATTATCGACATCGATTTCGAGAAAACAGAAGGCGATGCGTTAGACTTATCACATGCCCTAGCTTTCAATGCCCCTAAAAAGATCTATGCAGCTAGATACGAAGACTGCCACAACGCAGACATCGTATGTATCACAGCTGGTGCTCCTCAAAAACCTGGCGAAACTCGCTTGGACTTAGTTTCTAAAAACTTAAAAATCTTGAAAAACATCGTAGACTCTATTATGGCTAGCGGGTTCAACGGAATCTTCCTAATAGCGTCTAACCCAGTAGATATCTTGACTTATGCAACTTGGAAATTCTCTGGACTTCCAAAAGAACGCGTTATCGGATCTGGTACTTCTCTAGATAGCGCTCGTTTCCGTCAAACAATCGCTGAATTAGTGGGCGTTGACGCTCGTAACGTTCACGGATATATCATGGGTGAACACGGAGACACTGAATTCCCAGTTTGGTCACATACAAACGTCGGCGGTTTACAAATCTATGAATGGGTACGTCAAAATCCAAACGTAGATGAAGAAAAATTAGTCGAAGTATTCTTCCAAGTACGTGACGCAGCTTACGAAATTATCGCTAAAAAAGGAGCTACTTACTACGGTATCGGTGCTACTCTAGCGCGTATTACGAAAGCCATCTTAAACAATGAACAAGCGATTTTCCCATTATCGGTATACCTTGAAGGTCAATACGGACAAGAAGATATTTATATCGGAGCTCCAGCCGTAATCGGACGCGACGGAATTCGTCAAATCATCGAAATTCCTCTAGCGGACTCTGAACAAGAGAAAATGGAATTATCTGTAAAAACATTGAAATCTATCATACACGATGCTTTCGAAAAATTAGAAACAGAAAATAACTAATGAAATCACAAAAACACCGGGCCAAGAAAATTCTTGGCCCGGTGTTTTTCCATTTCTTAAAATAACGCAAATAGCGGTACAAGTAGAATCGGCATAAAGATCGCTGGTAAGAAGTTTAACACTTTAATCTTTGTAATCCCAAGTAAGTTCATCGCTAAACCGACTAAAAGAACCGATCCAACTGCGGACATCGATACGGTTACTACATCATTCAAATAAGGAGCCACTAGTTGAGATAAGCCCACTAAAACTAACTCATATCCAATGACCGCTACAGCTGAAAGTCCAACGCCAATCCCTTCCGTTGCCGCTAGAAAGATAGAAGTAATCCCATCTAATACTGACTTCGTTTGAAGCAGGGTTGTATCGCCAGTAATTCCTAACTGGATTGACCCCATTGTGGCAAGTGCACCCACGCAGAAAATCATAACTGCCGCAACAAAACCCTCACCGATATTGACATTATTTTGTTTGCCTTTTGAAGCCTTCTCTTGAAGCCAGTCTGAGAACTTACGTACTCGCTCCTCCATTTGAAGCCCCTCTCCGACAACGCCACCGCAAACAAGCGATAAAATCATAATCAAGCTATTCGGTATTTGAATCGCGCCTTTAATTCCGACGAGGAATACGCATAGCGCTAACCCTTGCATGATATGTTGCGCGAAACGCTCTGAAATAATATGTCGTAAAAACACACCCACAAGCGCTCCGATGACAATTGCTGCTCCATTTATTATTATAATCACTCGAAAAACTCCTTCATTTAAACTGTCTCGTGAAGGAATTTCTCTCCTTACACTATTCCACAAATAAACTTTGCGGATCTTCAAAAGGACTTGCACCGTCCTCTTCTGTCTCGTGTTTTCGCTCTAAGAAGTACACTTCCTCAATCACCACTTCGGTCACATACACCTCTTGATGATTCTTGTTGGTGTAGCGACGAGTATTGAGACGTCCTTCCACCCCAATGCGGTCTCCTTTTTTGACAAACTTGCCGATTCGTTCCGCAATTTTGCCCCAAGCGACCACTTGGATAAAGTGTGAATGATAAGAATCATCACTGTTGCGGTAGACATTTTGCACCGCGATGGTATTATTAAACACACTCTTTCCGGAAGGTTGAAGCTGTTGCACCTCTACCTCTTTGACAACACGACCAATTAAAGACACTAAGTTCATAAGACGAACCTCCTATAGTTTTTTCTATAGTAAGCTACGTCCAGATGCTTCTAATTGGCTTTTCCTTCTTCTCTTAATTTTTGAGAAAATTCAGAAATCTTACGCAATCTGTGGTTGACCCCTGATTTTGAGATAGGCCCAGAAGGTAACATTTCACCCAACTCTTTCAAACTAATTTCTGGATTCTCTATACGGATTTTTGCGATTTCCGATAATTTATCCGGCAAGGCATCGAGTCCTACCGTATCTTCAATATATTGAATCTCTTCGATTTGACGAGTGGCTGCATTCACCACTTTATTAATATTGGCATTCTCGCAGTTGACTAAACGATTCGCCGTATTTCGCATATCACGAATAATTCGGATATCTTCAAAATGCAGCATCGCTTTCGAAGCATGAATCACGGCAAGGAAGTCTGCAATTTTCTCAGCTTCTTTCAAGTACGTGATATACCCCTTACGACGCTCAATCGTTCTGGCGTTCAATCCAAACGCATTCATCATCTGACAAATATCATCGTTATGCTCTTCGTAAATCGAATAAATCTCTAAGTGATAACGGCTCGTTTTCGGGTCATTAATCGAACCACCAGCCAGAAACGCCCCACGAAGGTAGGCACGCATCTTCTCTTCGTCTTCACGAACATTCTCTGGAACGCGCATATTAAATATGCCACTCGACTTGATATGCAAGTCTTCCAGAATCTCTTCTGTTCCATGTTTTAAACGTACGATATACACATTGTTCTTCTTCAGTTTCATCTTACGGCGAACCAAGAGTTCACTTTCTACTTGATAATACTTTTTCAAGAGCACATAAATCCGTCTGGCAATCGTCGCGTTTTCTGTTTGGATATTTAAAATCAATTGACGATTCAAAATCCCAACCGCCCCATTCATTCGAATGAGCGCCGCAAGTTCATATTTTGAATAATCATATTGCACTTCTAGTTGCGTTAGTTCTTGTTTCGTCTCTGCAGCAAATGATAGTAAGGACACAGGCCTCCTCCTTTCTCTTCTAGTCATGTTGAAGGAGCCAAGAGGAAGTCTTGGCTCCTATTTCATTGGTTATTATTCAATTCGTGCACTTTGTAAGAGACGGAATAATTCGTCGATGACTTTTTCACCATCATGGTATACGCCTTTTTCACGCAATTTAATAAAGTCAGACGACACTACTCGACATCCCTCGTCTCGCAATCCTTGGAAGTCATACTTCACTTGATAAAGATACTCTTCGTTCTTTTGTTGGTTTAAGTACTCTTCTGGCACCGCCTCTGTATTCACGAGAACAGTGTCGATAAACTGAGTTCCTAAATGGTCATGCAATACGCGCACATGATCTGCATCGGTAAAGTGTTCCGTTTCGCCAAGTTGCGTCATAATGTTACAAATGTACACCACTTCCGCTTTCGTGTCACAAACGGCTTGACCGATATCACTAATCATTAAATTCGGCAAGATACTCGTATAAAGACTACCAGGCCCTAATACGACCATATCGGCTTCCATAATCGCATTGATGACTTCACGTGCCGCCACTGGAGTTCGGCTCTCATCAAGCTTACGATTCTCGTCGTAGCAATGCACGGAAACCTTTTTAATCTTCTTACGATATTTTACGAGTTCAGCCTCACCGTCTACAATCGTTCCATCTTGAAATTCCGCACGCAGTAACAGCGGCTCTTCAGCGGCAGGATACACATGTCCTTCGACCGCCATCATACGGCTTAGGAGACGAATCGCGTCGAAAATATTATTTCCAAGCATCTCTGTTAAGGCCGCAATGATTAAGTTTCCAATCGCATGTCCGGCGAAGAATTGATCGTCTGAATTAAAACGATATTGGAAAATATCTTTTTGTAAAGTATTCATCGGAGAAAGAGCAATCAAACAGTTCCGAATATCTCCAGGCGGTACAACGTTTATATAATCTCGAATGATTCCTGAACTACCGCCATTATCGGCAACCGTTACAACCGCCGTTACATCCGCATCTCTTTTACGAAGATTTCTAAGTAGAACTGGAAGTCCCGTTCCACCACCAATAACGGTGATTTTCGGCCCTTTCTTCCTCGGAGGGTTCGGTGTTACCTCAAACATCATGAGCGTCCATTCCCTTCTTTACGACGATCCTTGTCGCGGTGAGAGATGGTCACGTTGTAAGAGTCTGATAATAATTCACGTCCGATACGTTCCGCAAAGGCTACAGAACGGTGTTGACCACCAGTACATCCGATGGCAATCGTCACGCTCGATTTTCCTTCTTTTTTGTAGCCAGGGATTGAGAAGTCGAGTAAGTCCATCAATTTATGATAGAAGGTCTTCGCTTCTGGTTGGCTCATCACGTAATCATACACTGGCTCATCTAGTCCCGTTAATGGACGTAACTCAGGGATATAGTGTGGATTTGGTAAGAAACGGACATCCATTACCACATCCGCATCGATTGGAATCCCGTATTTAAATCCAAAGGACATCACTTGAATCGTGAAGACTCCTTCACTTCCTGTTGAGAAAGCTTGCATGATTTCTTCACGTAACTTACGAGGCGAAAGATTTGTTGTATCAATCACTTTTTGTGAACGTGTCTTAATATCTTGTAATAAACGACGTTCCGCAACAATCCCATCGTAAATACGCCCTTCCCCAGCAAGAGGGTGTGTTCTTCTTGTTTCTTTGTAACGTGAAACAAGCGCATCATCGCTCGCTTCTAAGAATAAAATTTTCGTTGTAATAAAGGATGTGTTATCCAGCCCTGCAATAGCAGACATGATTTCATCAAAGAACGCGCGTGAACGTAAGTCGATTACGAGCGCAATTTTTGTAATTTTTCCAGATTCTTTAACTAACTCCCAGAATTTTGGTAGTAAACTTGGTGGCATATTATCAACACAGAAATATCCCATGTCTTCGAAACTTTGCATCGCAACAGTTTTCCCTGCCCCACTCATACCTGTAATGACGACTAATTCTAATTGATCTACTGTCATTGTCATTCTCCTATCTTAAAAGATATTGTTATCCTGATAATTATAACACATCCGGGCGTGTCATCGTTAACTTTTTAGCGAAAATACCCTTTTTATCGCACAAAAAAACGAGGACTCCCCCTCGCTTCTCATTAATCTTTCACTTGCATCACTTCAGACGGAATCTGAATATGAACTTTAGTCCCTTCTCCAACCGTTGACGCTACACTAAGCGTAACGCCTAATCTTTTGGCAATCTCTGCAGATAAGTAGAGCCCTAGCCCTGTCGATTGGTGGTTCACACGACCATTATAACCACTAAATCCACGTTCAAAAATCCGTTTGACGTCATAAGCAGCAATCCCGATTCCCGTATCTTCAATCGTTAACGTATCTTCTTCAAAAAGAATGCGAATCGTACCCTCTTCCGGTGTATATTTCACCGCATTCGATAAAACTTGCTCTACGATAACGCCTAACCACTTCGAATCCGTCACGACTTTTTTCTCAGTAGGAACATAGTCCAAATGCAATTTCTTTGAAATAAAGAATGTCGCATATTTCTTCAATAGTGGACGAATCACATCATCGATAGAAATCGTTGAAATCGATAAGTCTTGATGGAAACTTTCCATCCGAACATAGTGTAACGCTAGTTCTGTATAAGTCGTAATACGAACAAGCTCTTGACTTAATAAGGATTTCTCAGACGTTTGCGGCAACTCACGAATCAGCAACTGACTTGCGGCAATACTCGTTTTAATTTGATGGGCCCATAAAGTATAGTAGTCCACATCCTCCTTGCGAAGTTGCTTCATCTTTGTACTCAACCCTCGCATATCTGCCTTTTCTTGTTGAATCGCCTCATACAAGTGTGCAATCGCTGGCGAAAATCCATCTTCTAACGTCGTCACTTCCTGCTGCAAACTTCGAACGACTTCTTTATACTTTTTCCAATCATGCCACAAAAGTGCACCCACGATTACGAACAAGAAAAAAGCTAGAAGAAACAGAAAATAACCGACTTCTGAATTCATCCAATTAAAGACAAAGAAGAACCCAATCGAAAACACTTCGATGAATATCAACGCCCCGAGTAAAAAGGACTGGGATTTGACCCAGGCGATACTAAATTCCGCTTTTGTTTTCATTCAATCACTTCCGCCAATCCATACCCGACGCCTTTTTTCGTCGTGATTAATTTTTCTAATCCGATTTCTCCTAGACGCTTTCGCAAACGAGCCACCGTCACGGACAAAGTATTATCATCGACAAATACATCGCTATTCCACAACGCATTCATTAAATCTTCTCTTGGCGCGATGTCCCCTTGTTTTTCAAATAGCACGCGCAAAATAATAAATTCATTTTTCGATAACTCAATGACATTGCCCTCATACGAAACCTTTCCACTTCCAAGTTGCAAGGCAATCCCCTTATATTCCAGCCAATCTTTTTGCTGCACAAACTCATAACTACGACGCATCATCCCTTGGATTTTTGCGACCAATACACTTGGCTCAAACGGTTTTGTCATATAATCATCCGCGCCCATATTAATCGACATCACAATATCCATCGCTTGATCGCGCGAGGACAAGAACATAATCGGCACTTGAGAAACCTTACGAATCTCTTGGCACCAATAATAACCATTATAAAACGGCAATGTAATATCCAGAATGACCAACTGCGGATTCACCGCTAAAAATTGAGTGTACACTTGCGAAAAGTCTTCCAGTGCAACCACTTCATAATTCCATTTTTCCAATTCTTGTACAATTGCATCACGAATGACTTTTTCATCTTCGACAATCAATATTGTTTGCATACACTCACCTCGCTTTTATTGTAACATCTTTCTATTTCACAGAAAACCATCGATTTTTCTTTTACTTAATTTCTCGTATCATTTCCCATAAAGTCGTTATATTCTCTTGCTGTGCTCCAATTTCATATAAAAAACCTTTGGACTCATCGTGCCCAAAAATAGAGAAATCGATTGGTTGCGATTCGTCTATCCCCAACATTCGATTAACCACTGGAAGCTGAATACTATATTCTAGATAAAATGAGTTGTCTCCGGTAGGACTTTCTTCTCTATTCGTATACTGTTTCGAACGCAATTTTGCCTTCGCTAACATCTCCTGATTCAATTGCAATTCCTGAAATAAGAACTTCCCTTGTGGCCACAGTTTTTTAGCCTCTTCCTCGTTTTCAAAAACAAACTTCCCATCCACATATTGAATCGTCTGACTTGCTTCCTCTTCCTTTGTTTTAGAATTGATTTGCTTTATCGTTCCTACAAAAGGCTTCCCTTTTTCCCTAGCCTCAAGATAAACAAATACATTCGAGTCACCGACTACACGCATCTGACTTACGGTAAATCCATTCGGAAACTGCTCAAATAAATCTTCAATATTTTCAGTTGAATAAACCCTGCTCAATTCTTTCCCAGCTAACTCTTCAAGATATCCACGACTCGTGTGGTCCACACATCCCACTAATAGCGTCACGCATAACGTCAATAGCCCAATCCACGACCATTTCTTTAACTTCACACACAAAACCTCACTTTGCAATTCAGTGCCTTCATCATACCATATCCCACCTTCACCGCCGCATTCCCTAACAAAATCCTAAACTTTACAAAAAAAAGAATTAAGCAAAGTTGCTTAATTCCTTTCTTACTCTTCAATGCGTTCATCAAAATCAAAATCACTATCTACATCGAAACAACAAAAAGATTAACGAAAAAATAATGCAATATAAAATACCTTTTTCCCTTTCATAAGCTAATCCTTTCTAACTGCTAAACATTCCCAAAGGTAAAATACTAACCAAAATTATCAATATAAAATATCTTCTGTAAATATAAAATCACTACCTACCTCAATTGAAAGCGAGTAATGACTAAGTCTATTCGCATTGTTACCGTGGAGTCCCAATGTGACTTGTCTCTGGTTATCCAATTTAAGAAATTGGTTTATTTGTTCATTTGTAACGATATATTCTAAGTCAAAACCAGCACTATCCCTGTCGTAGTAAGTTTTCTTTATTTTAAATTCCGAAAGAATCTCTTTATTCAATGTCATTTCCTGGAATAAAAACTTTTCCTGTGGCCAAAGTTTTCTCGCCTCTTCTTCATTGTCGTATGAAAACTTACCTTCAAAATACGTAACTGTGATTGTCTTTTCAGCCTTTAAGCTATCTTTATTAAAAACTTTTATCGTTCCTTCTAGAGGTTTCCCCTTCGCAACTCCATCTAAATTTATATCAATGGACTTATCTCCCAACTGATAAGATTGATGAATCGTAAATCCATACGGATACTGCTCAAATAAATCTTCTAAGTTTTTCGTTGGATACACTTGACTGATTTTAGGCCCAATTCGTTTTTCCAAATATCCTCTACTGTTTCTTACTTCACAGCGAAACAACATAAAGATTAACGCAAAAAACAGCGCAATAAAAAATACATTTTTCTCTTTCATACTAGAAACCTCTCAACGTGTCCTTTTTTTAATCATATCATACTTTGAACAAGACTCAATACACTATTCTAATGCAATGCGCATTTAACCACTCAAACTAGAAATCTCTGCCTCCTTTTGGCACCTTTCCCTTTCGAATGAAGGAATACTTGCACTCACTTCATCGAAGCAACACAACAACATTAAGACACAAAGAAAAAAGCTACGCGTTTTCGGATAACATAGTAGCCATTATAGCGATTAGTAATCGATGCGAATTACGGATGGTTGGAAATTCATTTCCTACCATCCGTTTGAGGCTCGATAGGATTGAGACCTTGGCTCAATCCGATACAGCTATAAAGGCTACTATGTGTTTATCCGAAAATAAAGCGTAGCTTTTTTCATATTTTTCTATTTCACCACAGTCTTAAAGTTGTTGTTGACTGTTGCTTCGATGACTGGATGTTTGCGCAAGTATTCCGCAATGAGCTCCGTCATGTCGATCTGCACCTCCCGCACAATCTTCTCCGGCTTAAACATACTATAGTTTCCGCCACCAACTGCACGATATTGGTTTGTAACGACTTCTAATTCATCCGTATCTTGAACAGGCTTGCCATGATACTCTAGACGAGTTACACGGTCGCCGAATGGTCTAGTGAAGTCTAATGTGTACTCGATTCCTTCGTACATATCGTAGTTGTAGAATTGAGGTTTTGGTTCCACGTATTTAGGATTGAAGACTGCTTGTCCGTTTTCGACGATGAAATACGTTGCCACACGCTCAAGAGCCGCTTTCAAGTCCGCACCACTCACTTTAAGAACAGCTAATGTATTTGGATAAATATAGTTCGTAATCACGTCACGCATGCGGATTTCTGAATTGAACCCACGTCCGTCATTGTTGAATAACGCAGTTCCTGAGATATCTGCACCGCTAGCTTCCATTTGAACCTTATTGATAAATTCAATATATGGATGCTCGCTTAAACGGGCAGCATGTGGATCTTTAATCGTCATATCTCCAACAACTTTTCCTACTGGAGTGTCTAACCAATCTTCCACTTCTGCTTGTAAGTCGCTAAACATTTCTAATACAGCTGGGTCTGCTGGAACATCTTCTGTCGGATGAAGTTTTGCTTCACTTGAGATGACTGTATACTTCCCGTCTACTTTTTCCACTTCTAAGCTGATTTCACCCACATACGCACCGCGGTATCCTGGCTGAATCACTGGCACACCATTCACTTTTTGTGCAATCACACGGTGTTGGTGTCCTGTCACTAACGCATCGATTCCTTCTACTTGCGTCACAATCGCATACCCTTCGTTTTCTCCTGTTAAGAGTTCCGTTGGGTCCCCGCATGAAAGGTCGCACTCGAATCCTCCGTGGTAAGTGACAACGACAACGTCCGCCACTTTACGCATTTCTGGAACGTATTTCTTCGCTGTTTCCAACGCGCTCACGAATACTAAATCTTTCACCGTTGCAGGTTGTTCCCAATTTGGAATATAAGGCGTTGTAATCCCTAAAACTGCGATTTTCACACCGTCTTTCTCGAACACTTTGTAAGGTTCACCAAACGCTGGCTTGCCGTCTTTTGTTAAAATGTTTGAGCAAAGAATTGGGTGGTTATAAGACGCAATCGCTTCTCTTAAGTAGTCTAACCCATAGTTAAACTCGTGGTTTCCTAAAATCCCTAAGTCATAGTTTAAGTAGTTCAATACTTTTGTTAAATCAGAGGCTACTTTTGAATCTTGTTTACGAACATAGTAGCTTAATGGTGACCCTTGAATGAAGTCCCCGTTTTCGATTTGAATCACAGGACCCTTCGCTTCTTCTTTTAGGCGATGAATCACAGTCGCAGCCTTCGCCGTACTGAATCCTAAGTCCATATTTCTTTCTGTATAGTTTGTCGGTAATACGTACCCATGCATATCACTAGTTTCAATAATTTTAATTTCCATAATGCGCCTCACTCTCTACAAATTCACACACTATTGTACCATAAAAAAGCCCTATCACAAAGGAAGCTCTGCCTGCAATATTTCTGCGATTTTATCAAATGTCTTTCCATTTCGAATCGTAATCGTCTTATAAAAAGGTTGCTTCAAAATCTTCTTATGGTAAGTCGTTTTTTGATACTCTGCCTCATCGATTTTCGCCCAGAATACGGCACATTTCCCGATATAAACTTTTTCATTATAAAACTTGGACTCTTCTATAAATCGGAGAACCTCGCTTATATCTGTTCCTCGTGAGAAAAACAAAATATCTTTTCTAGCAAACTCATCCTTCCACCATTTGGGAAGACCCGCCACTTCTTCTAAGTAATCCTCTTTCGAAAGGAGCGCAAACGGAATTACGAACTCATAATTTTCTTCTAATACCTTTTCAACTTTCAAAATGATTGTTTCCACACTCTCATCGCTTGCAAAAAATAAGTTCCCACTATTAATGTACGAATCCACATCGCTGAACCCTTCACGCCCCAGCAATCCCTTCAATTCGCTCATCACGACCTTATTTTTACCACCAACATTGACGCCTCTTAATAAAAGCACATACCGCATCCGACTCACCTCTCTTGTCGCCCCATTATAGCACACCCCTCCTAAAAAGCAGACACTCCATCCCTGCACCGGTCCTTCGTGAATGAGGAACACAATCTAAAGAACACCACTCAACTTTCCTCAGCTTGTTGTGTGGAATTCCCTCAGGAGGCTTTTAGGGGTACCCCGAAAACATTGATTGCGACAGAAACAGCGGTTTTGTTGAAAGATTAGTGAGAACATCCATTGAATGCGAATTAGAGACACTTACGAATCCATTCGTTAGTGTCTCTTTGAGGCTTCAAAGACGAGAGACCCTAGGCTCGAGTCGGTGGCTCACTAATTCTCTTTCAACAATAAAAACCGCTTGTTTCTATACCAATCCTCCCCTCACCCTGCACCGGTCCTTCGTGAAAGAGGAACACAATCTAAAGAACGCCACTCAACTTTCCTCAGCTTTGTTGTGTGGAATTCCCCCTCAGGAGGCTTTTAGGGATACCCCGAAAACATCGATTGCGACAGAAACAGCGGTTTTGTTGAAAGATTAGTGAGAGTACCCATTGAATGTGAATTAGAGACACTTACGAATCCATTCGTTAGTGTCTCTTTGAAGCTTCAAAGACGAGAGACCCTTGGCTCGAGTCGGTGGCTCACTAATTCTCTTTCAACATTAAAAACCGCTTGTTTCTAAAGCAATCCACCACCCCATCCCAATCCCCTAAAAGCCTCCCCCCGCAGGGGCCATTCTGCACTTACACATATTAGAGCACATACACACATTCCAGCACCATCCCACACAAAAAGCCTGAGGGAAATTCCCCCAGGCTTTCATTGTGATTGTGTTGTGAATGAACTTATATGTGATTATTGATTCCACGCAGCATCAAATTGTGCTTTAGAATCTGTAACTAATTGACCTACATCTCCATTTTCAGTAGTAAAGATTTTTTCTAGAATCGTACGAACTTCCGAGAATGCAGAATCAGCATTTTCAACTACAGGGATTGAGAATAAATTCTTAGTAGCCTCTGCTAAGATTTGAGGAACTTTAGAACTTGAATTCTTGTATTCATCTTTTTCTAACACTGAAGCGATTGTTGGCATATAACCAGTTTGTTGTGCCCAGTATAATTGAGATTCAGCTGAAGATAAGAATTTCAAGTATAAGAATGCTGCTGTACGTTGTTCTTCAGTTGTAGAACCTTCGAACATGTAAATATCAGTACCTTGTTGTAGGTTGTATTTTTCAGGACGAGCAGCTACTCCGTATTCAAAACCAGCTTCTTGAGCACCTTTAGCTACGAATGATTCACCAGCTGTTGAACCAACATACATAGCTACTTTTTTGTTTTGGAATGGTCCTGATAAGTATTTATCTGAACCAGAAATACGGAAGTATCCATCACGGATTCCGTCTGCATAGTATTTAATAACTTCTTTTGAAGCGTCACTTGCGAAGTCTAATTCTTTAGTGAATTCAACGCCTTTGTTCTTCATACCAATTGCATAGTAGTTGTTTAATGAGTCGAAACCAGCCCCAACAACTTCGTGGTTAGATTTTTCGTAAATTGTTTTAGCGGCTTCTTTTAATTCATCTAAAGTCGTTGGAACTTTAACACCGTATTGTTTCAATAAATCTGCATTGTAGAATAATACTTCTGTAGATTTGTTGAATGGGATACCGTATTGTACTCCGTTAATTTGAGCACCTTCCATTAAGTCTGAACGGATTTCTTCACCTTTCTTGAATCCGATTGTTTCGTTTTCAATATATGGTTTGAAGTCTACCAATGCATCTTGCTCAGCAGCACTGTATAACCAGTTTGGATATGCTTGAGTGATTGTTGGTAAGTCTTTTGGTGAAGTTAAAGTTGCGTTGATTTTTGCTTGTAAATCTTTATATTGAGATTGGTTTTGTAACTCTACTTTGATATTTGGGTTAGCTTTCATGAAGTCATCTGTTAATTTTTGAAGAGCTTTTTCAAGCTGACCGTTCATAGCATGCCAGAAAGTGATTGTAGTTTCTGATTTAACCTCTGTTACGATGTCTGTTTTAGTTTCAGCTTGTTGTGAGCTGCTTGATGAGTTAGCTCCACATGCTGTTAACGCCACAACTGATGCTGTTGCTAATGTCGCTTTTACTAAAGATTTGAATTTCATTTTTCTTCTCCTTTTGTTATATAGTTTTTACAACACAATTTTTTCGCCGCGGTACGGCAATATTCTGTCACCATACGGATTTACCAGAAGTTCTGGTTTTAACGTATGAATTGGAACCAAACATTTAGGCTCAATCATCGCAATAATACGGTCTAAGTCGTCCGGTTTTGCGTGACCTGAGCAAGCTAGGCGTACAAACTCAATATGTTTTTCCGCCAATAAATCAAGAAACGGTTGATAGTTTGGATCAAAGTCCCCAAGAGGCTGTGCATCGCTATGGATGTATAAACTTCCCTCTTGCAAACGTTCGAAATGATCGACTGCTTGCCATAAGTACTTCGAAGTATCCTCTAACAACGTTTGATATGAAATTTCTAAAGTAGGATCAAGTTCATCGAGTTTTGGAGAAGCTTCTCTATAGTAGTAATGAGCTTCCTTTTGGAAAACTTCTTTCAGAAGTGCAGCCATCGTTGCTTCTAGAACAACGGTACGGCTTGTTCCTTCGACGATTTTTTCAAAGCGACGTACATTCGCTGGATAACCATTAAATGTAATTTGTCGGTTTGGATTTTCTTGTTCAATGCGAGCGATATGACGAATCACATCTTCCTCGTTTTCAGGTTTGATTTCGTCTTCAACCTCTTTACGGTCCCCAAAGCTAATCGATACTCCTTCCATCATTAAGAGGTCGGTATGTTTTGCCTTCTTACAAAACTCAATCGTATCTTCGGCGTTGTGCCCGTGAAGTCGTAAGTCCCCTGTATACGTAATATGATGTCCAGGAGTTTTAATGATTAAAGCAGCAGCACCGTAAGCATCATGGTCGACACGCACGATTTCTACTTCGATTTCTCCAACTGTAATCACGTCTCCGGCATCTAACCCAATCATATCTCTTGTAAATGTATCCTCTTCAAACGGCGATGGTAGTAAGAATACCCCATTGCGGTTGAGTGAATTTACAATCATTTTTGTTTCCTTCAATGTATATAAGGGAATCTTTGGGTCTAAATAATTCAACATTCTTGTATGGTCCAAATGCGCATGTGAGATAAAGACTGCCGTGTTGGCATAGTCTTTATCTTCATCCCCTTCGTATTTGTAAGGGATACGTGCATCGTACATATTTTTTAAATGTGGAATGACTTTATGGTCTGTGAGTGTTTGCACCGATTCATCGGGCAATTCTAATTCTGGTAAAAACTCAGTCCCGAAGTCGAAAAAGATATGACTATCTTTATACGCTACTTCGATAACAGTCCCACCAATCGTTAAAATGCCACTATGAAAGGTAATCGTTGTTTTATCCTTTGATACCATTCTTCGCAACCCCTCTAATAATTTCTTTTCTGAATACAAAGTAAATTAACAGAATTGGGATAACCGTTAAAGTTGCTGCGGCCATTTGTAAGTGAACATCACTTCCGGCTTCTGTCGTGAAGGCAGTAAGTCCGTTATTTAATAGACGTAATTCTTTCGTATTTGTAACCAATAATGGCCATAGGAATGAATTCCAGCTTTGGATGAATGTTAAAATCCCTACTGTTACCAATGCTGGTTTACACATTGGCACTAAAATGCGGCGGATGTATTCTAAATCACTCGCGCCATCAATTTTAGCGGCTTTGTAGAATGTACTTGGGATTCCTTTTAAGTATCCGTTCAAGTAGTAAATATAGAAGATACTTGTTAAGAACGGAATGATTAACGCTACATAAGTGTTTAATAACCCTAATCGAGCGATTGTTTGGTAGTTTGTAAAGATGATTGATTCGTAAGGAACCATTAATAGAGAAACTAAAATCATCATTACAATATTTTTCCCTTTGAACTGTAAGCTTGTTACGGCAAAGGCTGCTAGTAATGAAGTAATCACTGTTGCCACTGTTGTAACTAGAGACACGAATAACGTGTTTGCGAAGAAACGTAAGAATGGCGCACGTGTAAATACTTCTAAGTAGTTACTAAATTGGAATGAACTTGGGATGAATGACGGTGGAATGCTTGTCGCTTCTGAGTATGTCATTAATCCAGTCATAATCATGTATATAAATGGAAATATTGTAATCAACGCTAAGAAAATTAAAAGCGCGATTGAAAATACGTTAAAAACTTTTTTCATCTTCTTATCCCTCCGCCTTTCTCAAGAATTTGTTTTGGAGGAATGTTGCCAAAAGAATGATTGCAAACAAGATTACAGTTGCTGCCATGGCAACCCCTGGTCTTCCTGCCACATGGAACTTGTCGTAAATATAGAACACAGCTGTTGTTGCTGAGTTTGCTGGACCAGCAGTTCCGCCAAATAATGCGTACACTTGTGTATACACTTTGAATGCCCCAATTAAGTTAACCGTTGAAAGGAAGGCAATTGTTGGCACTAATTGCGGGAATGTAATACGCCAGAAGATTTCACGGTCTGTCGCACCAAACATTTTTGCAATTTTGAAGTGCTCAGGATCAATATTACGTAATCCTGCTAAGAGGATGATGATATTGAACGCTAAACTTGTCCAAACCCCAAAGATAATCATTGTTGGCACACTCATGTTTACGTTATCCAACCAGTTTACGGCTGGAATACCAATCAAGCCAAGGAAATAGTTGATAATTCCGTAGTCCCCATTAAAGAAGTAACGGAACACAATCCCGATAGCGATTGTACTTGTAACGTAAGGCATGAAGAAGATTGTTTCGAAGAAGCTTTTACGTTTAATCTTCTCGAAAATAATCCATGCAATGATAATTGAGATTAATAACGCTACTGGCACTACTGCGAATGCATATATTGCTGTGTTGAGTAACGCTTTATGGAATACAGGGTCCGAAATTACTCTTTGGTAGTTGTCTATACCCGTGTATTGTAATTTTAATAGTGACCCTTTTTGGAAACTCATCCAGAACGAACGAAGTAATGGATAAATGTTAAAGAGAAGAATCACTCCTAAAGATGGGAGAAGGAATAACCAAGCTTTAGGTTGGTTCTCTGGATTATATTTTTTCATTAGTAAACACGCGCTCCATCTTTATCGAATAAGAAGATTTTGTGATTTAGTAATGTGAATGAAAGTGTGTCTCCTTCTTCAATCTTATGTTCCACACTTACAATTGATTTCAAAAATTGTTCGCCTAATGGGAAGTGAAGAATACGTTCACGTCCGATTAGCTCTACGCCACTAACGGTTGTTGAGAATAGCCCTTGTTCACCTTCAGCGGAAGGAACTACGTCTTCAGGACGCATTCCTAAGTAGTAGTGACCATCTGCTAATTCTTTGCGTTTGCGGTCTTGTGATAATTCAGAAGTTGGAATGTTAAATGAAGGGTGAGTAATCACACCGTCTTTAATGTCTACTTCTGTAATGTTGATAATTGGGTTACCGATGAATTTCGCAACGAATAAGTTACTTGGTTCTAGGTATAAATTTTGTGGGTCATCATGTTGTTGAATGTACCCTTCGTTTAAAAGAATGATTTTATCTGAGATGGATAAAGCTTCTTCTTGGTCGTGCGTTACGAAGATTGTTGTAATTCCTACTTCTTTTACAAGACGACGGATTTCTTCACGGATTTTCAAACGTAAACGAGCGTCCAAGTTACTTAATGGTTCATCTAGTAAGAGCACTTCAGGTTTTTGAACAAGCGCACGAGTGATGGCCACACGTTGTTGTTGCCCCCCTGATAGCGTACCAGGTTTTTTGCCTGCTAACTCTTCGATATTTGTTAATTGCATATATTCTTCTGCAACTTTTTGAGCTTCTTCTTTAGAAACTTTATTTTTACCAACTGTTAGCGGGAACATAACGTTCTCTAACACTGTCATATGCGGATATAACGCATAGTTTTGGAATACGAATCCGATATTACGGTCTTTAGGTTCTGTCGTAATAACGGATTGTCCTTTAAATTGGATATCTCCTCCTGTTGGTGTTAATAATCCTGCGATTAAGTTTAAAATTGTTGATTTCCCGCAACCACTAGGTCCTAGTAAACATACTAAGTCCCCTTGTTCAATTGAGAAATTTACTGACTTTAATGCTTCAAAGCCGTTATCGAATACTTTGTTTAAGTCAATAACATCGATCATGACGAATCCTCCAGTTTCTTTTACTTGAATACATTCTATTCTACCATGTTTTTTATCTTCTGAAAACTGAAAAACTAAAATTTATGAAAGCTTTTTATTGTAGACAGTTATCCCGTTTTCGAGCACAAAAAAAGAACGAGAAACCCTCGTTCTTTTTACGACTTTTCGAACTTATACAAACCCTTTTAGAGTGCGGTTTTGCACGCCAAAATTTCATGATTTGTGAACAAAATCCGATTATCGTTTAATAATGCGATAGTAACTACGTGAAGTGATTTGGTACACGATGAGATAAACCACAACGAAAATTGCTCCAATCACGAGTGTTGCGTTTAATGTGACGCTGCCGTCAACCCCGAAGAGTTCGATAATCTTACGATACATCTTGAAGGCAAACGCTGTATGGATAAACGCTGTGACAAGCGGTAAGAAGAATACAATCAACACTTGGCGGTTGATGGATTTCTTAATCGTCTTTTGATCAATACCGAGTTTTTGTAAGATTACAAAGCGGTCTCTATCTTCGTACCCTTCAGAAATTTGTTTGTAATAAATGACCAGCACTGCGCCAATAAAGAATGCGATAGAAAGAATGACCCCTATAAAGAGTAAACTACCGATAAAACCATAGAGGTCTCTGGCCACATCCTCTCTACTACTAACCATCAGGTTGCCCTCATCGTTAGCTCCAAGCGTATTCACGTAAGCTTGAAACTCTTCCGCTTTAGCCGATGTATCTGTCGATGTATTCCACAAAGCATAATACATCCCACGACCAAGTTCAGTGTCTATCATCTTTGTTGGATCTTTTACAACAGCAACATAAATATTGTCCGCAACATATGGTAATTGTGGTAATTTCTCTTTAAAGTCGCCAGCGTCCGTCAACTCTTTGACTTGAAGCGTCCATCCTTCGTTCACACGGATGGCCGAAACGGTTTTGTTCTCTCCTTTAACAAGTCCAAGAATGGCTTCATTGTCGCTTGGCTGATAACTCGTCCCAAAAATGCGATTATAATCATCCGCAGAAATGAAAGTAATGAACGCAGCTGGGCTATTTCCTGGATATACTCCCTCGATGTCCAACCCATTCTCCATAGTCTTTGCTGCACGAAGAACGCTGATATAATTCATTTCATTCGAAACCGTTCCTTTCGATTGCGCCTTCAGGTCAACTACTTGCTGCGAAAGTTGGCTTATTGTAGAGGCATCTTCGATTAATGCCGTTGCCGAATAATCTGTTGGATAGCTTCTATTCAACAAATCTGCTGTCCCCGTTTGCAATGCGACCGTGGTGGCTAATGTGACAAGCACCATTGTTGATAAAATACAAATACTTGCAAGTCCCGCTGCATTTTTACGCATACGGAATTTTAAATTGGAAATCGAAATAAAGTTCGTTGGTTGATAAAATAGTTTCTTATTCTTCTGTAAAAGGGTTAGCAATGCAATTGACCCTGCATCAAATAAAATATACGTTGCTAAAATCACTAAAAGAACGGCTACGAAGAAGAAGTATAACGCTGAAACAGGCGATTCAATGGTTTGCGACATATAATACGCTCCCCCGAGTAATCCTGCTCCAATCAGTGCACGAAGAAGGATAAAACGTCCCTTCGTCTCTCCTTTTTTCTTCTCTGAAAGCATTTCTAACGGACGGCTCATGTACATCTTTGTCGCATTTAAGAAGAAGACCACTCCGAAAATAAACGCCATTGAAATCAGTACAAAGCCAACACTACCTAGCTGCAGCGAATACTCAATTCCGATTGGAATTTGAACAAGCTTCAATAATACTGCAAATGAAAAACGATGAAACACGATTCCAAGTAGAACCCCTAACCCCACGCTCACAATTGAAAATAGAAGCAATTCGATAAAGCTTAGTAATTGAATATTTTTTCGATCTAGCCCCAAGATGCCATATAGGCCATATTCTTTCGAACGGTTCTTCGTCACGAAGGCATTCGCATAAAGAATCGTTAAGAGTGCCACGAGCTGCACTACGATTACCCCAAAGCCCAACGTTTGTGCCATTGACGCACCTCCGCGAAGAGTAGAAAGCTCAGGCATTGCAGACAACGCGTGCGTGATATAGAGAATCATCGTCACCATAATGGTCGTCAATGCATACGGCAAATATAATGAATGATTCTTTTTTAGATTCGATGCTGCCATCGAAAAAATGAGTTTAAACATGGATTTCACCTCTATTTGCCATCGCAGTTAATGTTTCTGAAATCAACTCGAACATTTGTTGATCACTTCTTCCTTCACGGTACAATTGATTATAAATCAAGCCGTCTTTAATGAAAAGAACGCGTTTGGCACGACTTGCAGCAACGGTACTGTGTGTTACCATTAAAATCGTTTGTCCGTTTTGATTAATTTTATCGAATAAGTCTAATGTATTGCTGGCTGATTTTGAATCAAGCGCTCCTGTTGGTTCATCAGCTAAGAGTAAACTTGGGTCTGTAATCATCGCACGGCCGATTGCCACACGTTGTTGTTGACCGCCTGATAGTTCGTAAGGATATTTCTTCAGTAAATCTTTAATTCCTAGCATTTGCGCAATTGGTTCAGCCTTTTGCTTCATTTCTGAAATGGGACGACGAGCCAACACAAGCGGCAACACCATATTATCATAGACCGATAATGTTTCTAATAAGTTGAAGTCTTGGAAGACAAACCCTAAGTGGTCACGGCGGAATTCTGTAAGAACTTTAGAAGAGATATTTTGAATATTTTCTCCATTTAAGAAGACTGTGCCGGAAGTTGGACGGTCGAGAGTCGCTAAAATATTTAATAGCGTTGTTTTCCCTGAACCCGATTCCCCCATCACGGCTACGTATTCGCCTTCTTCAACAGAGAAGGTAATGTCTTTTAGCGCCGTCACTTCAGCAGCTCCAAAGCGCGTTTGATATTTCTTTTGTAAATGTTGTACATCTAATAATGTCATTGTTTTCACCCTTTACTTTCATTTGTTGAACTTAGTATAGTCCACTCATAAAGGGAAATCATGACACTATCCTATCATTTTATCCCCATTTCTTACATTTTTGTCACTTTGGAAAAAAGCACAAAAAAAGAGGCTTCGCATGGAAACCTCTTTTGGATTTGTAGCTGATTAACGTTTAATAATGCGATAGTAACTACGTGAAGTGATTTGGAACACGATGAGATAAATCACCACAAAAATCGCTCCAATCACAAGTGTTGCGTTTAATGTAACGCTGCCGTCAACCCCGAAGAGTTCGATAATCTTACGATACATCTTGAAGGCAAACGCAGTATGGATAAACGCTGTAACAAGCGGTAAGAAGAAGACAATCAACACTTGACGGTTGATCGATTTCTTAATCGTCTTTTGATCAATACCGAGTTTTTGTAAAATCACAAAGCGGTCTCTATCTTCGTACCCTTCAGAAATTTGTTTGTAGTAAATCACAAGCACGGCACCGATGAAGAATGCGATAGAAAGTAGTGCCCCTACTAAGAGCAAGCTCCCCATAAAGGCATATAAGGTTTTCGCCTCTTCGTGCTTACTATGCAATGCTAACTTCTCTGTCTTATATTGACTCAATACATTCTTATACGCAGCCCATTCTTCATCACGTAAATCAAACGGCGTAGTTGTATTCCAAGTAAAGTAATACATCGCTTGACCAGCTGCTGGATTCATGAATTGCATTGGGTCTTTTACAATCCCTACATACTGATTGTCTGTCACAAATGGTAATTGCGGCATCACTTTCGCGTATGGAGTTGCATCAATCATCTCTTTGACTGTAATCGTCGCATTATACACAACCGAATACGTCTTCACTTCTGAAATTTGTTTGACATCGCCTTTAATATGACCGACAATCATTTCCTTTTCGCCAACCGTGTAGTTCGTCCCAAACATCTTATTATATTGATCCACAGAAACAATAGTGAACATCGCTGCAGGACTATCTCCTGCATTCACATTCGCAAAGTCGAAGCCATTCTCCGTACGTTGTCCAAAGCGAATCACATTTAAGAATGTCTTCTCGTCTTTCACTTGGCCTTTCGTTTGTTCCTTAATCCTTTGTACGATAGGTGGATATTGATCCATCTCACTCTCTACTACAAAGTACGCTACTGCAGAGTAGTCTGTTGGGTAATTCCGATCAAGCGTTGCAGTTGTTCCTCGTTGTAGAGCTACGGTTGTCGCCATTGTGACAAGCACCATTGTGGAAAGAATACACACGCTGGCAAGTCCGGCAGCATTTTTACGCATACGGAATTGCAAGTTTGAAATCGAAATAAAGTTTGTTGGTTGATAGAACAACTTCTTATTCTTTTGTAAGATGGATAGAAGCGCAATCGAACCAGCATCGAATAAAATGTAAGTCGCAATGACTACTAATAATACGGCTAAGAAGAAGTATAAGAGAGCTTTAACAGGTGACTCGATGGATTGTGACATGTAGTATGCACTGCCAAGAATCCCTAGACCGATGATGGCACGAACGGTAACAGCACGGCCTTTCTTCTCGCCTTTTTTCTTCTCTTTTAATAATTCAAGCGGACGGCTCATATAAATCTTCGTTGCATTAATAAAGAACACAAGAACGAAGATGGCAGCCATCGTTAACAGAACCGCAATAATACTTCCGAATTGGAACGAATAGTGAATACCGACATCGTATTGAATGAGTTTCAATAGAATCGCAAATGATGCCGCATGGAAAATCACACCGAGGATTAACCCTGCACCAATGCTTAAAACGGCAAAGACAAATAACTCAATAAGGCTGAGCAATTGAATATTCTTACGGTCAAGACCGAGAATACCGTATAAACCGAATTCTTTCGCACGGTTTTTCATCACGAAGGCATTCGCGTAAAGCACGACCACAAGGGAGACAACTTGAACGATTATAAACCCAAATTTAAGCGTGCTGGCCATCGCTGTTCCACCCTCTAGATGAGCGAACTCCGGCGTTGCAGCAAGTGCGTTCGTTACATATAAAACAACCGTCACCATTATCGTTGCGAGCGCAAATGGTCCATAGAGAGCACGGTTCTTACGTAAGTTCGTAATCGCCATGGAACGCAGTAGATTAAACATGTTCCTCACCTCTGTTTGCCATCGCAGTTAATGTTTCTGAAATTAATTCAAACATTTGTTGGTCCGTTCTTCCTTCACGGTACAATTGGTTGTAAATTAAACCGTCTTTAATGAAAAGAACGCGTTTGGCACGACTTGCGGCAACTGTACTGTGCGTTACCATTAAAATCGTTTGTCCATTTTGATTAATTTTATCGAATAAGTCTAATGTATTGCTAGCTGATTTTGAATCAAGAGCCCCTGTTGGTTCATCGGCTAAGAGTAAGCTTGGGTCTGTAATCATCGCACGGCCGATTGCCACACGTTGTTGTTGACCTCCAGATAATTCATATGGATATTTCTTCAACAAGTCCTCAATCCCTAACATTTCAGCGATTGGTTGAACTTTCTTTTCCATTTCGTCGATTGGACGGCGTGCTAACACAAGTGGCAATACCATATTGTCATACACGGATAATGTTTCTAATAAGTTAAAGTCTTGGAAGACGAACCCTAAGTGGTCACGGCGGAATTCCGTTAACACTTTATCAGAAATCTTTTGAATGTCTTCTCCGTTTAGAAGCACGGTTCCATCTGTTGGACGGTCTAGTGTTGCTAAAATATTTAATAGCGTTGTTTTACCAGAACCAGATTCCCCCATGACTGCTACATATTCGCCTTCTTCTACTGTGAAGTTAATATCTTTTAACGCAGTCACTTCAGCGGCTCCAAAACGTGTTTGATAAACTTTTTGTACGTGTTGTACATCTAATAATGTCATTGTTGTCACCCTTCATTTGTTAATAGATACTCATAGTATACCCTAAATGATAAAAAATTACATCGTATTCTATAATCCTTCCAATCTAGCGTCTTTTTTACGTAAAAAAATGATTCAAATGGCTCATTCAGAAGCGGATTTGAGCAAAAACCGAACAATGTATTGTTTTATATTTGTTTTAGGTTATAAAAACTATGAATAACGAACTATAAATAAATATTATAACCAAAAGTCTGTTTGTAAGATTGACTTTTCACAAACTATCCAGTATCCTATCTATATAACATTTTGAAACGCAATGAAAAGAAGAGTAAAAAATAAACCTTTATAGAGAGCTTACGGACGGTGCAAGTAAGCAAGTCGTTATTTTTGAACATGATCTTTGAGCAGATTGTCCGAATTTTTAAGACAATCCGGGTATCCCCGTTATCAATTATCCGTAACTACTACGGGAAGGTCTTCCCTTGAAGATGAAAAAAGGTGGTACCACGACTGCAACTCGTCCTTTTAGCAAGAGCTAGAAGTGCGGGCTTTTTTATTTTCGTTTCATTCAAACTAACTGAGGAGGAAATCACATGGCTGAAGTAGAAAGCTTTACACTAGACCACAATAAGGTTATTGCACCTTACGTTCGTCTCATCGCAAACGACCACGGTAAGAAAGGAGACGTTATTTCAAATTTCGACATCCGCTTCTTACAACCAAATAAACAAGAAATGCCAACTGGTGTCGTTCACACATTCGAACACTTATTAGCAGACTTACTACGCGACCGCTTGGAAGGAATCATCGACATCTCTCCATTCGGATGCCGTACAGGTTTCCATTTAATCCTTTGGGAAGAACGTTCTCCTGAAGATATCGCACGCGCATTAAAATCAACACTTGAAGAAATCGTAGATAACATTCAATTCAAAGATATCCAAGGCGTCTCTGCCGTACAATGCGGAAACTACCGTGACCATTCATTATTCGGTGCTAAAGAATACGCCAAACAAGTGTTAGAACAAGGTATCAGCATTGATCCATTCGTTCGCAACGTTATTTAATCAATTTTATTCAGTAAGAAACAGTAGACACCTAGACTGGAGGAACCCCCTATATGAAATTAAAAACTATCGCTAAATCACTCATCGCCCTATCAGCAGCATTTGTCTTAGGCGCTTGCGGCAACAACGCTTCAAGTTCACAAAGCTCACAAAGTTCTCAAAGTTCCGGAAACTCTGAAACAGAACTTAAAACAGTCAAAATCGCTTCTTTCGGTTCTGACGCAGACATCTGGAGACACATCGCTGAGTCTGAACAAGCGAAAAAAGCAGGCCTAAAAATCGAAGTACAAGAAATTAACGGCGGTGTGCCATTAAACGAAAGTGTGGCAGATGGAACTGTGGATGCCAACGCCTTCCAATCAATCGGCTACTTAAAAGGATTTAACGAAGCCAACCCAAACAAACTCGTTCCAATTGGTACGACGTATATTGAACCAATGGGGCTTTACTCTAAAAAGGTTAAATCACTAAACGACCTACCAAACGGTGCAAAAGTGGCGTTACCAGATAACCCATATAACACGACTCGTGCGCTACGCTTATTAGAAAGTGCTGGTTTAATCAAATTGTCAAGCGACTTCAAAGACGGCACTGGTACTCCAAGCGACATCGTAGAAAACAAGAAAAACCTTGAATTCCTACTCATCGATGACACTACAAGTATACGTGTATTAGACGACACTGATTTAATCGCTATCGGAAATACCATCGCCCTTGAAGGTGGGTTAAACGTATTAAATGACTCCCTTTTCTATGAAAAAGCAGACGAATCTACGATCAATAGCATCAACGTAATTGCTGTAAAAGCAGAAAATGCCGATAAAGAAGAATACAAAAAATTAGTGGACTTATACCACGACCCAGAAATCCAAAAATTCATTTCTGACCAGTTCGCAGGAACAAAAGTGCAAGTGAAGAAACCTATCTCTGAAGTGTGGGGTAAATAATTCATGAAGATTGCTATCGTTGCAGCGATGAAGGAAGAGTTGCATCCATTCGAGGCTCATTTCGCACCCGGAAAAGTGGTCTTTGAAAAAGGGCCTATCCGACTCCTAGAAGTACACGAAAACTTATATCTTGTACAGTCAGGTATCGGAAAAGCCAATGCCGCTGCCGCTGCTGCATGGTTATGCGACAAAATTCATCCAGACATCATTATTAATACCGGAACAACCGGAAGCTTTAATCCAGCGTTCGACTTGGCCGATGTCATCGTTTCTACCAAATTCGCCTATAGCGACGTGGATGCGACTGGATTCGACTACGCTTGGGGACAAGTCCCTCAAATGCCAGCCGATTATCCTGTAGATGCTTATTTACACGGAAAAATTGTCGAACTACTCCGCGAAAAAGTGAGTGGATTTAACATTCAAACTGGCTTTATCGCAACGAGTGACTCGTTTATGAGTTCTGTCGAAGCCGTGACTACGATTCGCGAAAAATTACCAGACATCGTCGCTAGCGACATGGAAGCTGCTCCCATTGCACAAGTGGCTAGCTTCTATAACATACCCGTACTAAACGTGCGTGGTGTGAGTGACCACGTGGGCGGAGATGCTCCTGATACTTTCGAGGAAACCCTCGAAAAAGCCTCTCAAAACGCATTCGAAGCAGTGCGTATTATCGTTGAACATTTCCTATAAATCTCCCTAGATTTACGAAAACGCTAAACCCAAAAAGGAGCGTAGGCTTGTCGCCTTCGCTCCTTTTTGGGTATTAAATATCTTTCTACAAAACTCAGTTCATCTAACGGATTTCTAAACTACTGTCTTTAAAACTGATATTAAATTTAAGTAAATTCGCTATCTTCTTAATTTTTTCTTTTTCATCGTTGGAACATCTTGGCCCAAAAACTACTGTAAAATTATTAAAAATATTAAAATTTAATAAAAGATCTATATGTTCTAATTCCGTAGAAACATTTCTCAATTTATTAAATATAGCCTCCCCAAAATCTCCGCGAGTACTTGCCATGAAATCTTCCATTTCTTTATAACTCCACGGTAAACAAGTGATTGCAAATCTACATTCTTTTTGAAAACTCCAATCTGACGATTTATATTTCCCCATTTCACTAAAATCGATACAAAGTCCTGTTCCATTTGGAGATACAATATAAGGATTCAGTTTACTTTCATCATCAGTATACTCAATATCAAAAAACATCGGCATCCTATCACCGGTTGGCATCACTTTACCAAATGAGAAAAACTCACTCCCTGGAATATCAATATCTAAAGGCGGAACAAACACTGGTAAGGTTGGAACTACTTTATCTCCAAAGCGCATTGGAATTGACAAAAAAACATCTTCAATATTTTCAAACTCAATCCCAATCATTACCCCTTTATAGTTATCACCATAACCATCCCATTGCGGCCTACTTTCATCTAAAGTGGTCCAGCATGAAACATAAGTCATTCTACCCGCATTACCAAAATCTGCTGTTCTTTCTTCTTTTACATCGTCTACTAAACCCAAACTCTTAAATCTTAATGTACGGTTCAATAAAATTAATTTCAATGTCTCTACAGATGTATAATGATATATTTTTTTCAATTAAATCACCCAACTCAACAAGTTTCCCCTAACATAATGTTAAACCTTCTATTTAACTTTTAGAATATCTTCTTTTGCATGAATGAATTCTGTAATCAACTTACAGTAAGGAGTTGGAATACCGTACTCTTCCCCTTTTCTTGCAATAAATCCATTCAAGAAGTCCACTTCAGTAAAGCGGTGGTTTTGGATTAAATCTTGGTGCATTGAAGGATAATGTCCACGAACTTTATTAGAAGCAGTATACACATAATCTTTCATCGCCACTGGATCTAGATGCACGCCTTCTTTTTCCGCAATGGCTACGAATTCGCTAATCACTTGCGTAATAATCGCTTCTGCCGTTGATGTATCGAACACTTCCCCGATGTTGGCATCTAAAATCGCACAAGTTGCGTTCATCGTTCCGTTCACGCACGCCTTACGCCATGTTGAGAAATGAACGTCTTCGCTGTAGCTTGCGTTCAATCCCGCTTTATCCATGACTTCTACTAATTCTTTAGCAATCGCTACGCCACTTGGGTCCGCCGCTTGCATTTCTACCGTACCAGTTCCGCCAAGACGCGCTACCCCTGGTTCGATCAGACCGGCTGTCCAAATCGTTACCCCCATAATAATGTTTTTACGAGGAACGTATTTCGCCATTGTATCTTCGTGCCCTAAGCCGTTTAACAGGCAAAGCACTTTCGTATCTTCGTGGATAATTGGTTTAATCTTTTCGAGCATTTCGCCTAATTTCATAGACTTCGTAAATGCAATGACCACATCTACTTCTTCAGTTGCTTCTTCTGGACGAATAATCTTGATGTCGATGGTATCCGTTTGGTCGCCATCAACGACTTTCAATCCATTCTTTTGAATCGCTTCGATATGCGCTGGCCATTCGTCGATCAGCGTCACCTCTTGCCCTGTTTTTGTTAACATGTACCCGAAACGGCACCCCATTGCTCCTGCTCCTGCAATTGCGATTTTCATTATAACTCCCCTTTTCTTTTTAAACAGTTAATTTGTAATCTTCTGGTTGAATCCATTTTAACACTTTTTCAAATAAATGAACGAACACGATGTTTAATGCGATTGGCGCAACCACAAAAATAAGCGTCACAATAATGATATTCATCGCACTCCAGCCACCCTCTGCTAAGTTCAATGCATTGATAGGCCCTACTAATCCGCTGAAACCGAACCCTGCACTTTGAGGTGTTCCTTGGATGTTAAATAAAGCCGCTAACACACCAAGTACGGCAGAAGTACACATCATTGGTAATAAGATTTTTGGTTTTGCTATGACATTTGCCATGGACATTTTTGGCGAACCAATGAAATGCGCAATCGCAGTTCCTTTTGGATTCACTTTCCACCCAGCAATCGCAAGACCGAATCCAGCCGCACAAATTCCAAGGTTTGCTGCCCCTGAACCGACACCGCTAAGGCTAATCGCAACGGCAATCCCTACTGTTGTAAACGGAGAAACGATTAACATACAGAAAATAACGGCTAATAATAAACACATGATGACGGGTTGTAATGTTAATAATGTTCCAATTCCTTGTCCTAATAACGTTGTTAAAGTTTTGATGTACGGTAACGCCAGATGCCCCGCCCCACCAACAACGACTAATAACACTGTTGGAATCACGATAATAGAGTATGCTTTTGCTTTATTCCCAATCCATAAAATGACAGCTGCTCCTAATGCTGCAGTCAGTCCCATCGTAATGATGTCCCCGGAACCGCTAAAGACGATTCCTTTCACGTCAGGATTGAAAGTTGCGACACCGCCAGCAAATAAAACGGCTAGTGCAAGTGCTCCTGTTTGAATTGGAGTAAATTTGAAGAATTGGCCGACCATCAATCCGATGATTGCCCCCATTAATGTATTGGCCACTTGTGTTGCTTGGATAATCAATTGGCCTTGTGGGAATACTGGAAGAAGTGCCTTCACTAATTCACCGAGTAATGCTCCTGGGATAAGTGTAACGACAACGCCTAATGCAAGTGCGTTAAGGACGTTCATCGTGAACTCTTTCCCGCTGTATCTCTTTTGTTCCATAAACCTTCCACCTTTCATAAGATTGGCTTAATTATACCATACCGTCCCGCTTCTATTGTGATGTTTTTGGTAAAAATACAGATAAAACAAAAGACCATAGGTCGTTAGATTTTTTCTGCAAAATATAAAATCAGTTTCCTATAAAAAGTTTCGATTACTACGAATCATTACGGATGTTTCCATAATCGCTGTAGTGGGGTACCGGTTCGAGCCTTAGGTCTCTCACCTTCAAAGCCTCAAAAAGGGAGTAAGGAATAAATTCCTAACTCCCTTTAGTTCGCATTTGATACGATTCCCCACCACTGCGATTATAGGATCCGTAAGATTCTTCGTAATCTTAGTTTATTGAATTTATATTCGCAGAACGCCTACAGTCTTTTGTTTTTGTGCTATTAAAAATATCACTGTGCTGCGAAGTATGCTAAGCCAAGCTTATAAATGCTTCGTTATGATGGGAAGAATTCCAAGGGAAAGAGTGCTTTCTAACGCTATTGATTAGGCGGGGTTACTCTTAGGAACTTTGCATTGATGAAATTATCATATATGGTAATTATCATATATGATAATTTTCAAAAATTTGGGCAAAAGAAAAAGGCCGGACATATTGCCCAGCCATGGAGTCTTTAGAATTATAATCCTGGTGCTTCGTTGATTGTTGCTGTAAGCATCCAAACTAATTTTTCTAATGCGCCTTTTGCACCTGTGAAGATATCTTGTGTTACATCGTCGCCTTCTTCACCAGTAACTTCGATTCCTTTTTCATAAAGGTCGATTAAGTAACGGTAACCTACTAATAAATGACGGATGCGGTCTTCCATGCTATCGCTGTAGTTTCCTTTAGCATCTGCAATCTTAGTGTTATCGGCAAATTCACGTAATGTTGAATAAGGAGCTCCGCCTAATGTGATTAAACGTTCTGAAACTTCATCTAATTGAGCGTCTAACATTTCCATGTGTTGATCCATTAATGGGTGCATTGTCATGAAAGTAGCTCCGCGCATGTACCAGTGAGCTTGGTGTACGATTACTGATTGTTGGCTTAAATCAGCCACTAATTGATTTAATACTTGTTTTGTTTGTTCTTTTGACATATTCATTACCTCTTTCTTATTTAGAATAATTCTAATCTATGTATAAATTATAGCCCCGTTTCTATGAGTTGTCAATAGATAAATACAAAAAAGGGTTAGATTTTTCTAACCCTTAATTAGTTACTATATCCATTCATAAAGTAATTATTAGTTATTTAAAATTTAGTATTAAAAATTCCCAAAGCTTCTCTAAGCATTCGTAATAACCAAATATAGGTATACAATAATATTCGAAATATCTCTCAATATTCTTTTCGTCGTTTCTAAAAAAATATATACCCTCTTTTTTCTTTCTATCTAAATATTCTACTCCTCTTAATAACCTCGTAATAAACACTTTTATTTCTGTGATTCCTCTAGCACCTACTCTTTTTCTAAAAGCCCTAACTATTTCTGTTAACGATACCCCGTAACGACAAGCGCATTCTTTCATACTTTCTAGCACTAATCCATTTAAAATATCACTCGAGTCTATAATCTTGTCCCACACTAGAATAAATGTTCCTAAAATATATTTCATATAATCATCGAAAAAATACTCTGAATGCATCATTTTCTTTAAATAATTTTCTTTCCATAAATTAAGCGCAGCTTCCCACTCTTTAATTTGAATTGTATACTGAACAGATTCCTCTAAATCAAAATAATTCGGTGTTAACGTCACACGTTCTCTAGACACAATGATTTCAAATAAATCTCCAATCCAAAGATACTCTGTTTTATTTTCTAGAAAAGCTGAATAATTCCCCCTGATGTCTAAACTAATAGCTGCAGCAATTGCTACTTCTTCATCACTTTCTCCCTCCATTATTAAAATATTTGATCTTATTCCACCCGAAAAATCTTCTCTATATTCATCTAAATTTAACAATCTAACTGATAACATAATCTTATCTCCTAATATTTAATTAATGGATATGTTGTCGCCTTATTATCTACTACTATTAATCCCGTCGTTGGATCCAGCTTGATTTGAGCAATAGTATGCTTACTTCTTTTTGCTGAAAATTCTTTCATTATATGCTTTGAACTCTTAAGTCTTGCAATTAAATCAACAATATCTTGTCTTTCAAAATTTTCGTTAAAAAAAGAAGACTTTTTTTCTTTTTTAATTCTTGGATTATTTTTTGAATACACTTCTGCTTCAAACAATTTCATTTTCTTATTATATGTTATTTTTCTTTTCGAGTTTGGATAAAGCCTTGTTTTCGCAACAGCTTTTGTATCGTTGTAGTCTCTAATACAATGAAATCCGCTAATACTATTATTTTTTTCAGTCCCTAAAAAAATATGTTCCAACTTTCCGGAACTAATACCATAATTATTATTTATTTTTCTAATATTCATTTTCTTTTATCCCTTCATACAAATCATTAACTAATTATTTTGTATTAAATATAATTCACTAAAGACTCTTTGTAAACCCTTTCTTTAGATAATTTCTGCCATTTATAATACTAAATCGTAAAAAAAGGCGCTTCTCTTTCGAGAGCGCCAGAAGCTATTTATTTTATTTTTTCGCTAAATCTGTGATGTAGTCGAAGAAGGCATCGCGGTCGACGTGGTAGACAAGGTCGACTGGACGGCCATTTTCGGCTTTGACGGTACGGCCACGGCTTGCACCAGCCACGATGACGTCACTGTTTACCACAGAACGTTTCACAAGGTCTTCTTTTCCAAATGAAGCCGTCGTTAATACGTCCCATAGGAAATAAGTAGAGTTCGTTACGTAGTGAGTGAGCGGTGGAACGATGGCGTAACATTGACCTAAGAAGTCAACGCCTTCGATGGCACGTTCTTTTGCCCAGCGGTCGCGGACATCTAGAGATAATGGCACCATGTTTGTACTTTCAAGCGCCACAAGTTCGATTTGAATGCCTGATTCCCAAACGCGTTTTGCCGCAAATGGATCCCAGTACACGTTCCACTCTGCAGTTCCGTCGTGTTCAGGGTCTTCCACGTTTCCCATATCAAGGAATGTTCCACCCATCCAGTACAGTTTGCCGATGTTTTCTTCGATGGTTGGGTCTTGGTCTAACGCACGTGCTAAGTCTGTTAATGGTCCTACGAATACAAGGTCCACTTTTTCATCCGATTCTTTTAAGGCACGGATTAAATCTTCGTGCGCTTTTAATGGTGAATCTTGCACCGTGATTGGTTTATGTTCGTTTAAAATTGGAAGTGCGTCCACTGTGAAGGCATGCATTCTCCACTCTTTCGGGAATGGGTTCACAGGGCGTGAATCTGAAGAAGCGACTTTCAATTGTTTGTCCTTTTCAGAACCGAACTTATGAATAATCTTCTTGCTGGCTTCCACCGCTGGTAATAAATAGCAGTCCGCTTCGATAACGCCGACCCCTACTAATTCCACGTCTTCCATTTTTAATAGTAAATATAATGATACTAAATCATCTACGCCACCATCGTGGTTTAAATAAACTTTACGCATTTATGAGTTGCTCTCCTTTAAAATGGTTTTCTTGCACCCTTTATTATACCTAAAAACGAACGATAAAGAAACTATTTAACATAACGTTTGGTTTTGTTTTTTAGTGCATTCGAAAGGAGTTTATGGTACACTATTTCTAATCATTTTTTAATGTAAGGGTGTGGATCAATGAAAAAGAAATTATTAGACATTATTATTATAGGATTTGCCCTGTTCGCCATCTTCTTTGGTGCCGGAAACTTAATCTTCCCACCTTACCTCGGCGTAACAGCTGGAGAAAACTGGGGAATTGCGACCCTTGCATTTTTAATCAGCGATCCACTTTTATCGGTTGTTGCCGTGATGGTCGTTGCGACTCTTGGCGGCAGTGCACTGAACGTCGGACGTAGAGTTCATCCCATTTTTGCGAGCGTCCTTGGCGCCATCTGCGTTCTCCTTATCGGGCCGATTTTTGCAGTTCCACGTACTGGAGCATTCACGCACGAACTCTTCGTACAATCGTATTTCCCAAACGCACCCCAATGGATTACCTCACTCGTATTCTTCGGGATTGTCCTTTGGATTACGTATAACGAAAATTCAGTCATGGATGCCATTGGAAAATACTTAACACCGGTTCTCCTAATCATCCTCTTCTTGATTTTTGTCGGTGCCGTTCTTCAACCAAACGCGAGCTTTGCTGAAACAGATAGCACTGGACTTTTCGCACACGGATTTAAAGAAGGCTATCAAACCATGGACGTACTCGGAGCGCCCCTCTTAGCTGGAGTGGTCATGAAGGATATTGCGCGCCGTGGGTATTTAAACAAAAAAGACCAATTCAGAATGATGTTCGGCGTCGGAATCGTGGCATTCGTCTTACTCGCATTAGTATACTCAACCCTAGCATACAGCGGAGCCAGCATGAGCACTGTCATCGATCCAACTACGCAACGTGCCGCAATACTGACAACCATCGTGAAGACCTTACTCGGGTCATGGGGACAACTCGCAATGGGACTAGCTGTCTGCTTCGCCTGCCTCACAACTGCGATTGGACTAACAAGCACTTGTGGTCAATATTTCGAAGAAGTGTCTAAAGGAAAAATCCCTTACAAGAAAGCGATCCTTGTCACTGTGGCAGTCGAATTCATCATCTCACTTGTCGGGGTGGATTCACTCATCAACTTAGCGGTTCCAGTGTTGACATTCATCTTCCCGATTATGATTGCTTTGATTCTCTTCTCTGCCTTCGACCGATACATCCCATACGATTGGACGTATCTTGGAGCCGTCATCGGTGCCGGAATCGTCGGCCTCGTACAAGGAATCAACACCCTTTCACAACTGTTAGGCGGAAACCTACTAGGAGACCTAGCCACATGGATTGGCACCTTCCCACTAGCCACATTTGGCCTTGAGTGGATTGTTCCAACCTTTATAGGCGCCATCCTCTTCACTATCCTAGCTGCCATCCTTAAACCAAAACAACTCGAATTCGAATAAAAAACGGAGCTTCCCAGCTCCGTTTTTTTATTGCCCTCCCCCTCATTAGAAATAGTGGGAAAAATTCAAAAAAAGCCCTTTAAAATGATATGTACCCAGAATCCTGGACACATTGATAATTAAGCTGAACGCATGGATGTTTCCCTGTATTGAACAGGGGACATCCATTTTGTTTTTTGTTGAATTCTTTTTCTATTGTATAATCTTATTCTTCATTATCAATCGTCAAACACTCCGCCTGTAATCTGGTACATGAGGTAAATGTGCTCCAAGATTTTGACAATTCGCGCCACATGAAATTATTTAAGCATATCCTTCTCTTTCATTATCATTTTCTGTTATAATGAATTGTATTTCTAAAGTAGAAAGGTATTAATATGACAACTCTTATTAAGCATAAACGTGTAGAATTTTCAGAACTATTTTATGACCTAGTGTTTGTTTTTGCAATTTCAAAAGCAACTACTTTAATTGACCATCTTCATAACGGTA
>ENA-OWLZ01000018-OWLZ01000018.1-metagenome-genome-assembly--contig:-NODE-18-length-42459-cov-6.916847_pt1 | contig 42459 bp, 42 predicted proteins | sample MGYA00245341_ERZ651117 | MGnify/ENA primary metagenome ERZ651117 (study PRJEB26857, sample SAMEA4031763) | metagenome | biome: human; feature: oral; material: saliva | place: Philippines | collected 2014 | study... | reverse complement strand
AGGTATTTTCTGGATACTTTTGACTAAAGAAACGACATCTATCTAATGTCATCGTCTCCTGAAATTCTGCAGGCAAAAGGTCGTCATAAGCCTCTCTCCACGTTTGCCAGTGAACAATGGATTTACCTTCTATCTCTTCAGGTGTTTCCATTGTTTTAATGATAATCTTCATTCGTTTTATCCTATCTAATCCAAGGCCTTGACTTCCAACACCATATCACGGATTTGTGCTGCCAATTCAAAGTCAAGCAATTCTGCTGCTTCGTGCATTTGTTTTTGAAGTTTCTTGATAGCTTCTTGGCGTTCTTTCTTGTTCATAGCACTGTAATCCACAGTATCCTCTGCCACTTCTGCTTCATTGGTCTTGGTAATCGAGATAAGGTCACGAATTTCTTTCTTAATGGTTTGTGGAGTGATGCCGTGCTCCTTATTATAGGTCATTTGGATTTCACGACGACGAGCGGTTTCATCCATGGCTTTCTGCATAGACTCCGTAATCTTATCCGCATACATGATAACATGGCCCTCGCTATTCCGGGCAGCACGTCCAATCGTTTGGATAAGTCCACGTTCGTTACGAAGGAAACCTTCCTTATCAGCATCCAAAATAGCAACCAGACTAACCTCAGGAACGTCAATCCCCTCACGGAGCAGGTTAATCCCAATAAGAACATCAAAGACACCCAAACGCAAATCACGAATAATCTCAGTACGCTCCAAAGTCTTAATATCAGAATGCATGTATTTGACCTTGACACCCATTTCCTTGAGGTAATCTGTCAGGTCTTCAGCCATCTTCTTAGTCAAGGTTGTGACAAAGACACGTTCGCCTTTTTCAGTACGGGCATTGATTTCACCAAGGAGGTCATCCATTTGACCCATTGTTGGACGAACCTCAACTTCTGGATCAAGTAGCCCTGTCGGACGGATAATTTGCTCAACAACAGTCTCCGTCTGCTCCATCTCATAGTCACCTGGTGTCGCTGACACGTAGACAATCTGATGCACATGACTTTCGAATTCTTCACGACGGAGGGGACGGTTATCAAGGGCCGATGGCAAACGGAAACCGTAATCGACAAGCATCTTCTTACGAGCTTGGTCTCCGTTATACATCCCCTTAATCTGTCCCATGGTCATGTGACTTTCGTCAATCATGATGAGGAAATCTTCTGGGAAGAAATCAAGTAAGGTAAATGGTGGCTCACCTTCTTTACGACCATCCATGTGGCGTGAGTAGTTTTCGACACCATTGGTGTAACCCATCTCACGAAGCATTTCGACATCGTATTCTGTCCTTTGACGAATACGTTGAGCCTCGATGAGTTTACCCTCGGCTTCAAATTGCTTAACCTGAGCCTCCATCTCTTCCATAATATTCTTGATGGCTTCTTCCATATGCTCTTCATTGGTCATAAAGTGAGTAGCCGGGAAAAGAACAAGGTGCTCAACTTCACCGAGATTACTTCCTGTCAGACTCTCAATTTCACAGATGCGGTCAATCTCATCACCGAAAAATTCCACTCGAAAAGCATGTTCGTCACGGCTGGCAGGGAAAATTTCGACCACATCACCACGTACACGGAATTTCCCACGTTGAAAATCAATATCGTTTCGCTCAAACTGGATATCAACCAAGTCATTGAGTAACTTGTCTCGAGAAATTTCTTGACCAGGACGCAGGCTGACAGCTGAGTCCGCATATTCTTTTGGCGAACCCAAACCGTAAATACAAGAGACAGAAGCCACAACAATCACATCATTGCGTTCCAATAGGGCTGATGTCGCTGAGTGTCGGAGTTTATCAATTTCGTCATTGACAGAGCTATCTTTTTCAATGTAGGTATCCGATGACGGCACATAGGCCTCTGGCTGGTAAAAATCATAATAAGAAACAAAATACTCTACAGCATTGTCTGGGAAAAACTCCTTGAACTCACCATAAAGCTGGCCGGCCAAGGTCTTATTGTGGGCGATAACCAGAGTTGGCTTATTTACACGTTGGATGACCTGACTCATGGTATAGGTCTTACCTGTCCCTGTCGCACCCTTTAAAATTTGAGCCTTCTCACCACCTTCGATATTATCAACCAAGGTTTCGATAGCCTGAGGCTGATCTCCTGAGGGTTCGTATTTAGACACCAAATGAAATTGGTTGTCCTCTTTTCTATCTATCATGGTTTTTCCTTTCATTTATGTAATCATTCAGATCTTGGTCTGAGAAGATTTCTCCACTTGTAAGTGGAATTTGAATCATTCGCATCTTAGCGATATATGCTCGTTTCTTCCGTGATTGATGACCAAGTTTTTTGTCATAGGTAACGGCTGTCTCACCATTTTTGAAGAAGATAAGCAAGACCTGATATCTCTTTTTATCATCAACCTCAGCATCATAGTCAAAGACATGCTCAATGCGTTTCAAAGAATATCACACCGTCGAAGAGCGTTCAATATCCTCCATCCGCGTTGACCAAGCTTTCTTGACAAACTCAATCTCTGATAAGGGAATTTCAAAGGTTTTACATCCAAATGCTTGGCCGTAGTAGGTCAAAGAATTGTTATCAAGTTCCAAGAATTTTCCATGCCCCTTGAGATTTACGATACCGTCTATGATGAAAACAATGGATAATAAGAGCCAAAGTAAAACAATGAGACCAAGGAACTGATTAACTGGATTTTCACGAAGAAAACCTCTAATAAGCTCAGGACAAAGAATCCATAAAGACAAGACGGAAAATATAAGGCCAACCACTATTTTCAATTTCAACATGCCCCTATCAAGCTTTACTACCATCTCGTCTCCTTTTTCAAAACTTACTTCTATTTTAACATAGAAGTAAAAAGACCAAGTCTTTTGAACTCAGCCTTAAAAATTATCTTTTTTCAATTGTAATCGGAGGATGATGATACCTACCAGCAGGACCACACAGGTCACGATATTACCTTCTAGACCAAAGGCTCCACCTGATAACCAATCTGGGACACCTGACTTGGTCTGGAAGTGCACTAAGCTGCCACCTGCATTATATCCACTGACTGCCACTCCAACTAGGTTTCCTTGCGTAAAGTTCCAAGCACCATGAAGAGCTGCCACTCCCCAGATATTATCTGTCTTAAGCATGTAAAGAGCCATGAGGACTCCTACTAGAACAATACTGATAAGAGACAAGGCGGTAACACCTTGATTTCCCATGTGAAGTATTGAAAAGAGAGAACTTGAAATAGCAATTCCCCAGGAAAGGTTCAATCTATTAGTCACCGTCTGAAGTAGCCAACCACGTGTTACCAGTTCCTCAGTCCCTCCCTGGATAAACCAGAAAGGAATCAAAGATAAGATATATGAGAGGGTTCTTTGAGAAAAGTCCACTTTTACAAATTCTAAGCCACCAAGTAAATAAGTTCCAAGGAAACTCGCTAACAAGAGTAGAGTCCCAAATCCCCAACCCTGAAGCAAGTTCAAGCAAATATTTCCCTTAAAAAATCCAAGTGTACGAATGGGACGTTTTTCAACAACTTTAACCCAGAAAAAGATAACCAAGGCAGTAAAGGCAAAGGTTCCCAACTGAAAATACAAGCTTGAAAAAAATTTATTGGAAATCGTATTAATATCCTGGAACTGAATGTTGCCATTAAATAGCAAGAAGGAAAGAACAACAGTCATTGGAATTCCCACAACAACCGCCGCTAGAAATCCACCAATGAGGAAATATCCAAAGGCAATAAAACAGGAAAGCGTAATCATCAGCCAACTTGGCACTTTATCATATCGGCTGGTATATTTCTCAAGCATACGTTTTTTCATTTTTAGCTCCTGTAACAAATCTTACATGTATTCGATTACAGTGTAACGGATTGACACAAGCTTGTCAACTTCTTCTAAGAAAGACTCTCAAAACTAACCAATCTTGTTAGATTTTCTAACATCGAACTCCTCGAAATTTGATAACAAGGGCTTTTTTTGATAAAATAGGAAGGTATTTTATAAAGGAGAACTTTTTATAATGAAGAAAAAACTTCTGACACTCTTTTTGAGTGCCATGTCAGTTTTCTTTGTTTTCGGAGCTAAGGTATCTGCCGATACTATCTCGGTAGTTTCAGATACAGCCTATGCCCCATTTGAATTCAAAGATTCTGATCAAATTTACAAGGGTATCGACGTTGACATCATCAACGAGGTTGCCAAACGTAAGAATTGGGACGTTAACCAAACCTTCCCTGGTTTCGATGCAGCCGTTAATGCGGTTCAATCAGGACAAGCAGATGCCCTCATGGCAGGTACTACTGTTACCGACGAACGTAAGAAGGTCTTTACTTTCTCAGACACTTATTACGATACATCAATTGTTGTTTACACACGTAGCAATGACAAAGTCACTGACTACAAACAATTGAAAGGTAAGACAGTTGGTGTTAAAAACGGTACAGCGGCTCAGACCTGGCTTGATAAAAATGCTAGCAAGTATGGTTTCTCTGTTAAAACTTTTGACACTAGTGACTTGATGAACAACAGTTTGGATTCTGGTTCAGTTTATGCAGCCATGGACGACACACCAGTTGTTCAATATGCTATTGGTCAAGGTAAAGACTATGCTATCAACATTAAACCTGAATCTATCGGTAGCTTCGCTTTCGCTGTAAAAAAAGGTGGAAAACACGAAAATCTTATCAAAGATTTCAATGAAGCTCTTAAGGAAATGAAGGAAGACGGCACCTACGATAAGATCATGACCAAATGGTTGGGTGACTCAGCAAAAGCTTCGTCAAAAACTTCGTCATCAAAACCTTCGGAAGCTCTTAACTTGACTGGTGATGCTAATGCAAAAGCAACTCCTGCAAAGGAAACTTACACCATCTCAATGGACTCATCATTTGCACCATTTGAATACCAAAATGGTTCTGGTAAATATGTGGGTATCGATGTCGATATCATCAATGCCATTGCAAAAAATCAAGGTTTCAATGTTAAATTAACTAACCCTGGTTTCGACGCTTCACTTAATGCCGTTCAATCTAGCCAAGCCGATGCGGTTATGGCTGGTATGACCATCACGGATGCCCGTAAACAAATCTTTGATTTCTCAGATCCTTACTACACTTCAAACATTCGTTTGGCTGTGAAAAAAGGCTCTAACGTTAAGAAATACGAAGATCTCAAAGGTAAGACTGTAGGTGCCAAAAACGGAACATCTTCTTACTCTTGGTTAGAAGAAAACGCCGATAAATATGGCTTCACGCTTCGTGCATACGATGAAGCTTCTACGATGTATGACAGCTTGAACTCTGGTTCAATCGATGCCCTTATGGATGACGAAGCCGTGCTTCTATACGCTATCCAACAAGGACGTAACTTTGAAACACCTATCGAAGGTATTGCCACTGGTGAAGTCGGCTTTGCCGTTAAAAAAGGTGCTAATCCTGAGTTGATTGAAATGTTCAACAATGGTTTAGCTGCTATCGTTAAAGATGGTACTTACGATAAGATTATCAATAAATACCTCAACAGCGATAAAGCTCAAGAAAAAAGCTCAAAAACAACTGCCGATGAAACTACAATCGTAGGCTTAATTAAAAACAACTATAAACAACTTCTCCAAGGTCTTGGAATTACCCTTGGATTGACCCTTCTTTCATTTGCTATTGCCATGATTATCGGTATTATCTTCGGTATGATGGCAGTTGCACCAAATAAAACACTCCGTGTGATTTCACAAGTATTTGTTGATGTTGTCCGTGGTATTCCATTGATGATTGTTGCAGCCTTTATCTACTGGGGTATTCCGAACTTGATTGAAAATATCACGGGTCACCAGTCACCAATCAATGACTTCGTGGCAGCAACGATCGCCCTCTCACTTAACGGTGGTGCCTACATTGCCGAAATCGTGCGTGGTGGTATTGAAGCTGTCCCTATTGGTCAGATGGAAGCCAGCCGAAGCTTGGGTGTCCCATACAATACAACAATGCGTAAGGTCATCTTGCCACAGGCTGTTCGCTTGATGTTGCCAAACTTCATCAACCAATTTGTTATCTCATTGAAAGATACGACTATCGTATCAGCTATCGGTTTGGTCGAACTCTTCCAAACTGGTAAAATCATCATTGCTCGTAACTACCAATCATTTCGTATGTATGCGATTTTGGCCATCCTTTACTTGGTCATCATCACATGCTTGACGAAATTGGCTAAACGACTAGAAAAGAGACTTAAATAATGGCTGAATTGAAAATCGATGTGCAGGACTTGCACAAATCATACGGCGACAATGAAGTCCTTAAAGGTATTGACGCCAAATTCTACGAAGGTGACGTTGTATGTATCATCGGTCCTTCAGGTTCAGGTAAATCAACCTTCCTTCGTACTCTTAACCTACTTGAAACAGTAACATCTGGTAAAGTAGTCGTTGATGGCTATGAATTATCAGATCCTAAGACAAACCTTGACAAAGCCCGTGAAAATATTGGGATGGTTTTCCAACATTTCAACCTCTTCCCACACATGACTGTCCTTGAAAATGTGACATTTGCTCCCATTGAACTTGGACGTATGAGCAAAGAAGAAGCTGATAAATTAGCTATGGATCTTCTTGACCGTGTCGGACTTGCTGACAAAGCCGATGCTAAACCAGATAGCCTATCTGGTGGACAAAAACAACGTGTGGCAATTGCGCGTGGTTTGGCAATGAATCCTGACATCATGCTCTTTGACGAACCTACTTCTGCCCTTGACCCTGAGATGGTCGGAGACGTTCTTAACGTTATGAAAGAATTGGCAGAACAAGGGATGACCATGATTATCGTTACTCACGAAATGGGATTTGCCCGTCAGGTTGCTAACCGTGTCATCTTTACTGCGGATGGTGAGTTCCTCGAAGATGGTACTCCAGATCAAATCTTCGATAATCCACAACACCCACGTTTGAAAGAGTTCTTAGACAAGGTCTTAAACGCCTAATCCTTAAAACAGTTACTCCTAATGGGGTAGCTGTTTTTGATTACCAATTTGGATAAAAAACAGAACAAGTACTACACTTGCTCTGTTTCTTCATTTAATTCAGGGTGTTTTGCTGCTTCTTCCCTTGCCAAACGCTCACGTTCAAGACGGAGTTTTCGGTTAGGGTTCAAGCGCGTAAAGAGTTCTTCAAGTTTCTTCGGGTTCCAGACATCAGCCGCAGAAACAAAGTTCCCATCTTTATCCTTGAAGGATATCGGTTTATCTCCCATTGTAAACCTCTTATTTCAATTATTTATTGTATTCAGCAGATATTTGTATCACACTAAACCATGCCACAAAAGTCAATTCATAACAGCAACTTTACGCAGTTAGTAAGGTTGATAGGCAGAGCACCATAGTGGCTGCCGTAGACTATCAAGTGCTTTAGCACTTAGAGAGTCTATCAACGTCAATCCACAAACTCAAATTCGAAGTTACCAATACGAACAATATCGCCATCCTTAGCACCACGTTCACGAAGTGCTTCATCAACTCCCATACCACGCAATTGACGAGCGAATTTCATAATAGATTCGTCACGTTCCATGTTAGTCATGACAAAGAGTTTTTCAAGTTTTTCACCAGAAAGCACCCATGAAGCATCATCGTCACGACTGATTTCAAATGGACGTTCATCTTCGTTAAAGCCATAGTAAACTTCTTCTTGTTCCATATCATCTTCGTTATAGAGCAAGAATTCATCTGTTTGATCAAGTAGTTCAGCAGTAGCTTCCAAAAGATTTTCCAAACCTTGATGGGCCAAACTTGAAATTGGAAAAATTTGTGGCAACTCATCAAATTCATCATAGTTAGCAGCCAATTTTTCCTTAAACTCTTTCAAGTTTTCCACAGCCCCAGGCATGTCCATCTTATTAGCAACAATAATTTGTGGACGTTCCATCAAGCGCAAGTTGTAAGTTTCCAGCTCTTTGTTAATTTGAAGATAATCCTCGTAAGGATCACGTCCCTCACTCACTGACATATCAATCACATGAAGGATAACACGTGTACGCTCGATGTGGCGGAGGAACTGTGTTCCCAAACCAACCCCCTGGCTAGCACCTTCAATCAATCCTGGAAGGTCGGCCATGGCAAAGCTCTCTCCTGACTTTGTACGGACCATTCCCAAGTTAGGAACAATTGTCGTAAAGTGGTAAGCACCAATCTTTGGTTTTGCTGCCGTTACCACACTGAGAATTGTTGATTTACCAACAGATGGGAAACCAACCAAACCAACATCAGCCAAAATCTTCAATTCCAATTGAAGTTCACGCTCTTCACCTGGTTCACCATTTTCGGCGATTTCAGGGGCTGGATTACGAGGTGTCGCAAAACGGATATTTCCACGTCCACCACGTCCACCGTGAGCAATGACAAACTCTTGGCCATCCTCGACCATGTCAGTAATAACCTTGCCTGTTTCAGCGTCACGCACTGTCGTACCAGGCGGGATGCTAACGATAAGGTCCTCAGCCCCTCGACCATGCATACCCTTGGTCATCCCTTTTTCACCGTTCTTGGCTTTAAACTTACGGTTGTAACGGAAATCCATAAGGGTACGCAAGCCTTCGTCAACCTTGAAAATGACTGAGCCACCCTTTCCGCCGTCACCGCCCCAAGGACCACCATTTGGCACATATTTTTCACGACGGAAGGCAACCATCCCATCGCCACCACGACCAGCTTTGACACTGATCTTGGCTGTATCTAAAAACATACTCATCTATATTCTCTCTTTCTGATTTGTATGCCGCGCTCTAATTCAATCTCAGACGAAAGAATTTTCGACATACACAAAAAAACGCTTGATAGCGTCTTAAAGGACAGCTGCGACTGCTTGGAAAATCAATGCCCCAACTGTTACTAATAGCATAATCAAAACGACTAATACTGTTAAGCGTTCAAAAAATGATTTCTTACGTGGTCCGTTATCTCCAAATGCCACTTGAATTTACCTCGTTTTTTCTTCTAGAATATCACAATAATAGTAACAAAAATCTGCCTATTTCGCAACTACTAGACTAGCTTAAGTCAAAGGAATTCCAAAAATAGTTAGAGCATCTAACTCCTCCTGTGTCAAACGTCGCCAAGCACCAAGCTCTAAATTATTTGGCAGACTTAAAGGTCCCATTTTCAAACGTTGTAAATCTGCCACTTCCTTACCGCAAGCAGCTACCATACGCTTAACCTGATGGAATTTTCCCTCGGCAATGGTAATTTGGACCAAACTAGTACTCGCATTCCTGTCGACTGATACAATCTCTAATTTAGCTGGCTGACAAGTATGGTCTTTAAGCTCAATCCCTTTTTCAAAAGCCAAGATATCCTCTTCATCCATGATACCAGCCACCTTGGCCTGATAAATCTTGTCCACATGTTTCTTGGGAGATAGCATAGCGTGGGCTAAGTCTCCATTATTGGTCAATAGAAGAAGACCATGAGTATCAATATCCAAACGACCAACTGGAAAAACCTGCTTATGTTTTGCTGTGTCATCGAGTAAATCGAGTACAGTCTTATGACGGGAATCTTCCGTTGCTGAAATGACACCTTGCGGTTTATTTAAAAGATAGTAAACAAAGGTCTCATGTGTCAACTCCTGACCCAAGTAAGCAATGTGGTCTTTATTCTCATCAATCTGAGTCTTAGGTGATGTCTCTACCTGCCCATTTACGGTCACTTGCTTCTTTTTCAGAAAGGTCTTGACTTGACTACGACTGCCAACACCACAGTCCACCAAAAACTTGTCCAGACGCATCTATACTTCCTCCTTTATTGGAATCCAGACTTCCATCTCATAATCGTCAGCCTGACGATTACCTGGGGGATAAACCTCTACACTTGGTTGATCAATCATCTCAAAATGTTTCTTAGCATAACGAAAACTTTCCCAGACAGCTGCTGTTGCCGGACCCTTCAACTTGAAAATGGCATAAGTAGCTGGCGCAAGGGCAATCATTTCCAGACTATCGTCCTCACCAGCCAAGGCTGTTACATAAGTCTTTCGACTCCCATCATTGATCCGAATACCATAGGTCGGAACAGCCAAATCATCTTGCTCTGCCAAAAAAGGTAGCCAGAGGAAATCTGTTGGCTTGCCTAGTTCCTCACCATCAAAAGCCATCCCTGAAAAACTCAAAAAACCTTTTCGAACAACCTTCACATCATAACGGACAGTTACTAAATCTAGCTTTTGTATCACTTTTTTAAGCTTTGTCAGCTCGACTGGAACCTCATCAGCTAGAACATAGGAAATTTTTTCTACAAATGCTTCTTTTTCAACATTTCCAGATCCAATAGGAACCAATACCCAATCTTCAGCTCTCACACTCTTATCGTCACAAAGGTAGGTGAAATGCTTGCCTCCCTCATTGAATGACACATCAACTAAACGATAAAGGGAGTCAGGCAAATCAATAACCACCATCTCCAGCCCAGTCGCTTGAAACAGAAGTTCTTGGTCCCTAAGTCGCACCTTCATCGTCAGGCTCTCAGCATCAATAGAAAAACTATTATCCACATCCATTACGGACTGAAAAAAGGCCTGGTGTAAGCCAGAAAAAGTCCAGACGGCATGCCAACGACACATCATCTCATAATCGTCAATAGTCACAAGAAGAGAAAGTTCCTGCTGATCAGAGGCATAAGAATAGGCCTGAACACTCAATTGGTCTGGTGTCAAGTAGTCATTTACAAAGACTGCAAAGTCATCCATAGTTTGAAAATCTGACATAAGATACCCTTCTCTACTCCGAAACTGAACCCGTCACATACATGGTAAAGGTCGCTCTAGTAAGTATTTTTTCCTCCTGATTGGTAATGAGGACTTCTACCACCTTGGTCGTTTTACCATTATGCACACAGAGACCTTCAATTTGGAGTTGGTCAGACAAATGGCCTGCCTTTAAATAATTGATATTGGACTGAAGAGTCACAGCGTAGTCCCCTGTTGAAAGTGCCACAAGTCCTGCCACCTGATCACAGAGCGTAAACAAATAACCACCATGAGCATTACCAAAATAATTCAAGGACTTTTCGACCACCTCAGTTGTGACAATCACATGCCCAGTTTCAAATAGTTCTTCTTGAAAATTCTCAAACACACGGATTTCATGTAGTTTGTCTTGCATAACAAGCCCTCCTATCAATATCCATTCCACCACAAGTGAAATAGCTTGTCTATAGCTACTAGTATAACACGAAGTTCTCCACGTATAACAAGCTTATTTGACTAAGCTGATATCAACTTCTATATCCTCACGAAAAAGCTTCTTCACTCGGCAATAATTATCTACAAAAGCCAAAATTTCCTGCTCATTATCACTATTCAAGTCCTTCGGTAAATGAATGTCAAGCTTGAAATGCCCTTCTTCATAGCTAGAGTCAACCTGAATTGCAAGCTCCTCTATTCCATGATACTTGGCAAAATAACTCTGTAGACACATGGTCACGCAAGAGGCTAAAGCAATATTCACCAAACTCATAGGCGTCTCCCCATCTTCCGTATAGCCAAAGAGTTCCACAGGTGCTCCGTAGCCCTCTGAAAGTGAATGATAGCGTTTGTCACCTTTAATCGTCGTTTGATACATAATGCACCTCCATTTGTTTTCTCTTATTATAACAAAGAGAAGCCTAACAACCGAACTGAACGCTTTGAAATATCTATCATAACCCTTAAGGGACTCCTCTTATTTTCCAACAGACTAGTCTTGTACAACACCTATATTACCAAGGGATTACAGTGAGGTAAAAACAACTTGAAGCGCTTTTAATTTAATAAGTTTTCATTTAAAATAAATTTACTAATAAAAAAGGGAGATTATTATGAAAGTATTTTCTAAATTAACTTTAGCCTCTATCTCAGTTCTTGCCTTGTTGACCCTAGCAGCATGTGGCAACTCCAAAGACAAAACTGACTCATCATCTTCTTCACCATCATCAAGTAAGGTGACAAAAGACTCTTCTTCTACCGACTCAAGTGCTTCAGTTAAAGTCAACAAAGACGGTTCGACTGAAGTGAACGACGGAAACGGTAACTCAGCCAAAACAAATGGTCAAAATACTGTTGAAGCCAACGATAGCGAAGGCAACAGCGCAACAGTTGGTCAAGATGGTTCAGTTGAAGTTAATAGCCAAGACGGTACAAATGTCAAAGTTGGCTCAGACGGAACTGTCTCAATTGGTAACTAATATAAGATAAGCTAGCTATTCTGCTAGTCTTTTTTAGTTTCTGATTAATGAAAACGCTCCCTAAAGGTGCTATAATAGGCGTGGAAATCCATAATCAGGGGGGTGAGACAATGAAAAATAAAATCATCTTGGGATGTTTGGCTGCAGCTAGCTGCGAGATCCTTTTTGGGCTCAGTTTCATCTTTACAAAATCGATTACAGCACAGGTCAGTGACCTTGCTTTAATCTCTTGGCGTTTTGTCACAGCCTTCTTCTTTGTCAACCTTTATCTTCTCCTAAGAAGACACAGGATAGCCATAAATGGCAGAAATCTCAAATCTCTGACACGTATTGCCATTCTTAATCCTATTATCTATTTTATCTGCGAAACGATCGGTATTCGTATGACTACTGCCTCTGAAAGTGGAGCTTTCCTCGCTTGCATTCCGGTCGTCGCACTTATCATGTCTAGTCTCATTTTGAAAGAATGGCCAAGTCGTTGGCAAGTGGTCGGTGTCATTACAACCCTCATCGGTATTATCATTGCCGTCTTTGCTGCAGGTGTCTCCACCGACTTCTCACTTATCGGCTACTTCATTTTAGGTCTAGCCGTTGTCTCCTATGCCCTTTATTGCGTTGACGTTGAAAAAGCCAGTCAATTCACTAGCTTTGAGATTACCTATTTTATGTTAGCCAGTGGTTGCCTTACATTTGGACTCTTCGCACTAAGCCATAGCTTTCTAGCAGGTAACTTGAAAGAGCTCTTAATGCTCCCTTGGATTAATCCAAAGTTCGCCATAACCATCCTTTACCAAGGATTGGGCTGTAGTGTTATAGGGTACATCCTTTCAAATTTTGCTATCGCAACTATCGGGGTTAACCGAACGGCTTCATTTATTGGGATATCAACGATTATCTCAATTCTAGCTGCTGTAGTCTTCTTAGGGGAGCCCTTCTCACAGTTACAAATTTTAGCAGGAATCTTGGTAGTCCTTGGCGTCTATGTGGCTAATAAAAATTAAAACTCTCGGAAACTAATCTTCCAAGAGTTTTTTTGCTGTCAATCAAGTTCCGCCTGAATCAAAACCACAAGCTCTTCCTCATTAGGAATACTGCTTACCGCCGTCGGCACAGGCAAGGCCTTGTCTCCATAATTAGAAATAATATGAGCCAAAAAAGCTGACGATTTCGTCATAGCATCAGGCAAAGAAGCCGCCTGAATACTCCGACCAAAGTCGGGAAAACTAATCTTGTAACCTTCATCAATCGTGTGAAAAATAGCTGGATATTCGTATAACATGTCCCTTCCCCCATTTCAATACTAGACTCCTCTATGATAAGATGAGTTTTAAGAGAAGTCAACCAAAAATCGTTATAACAAAAGTATTGAAACCATTCGAAACAACACAGCGAAGTTAAAATAAGGCTTAGTCCGTATTCAACTTGAAAAAGTGGCACCGATTCGGTGCTTTTTAGATATGCAAAAAGTCCATTGGAATAATCCAAGGGACTCTTTTTATGGCTACTATTTCTTAACCTCATCCAAAATCTCAATCACCTTATACAAATCTGGTTCTGTAATTTGGTAAGGAGCTTGTTCACGGACAACTGGTTTGGCACAAAAGGCGATACCTATGCCAGCTGTCTTAATCATAGGCAAATCATTAGCTCCATCACCCATAGCAATGGTTTGAGAGAGTGTTAGACCATTTTCTGCTGCCCAATCTTTAAGTTTGGCTACCTTGACATCTTTGGTAACAATTTCACCATAAACCTTACCAGTTAAGACACCATCGACAACCTCAAGGTGATTGGCCTTCACATAATCAATACCTGCCTCTTTTGCCAGTCTATCAACTGTCTCATGGAAACCACCAGAAACTAAACCGACCTTGAAGCCACGTGAGTGGAGTTCATCCACAAGTTCCTTGGCTCCCTTGTTAAAATGAATACGGGCATAGACCTTATCAAATATGCTGTCAGGTAATCCCTTAAGAGTTGCCACACGCTCATTCAGAGCCTGTCTAAAATCCAATTCTCCACGCATGGCACGCTCTGTGATTTCAGCAACCTCTCGACCAACACCGGCCTCTTCCCCCAATAAATCAATTACTTCTTCTTGGACTAGAGTTGAATCTACATCCATAACTAATAAGCCTTTTACTTCTGACATAATTACCTCTATTCTTTAATACCTATATAACTTTTATTAGGCTTTTCATTAACCTAAAAAGAGATAAGTTTCTTCAAAAAAATCCTGGACCGAGGCCCAGAATCTTTCTCTTACATACGAATTTGTTCGCGTGTTTTTTCGTAAGAAGATACAAAACGATCTGTTACACCTGGTTCTACTGTTTCCAAGGCGTAAGAGATTTCTTCCAAAGATGCATCGTAGTCATGGTCAACTTCGAACAATTTAAGCGCATGCTCAAAGCTACTTTGAACAGCAGGTTCGAAAGAACGGTAACGGTTTGAGTACTGCAAGAGTTGCTCAGTCAGTGTTGCATTTTCAACAACCAAATAAGCAGTCTCTTCCAAATGTTCAATGGCATTTTTTGACGTTTCAGTCAAACGCATTACCGCATCAATATTGATACGTCCACGGCTGAGCTCATCCATGAGAGCTTCAATTTGTGCACTTGTTGAGAAGAATACACTCAAGAAGGATTGAGGAATACCTGGAAGATTACGTTTCTCCATATAACGCTTGATAACATGCAATTTATTAACATAAACATCAAGCTCTTCACGTGCCTTAGCTTCGTTTTTCTCGATAGCTCGAAGATTTTCAAAAACCTCAACCTGTCCATTTTCAACAGCAGACAAGGTATTGAGACTTTTTTCGAAGATCTTTTCAAGTTCTGAGAAAGGTTTCTCCTGATTCTCAAAGTTTTCAAGGGGTGGAAGAACAGCTGTCTCAACACCTGAAATATCTGAAGCAAAGTTACGTACATCTGCTGCATAAGTTTCATCGAAAATATAAGTCAACATGAGACGCTCAAGCTCTTCTTGAAGTTTCTTGTTGTTTTCTTTAGCATGCTTGAGATAATCTGGCAAAATTTTCTTTTGACGCATAACAACCTTGTATGATGCAATTTCACGTTCGAAAATGCTATACAAGTTGTCAATTTTTTCTTGAATCTCAACGTTTTCTTCTTCCGCACGATCCAAATCAAGAGAAACTAACTCACTTGAGTTTGAACGGATAGCTTCACGAATTTCCTGGAAGCGACGTTCGATATTTTTCTCAGGGAAGTGGTAATTTTGCTCAATCAACTTGCGGTAGCCAGATTCCAAATCATCCAACTGATCTGGGAAATCATCTTCCAACTTAGCTACAATGGCTGGAATCTTCTCTGAAATTTGCCCCAAAGCAATGGTGTGCTCCTCTGCACGGTCCAAAATACTTGATGCCTCAACAGGGTCACCTGATGAGTTAAGAGTCACGAATTCAGCAAACTCAGCTTCAATGTTTTTAAGCTGTTTATTGATCTCACTCATAGTAGAGCCAAAATTATCAGAGTTTTCCTCGATAGAATTTTGCAACTCTTCGTACAAGTCAAGTGCATGTTTAACGCGAGCACTGTTCTTTTCTTCTTGTTCTTTCAAGGTTGAGAGCGCCTCACGGATAGACTTAATGTCTTCTTCCATAAGATCTAACTGACTCTCAATATTATTGATTTCACCACTAGCCTTGAAGAAATGGAAGGTATCATTCATATTTTCAGCTTCGAAAATATGATTTTCAATATCTGCGAATGAATTTGTCGAGATATCTATCCATTTCTGATGCCATTCACGGAAAGTTGTTTGACTTTGACCAATCAAGTGAAGCTTTTTAACTTCTTCAATTTCTTCGTTAATTGGCAAGTCAAACAATTTTTGCTTGCGTTCTTCAAGCTGTGCAATCCGCGAATCATTTCGTTTTCTAATAAGAATACCGACTAAGTAAGCGACAATTACAAGTATAACTACCACTACAATCAGTAAAACAATTCCGCTAGACATAGTTTCTCCTTAATCGTCTATTATGTTCATAAATGTAGAATAACATTACGATTATATCATAGTTATCCTAGCATTGCACCCTTTTCTAAAAGAATATTAGATATCTAGAGTACTGTAAACGGCATTTTCTTCGATAAATTCGCGGCGAGGTTCAACCTTGTCTCCCATCAGCATATCGAAAATTTTATCGGCTTCTGCAGCATCATCCACAGAAACACGTGCCATCAAACGATTTTCAGGGTCCATGGTAGTTTCCCAAAGTTGGTGGTCATCCATTTCACCTAAACCTTTATAACGTTGTACCGTAGGTTTTGAACGTCCCACACTGTAGTTTTCAAGAGCAGCACGCAATTTTTCTTCTTGATCCGCACCTGGCTGGATGTATTCTTTAATTTCGGAACCAACCTTAACACCATAAATTGGTGGTTGTGCAATGTAGACATAGCCAGCTTCCAAGACTGGACGCATAAAGCGGTAAATCAAGGTCAAGAGCAAGGTACGAATGTGAGCTCCATCGACATCGGCATCGGTCATGATAACTAACTTGTGATAGCGAGCCTTGCTGACATCAAATTCTGATCCAAAACCAGTTCCCATAGCTGTGAAAAGAGAACGAATCTCTTCGTTAGCTAGAATCTTATCCATGCTAGCCTTCTCAACGTTCAAAATTTTACCACGAATTGGCAAGATAGCTTGGAATTCACGATTACGACCTGATTTGGCAGAACCACCGGCTGAGTCCCCTTCGACAATGAAGAGCTCATTCATTTCGGCATTGTTTGACGAACAATCTGCCAACTTCCCTGGAAGGTTTGAAATTTCAAGACCTGACTTCTTACGTGTCACTTCACGAGCACGCTTAGCGGCGATGCGGGCCTTAGAAGCCAGAATTCCTTTTTCAACAATCTTTTTAGCGATAGCAGGATTTTCCAAGAGGAAGCGACTTAGGGCTTCACTGAAGAGACGATTGGTAATCTTAACCACTTCAGAGTTTCCAAGTTTGGTCTTGGTTTGACCTTCAAACTGTGGGTTCGGATGCTTAACAGAGATGATAGCAGTCAAGCCTTCACGAACATCGTCCCCAGTCAAATTATCATCTTTTTCCTTGAGAATCTTATTCTGACGTGCATAATCATTGATAACACGAGTAAGAGCCGTACGGAAACCTTGTTCATGAGTACCACCTTCATGAGTGTGGATATTATTGGCAAAACTCATCACCGTTTCATGGTAGCCAGTCGTATACTGCATAGCAACTTCGACTGAAATGCCATCCATCTCACCATCTGTGTAAATAGGCTCATCAAAGATAACATCTTTATTTTCATTGATGTACTTCACATAAGATGTAATCCCACCCTCATAGTGATAATGTTTCTCTTGTTCAAGACCTTCACGCTTATCTGTAATAGAAATACGTAGGCCCTTGTTCAGAAAGGCTAGCTCTTGGATACGTTTAGCTAATTTTCCAAAGTCAAACTCTGTCGTTTCTTGGAATATTTCTGGATCTGGCGTAAAGTGAACAGTCGTTCCATGTTCCTCAGTTTCACCAATAATCGTTAAGTCGTCTACCACAACTCCTCGTTTATACTCTTGGAAGTGGATATGACCGTTTTTATAAACCTTAACATCAAGCTGAGTTGAGAGGGCATTAACGACCGAAGAACCAACCCCGTGCAAACCGCCAGAGACCTTATAACCGCCTCCGCCGAATTTACCACCAGCGTGAAGAACCGTAAAGACTGTCTCAACAGCAGGACGGCCTGTTTTTTCTTGAATATCGACTGGGATACCACGACCATCGTCAATAACCGTGATAGAATTATCAGGTTCAATAAAAACTCTGATATGTGTGGCAAAGCCTGCCAAGGCCTCATCGATTGAGTTATCGACAATCTCCCATACCAAGTGATGCAAGCCTTCTTTTGAGGTCGATCCAATATACATTCCTGGGCGCATACGTACCGCTTCAAGTCCCTCTAAGACCTGAATCTGGCTGGCATCATATTCTTGCGCTTTTTCTTCAAGATTTTTTAATTCATCAGTCATCTATGTCACAATCTCCAATAATGATTTATGGCCATCAACAAGCAAGGTATCCAGACCCGCTGCTTCTCCAGCCTCTATGTCTATCTGGCGGTCACCAATGACCAAGCCATGTTTAATATCGTATTTTTTAATTAAATAAAGAAAACTATCTGGACTAGGTTTTCTAGCAAAACCATTTTCAGAAGTTACAACCTCTGTAAAATAATGAGCAATCTTCGCTCTATCAAGGATATCTAGCACCAAGTGATTACGGTGGCTAACCAAGAAATTACGTCCGCCCTCAGCCACAATCTTTGCAAGGACATCCTTAGCACCTTCAAAAAGCACAGGTTCTTTTAAATGTTTGGCCTCTTCTTGCTTATAGAGGGTGCGAAAATCCGTTATATCAGGCGCAAACATAGCAATGGCAGTACTCGTTGATACCTTAAGGGCATCATAGACTGCTTGACTTTCTGCTGTACGCTCAAATTGTTCTAAAGTTGCTAGAAAGGCTTGGGTTGATACCTGGTAATTATCCAACAAGGTACCACCTAAATCCCAGATATAATCTCCATAATTCATAACCTTAATTATAACATAAAAGGTCAGATTTTGCTTGCTTTTCATAGCTAAAAAGGCTTGGAAAACCTACCCAAACCTTAATTTTTTATTTCAGAATTAAACTAGCCACAATAGGACTAATAATGGCATATAAAATCCCTGTTACAGCGATTGATAGACCAGCCATGGCACCTGCAACCTGACCATATCTGAAGGCAGCTCCAGTGCCAACGGCACTCCCAGTTCCTCCTAGAGAAAGTCCGATAGCGACTGGGTCTTTAATGCCTATCATCTTTAAAAAGACAGGTCCTAAAGCAGAGGTTAAGATTCCCGTAATAACAACTGCGACCAAGGTCACTGTTGTAATTCCCTGCATTTTTTCCGTCATCTCTACAGCCATGGCAGTCGTTACAGACTTAGGAAAGAGAGAGATAGCAAGGAAATAATCCATACCAAAAAGCTTAGCAATCAAGGCAGTATAAGTAGTGTTAAGAACACAGGCAACTGTTGACCCAATTAAGATGCTCTTATAGTGATGACGCATAAGGTGGAGATTTTTATAAAAGGGGACAGCTAGGGCAACCGTTGACGGGATAATTAAGCTGTTAAGATAAGAGCCACCTACGTAATAATCCTTGTAAGAAATGCCGGTAAAGTGCAAAATGACAATAATCAAGGCAGTTGACACAAGAAGAGGCGTTGTCAAAGGATTTGGGAAACGGCGATGAATCAAAAGTCCTATCGTATAGGCCAAAACCGACAGGGTTAAACCAAACAAGGGTGTGTTAAAAAAATTAGCCACGCTTAACCTCCTCATAATCGCCTTCAAAGTGTTTTTTGATAAAGACGACAACTACTGCAATCACTACAATATTAAGAACCAAGGCACCCATGATAATCAAAATAATTGGAACAATATTCGCCGAAATAGCATTCCATCGTTCCATAATACCAACACCTGCTGGCAAAAAAAGGATAGTCATATTGGCTATTAAAAATTCTGCCACAGCATGGATATGACGTAGACGAATCCACTTAAGCTGTAGAGCAATCAGAAGCAAGAATAAGCCAATGATACTTCCAGGTATAGGTAATTTAAAAAAGGTTGATAGAGCTTCACCAATAACGGCAAACAAACAAATCAACATGAATTGAACGTAGTATTTCACGAGTTGCCTCCTAGGTTTAGTCTCCTACTAGTCTACTCCTTTTATTGGCTCTTTGTCAACTGTAGTGGGTGACGAAAAGCTAACATCTAGAGAGGACCAGTTTGGTCTTCTCTTTTTATTTGAAAAAAGCAGTAAAAAAGCGACCCAACAACAAGTCGCATTCATTGAAAATTGGATCAACAACTATCCAAAGAAAGTCTTGGATTACAAATCTCCTAGAGAGGTGTTACACGATGGCTAACTTGGACTTGAAATTTGTTATCCTAACCTTAATTTTTTATCTCAGAATTAAACTAGCCACAATAGGACTAATAAAGACATATAAAATCCCTGTTACAGCGATTGATAGACCAGCCATGGCACCTGCAACCTGACCATATCTGAAGGCAGCTCCAGTGCCAACGGCACTCCCAGTTCCTCCTAGAGAAAGTCCGATAGCGACTGGGTCTTTAATGCCTATCATCTTTAAAAAGACAGGTCCTAAAGCAGAGGTTAAGATTCCCGTAATAACAACTGCGACCAAGGTCACTGTTGTAATTCCCTGCATTTTTTCCGTCATCTCTACAGCCATGGCAGTCGTTACAGACTTAGGAAAGAGAGAGATAGCAAGGAAATAATCCATACCAAAAAGCTTAGCAATCAAGGCAGTATAAGTAGTGTTAAGAACACAGGCAACTGTTGACCCAATTAAGATGCTCTTATAGTGATGACGCATAAGGTGGAGATTTTTATAAAAGGGGACAGCTAGGGCAACCGTTGACGGGATAATTAAGCTGTTAAGATAAGAGCCACCTACGTAATAATCCTTGTAAGAAATGCCGGTAAAGTGCAAAATGACAATAATCAAGGCAGTTGACACAAGAAGAGGCGTTGTCAAAGGATTTGGGAAACGGCGATGAATCAAAAGTCCTATCGTATAGGCCAAAACCGACAGGGTTAAACCAAACAAGGGTGTGTTAAAAAAATTAGCCACGCTTAACCTCCTCATAATCGCCTTCAAAGTGTTTTTTGATAAAGACGACAACTACTGCAATCACTACAATATTAAGAACCAAGGCACCCATGATAATCAAAATAATTGGAACAATATTCGCCGAAATAGCATTCCATCGTTCCATAATACCAACACCTGCTGGCAAAAAAAGGATAGTCATATTGGCTATTAAAAATTCTGCCACAGCATGGATATGACGTAGACGAATCCACTTAAGCTGTAGAGCAATCAGAAGCAAGAATAAGCCAATGATACTTCCAGGTATAGGTAATTTAAAAAAGGTTGATAGAGCTTCACCAATAACGGCAAACAAACAAATCAACATGAATTGAACGTAGTATTTCACGAGTTGCCTCCTAGGTTTAATCACCTATTAGTCTACTCCTTTTATTTTGAATTTCAAGAGTTTTCAGTAAATTCTTTTGAAAAATCATCAATCGATATTCAACTCCCTAAAACATAAAAAAATCCAACCCTGAGGCTGGATTTATTCACAGATGCCACCACCGAGAATTGAACTCGGAACGGAGCATTACCATTGCTCTATTATACCATTTAACTATAGCGGCAACTGTTTTTATCTTACCACATTTCCATTTACTGTGGCAAGATTTTTTGCTTATTTTTTATAAATTTAAGTCTTGGTAAGGGGTACGGTAGCCAATCTGTAAAACCTTACCATCCTTAATTAAGATAGGACGTTTAATCAACATCCCGTCTGAAGCCAAGAGATCAACAGCTTCATCAAGAGACAATGTTGGTAGCTTACCTTTTAAACCTAGAGAACGATAGGATTGTCCACTCGTATTAAAGAATTTCTTGAGCTCTAAATCTGACTCCGCTAAGAGTTTCTTTAGCAATTGCGCTGATGGGGGATTTTCCTTAATATTAATAGACTCGACATCTAAACCTAATTGATCGAGTTCTGCTTTTGCCTTACGACAAGTACTACATTTTGGATATTCATAAAAAGTGTACATGTTTTTCTCCTTTTCTCTAGCATAAGCTATCTATCTAAGACTTGTCAATCCTAAAGCCTTCCAAACGGAGTAAGAAACGCTTGGCATCCTCTCCTGCCGCATAATTTCCTAAGTGACCACTACTGGGCAAAACACGATGACAAGGGGTGATAATCAGCCAGGGATTCTTACCAATAGCAGTTCCTACAGCCTGTGCTGATTGACAAGAGATTGCCTTACCAATCTGACCATAGGTTCTGATTTGCCCAATAGGAATTTCACTTAAAGCTGACCAAACCTTTTGTTGAAAAGTGGTCCCTCTATCAGCTAAAGGGAGATTAGCTAGACTTGGTTTGTCACCTTTAAAATAGGCATCCAACCACTGCCTGGACATTTCCAAGATGGGATTTGAAGCATCTACTAAGTTCTCTTCCTTAACACCTGCTTGAAAATATTTTTGTCCTTCCAACCAAACCCCATAAAGTGTATGGTCACTTGCGACCAAGGATAAGCGACCAATTGGGGATAAATAATACTGACGATAAAGCATATTTTAGTTATTCCAAAAAGACAGGAAACTCTTGTTCCTGTCATCTTAATTCTATTTATTTACCTTTAATCAAACGTACACGTACGATATTGTCACTAGCCTCAAACTTAGCAACCAATTCATCAATCTTAGACTTGTCTGTTTCATCAAGGTCAAGAAGAGTGTAGGCATAATCACCCTTAGAACGGTTGATAATATTATCAATATTGATATTAAAATCAGAAACCGCTGTTGAGATACGGGCCACAATGTTAGGCACGTTTTTATTAATCAAAGTGATACGATATGGAGCACTCAAGGCCTGTTGCACACGTGGGAAGTTAACAGAGTTGACAATTTCACCTGTTTCCATGAAGCGACGGATGGTTTGCCCTGCCATAATTGCACAGTTAAGCTCTGCTTCACCCGTTGAACCACCAACGTGTGGGAAGACTGTCACCTTAGGTTTGTTAAGCAATTCTTCTGTACCAAAGTCAGTGATATAACGTTTAACAACGCCTGTTTCCAAAGCATCAAAGAGAGCCTCATTGTCTACTAATTCTGCACGAGCAAAGTTGATGATTGTTGTCCCTTTTTGCATGTTATTAAATGCTTCAGAATCAAAAGTTTCTCTCGTATCATCGTTCAAAGGTACATGTATCGTAATATAGTCACAGTTTTCAAAGATTTCTTTTAAATCAGAGACACGTCTTACATGGTGAGAAATATTCCAAGCTGCTTCAATAGAAACATATGGATCATAACCATAGACCTTCATTCCCAAACGGTAAGCGTCATTGGCAATGCGTGCACCGATGGCACCAAGGCCAATAACACCCAGTGTCTTACCAGCAATCTCGCTACCTGCAAACTGCTTCTTACCTGCTTCGATTTGTTTAGGCACATCGTCACCGCTAAGTGTGTTAACCCAAGCATTAGCCGCAATATAGTCACGTGCTGCAAGCAAGATAGAGGCTAAGACAGCTTCTTTAACTGCATTAGCATTGGCACCTGGGGTATTGAAGACAACAATCCCTTTTTCAGTTGCTTCATCAACTGGGATATTGTTAGTCCCTGCACCAGCACGCGCAATAGCTTTCAAGTTGTCAGGGAAGACAGTATTATGGAGACTTTGACTACGAATGATATAAGCATCCGGATTTTCCGCTAAATCACCATCAATTTGGAAATGATTTCCAAGTTCCTTCAAACCAATTTGGTTAATATTATTATATGTTTTTACGCTAAATACCATAATGTTATTCCTCTTAAATTAATGCATCCCATGGTGAGCAGCTTCATCAACTTCTTGATAAAAAGCCTTCTCCCTCTTGGTTTTGATTTTCTGATAGGCAAGTCGTTCACCATCAATAGGAACCTTACCACAATAGACATAGCCAAGTTTCTCCAAAATATGCTGCATGACAAGATTTTTTTCATGCGTGTCGCAACGGAAATCATGCGCATCTGTCCCCTCAATAAGACCTTGAATAAAGGTTTGAGCGATTTTCTGACCCGTAAATTCTCTTAAAACGGCAATTCTATGAAAGGTAACATAGCGCTTATTATGATGCTTCCAATCCCCATCATAGATTTTTTCATAGGCGGGCTCTCCATCAATAATCACAGCAGCATAAGAAACAATTTGACCATCAATGATACCCACATAGGCTTGCCCTTTAAGAACATCATCAAAGATAGTTTCTTCAGTAGGATAACCATCAGCCCCTTGCCATTGGGAACTGCCAGCTTGCGCTAAAGTAGCTCTAGCACTCTCAATCACGGTCATGATAGCACTAATTTCATTTGGGAAAGCTTGTCTAATTTCCATCTCTTTACCTAATTATTTATTTTCAGCTTCAAATTTCTTCATAAAGTCAATTAAATCAACCACACCTTGACGTGGGAAAGCATTATAAACACTAGCACGCATACCACCTACTGAACGGTGTCCCTTGATATTCTTGAAACCAAGAGCATCTGCTTCTGCTACAAATTTAGCATCTAACTCTTTACTTGGTGTTACAAATGGGATGTTGCAGACAGAACGATCCTTGGCATCTTTAACAGGATTGGTGTAGAAATCAGATGATTCGATATAGTCATAAAGGAGACCTGATTTTTCACGTTGAATTTCCGCCATCTTATCTACGCCACCAATTTCATTTTTTACCCAGTCAAAGACGAGTTTTGAAATATAGATATTGAAACATGGTGGTGTATTGTAGAGTGATCCAGCCTCAGCTTGAATACGGTAGTCCAACATAGCAGACAATTGTGGTTGATCGTTAAGGAAATCTTCACGGACAATAACCACTGTCACACCAGCAGGTCCAATATTTTTCTGAGCACCAGCATAGATGAGAGCAAAATCCTCAACGTTATAGCGCGCTGCTAAAATATTTGAAGACATATCAGCTACAATCGGTACACCATTAGTATCAGGCAAATCGTAGATAGATGTTCCCTCAATTGTATTATTGGTAGTCAAGTGAACATAAGCAGCTTCTGGATCAATCGTTGAAGGATCAAAACTTGGAATATGATCGTAAACAGTATCCTCAGATGACGCCAAAAGAATTGGTTCAAAAGGAATCGTTTTTGAAAGCTTGACAGCTTCAGTATAGGCTTTTTTACCCCATGAACCACCTACAAGGTAGTAAGCTTTCTTACCTTGAGCAAGGTTCAGTGGAACCATTGTGAATTGTGTTGAAGCGCCACCTTGCAAGAAAATAACCTTATAATTATCAGGAATGGCCATGAGCTCGCGAAGTGTCGCTTCCGCATCTTTAATAATTTTGTCAAATTCTGGAGAACGGTGGGACATTTCTAGCACGGACATACCGGAATCTTGATAGTTAAGCAATTCGGCTTGTGCTTTTTCGAGCACAGGTTTTGGTAATGTAGCAGGTCCTGCTGAGAAATTATAAATTGTCATAAAGACACCTCCAAAATTTTAATGGTCCCATTATAGCGAATTTTCTGAATATTGTAAAGTCCTAACAGTAAAAAACGAACGGAATTGTCCGTTCGTTACAAAAAAGTTAGTTATTTTCTGTATATTTTTGCAAGTAATTAAATTTACTATACGTTATCCTTGCTTAAGAAAATAGGTCGCACCGATTAGATTTGCTCCATTATGATGATGACAGGCTACAATCTTTGGACGTTTAATAATTTTACCGATAAAATCAATCTCATGGCGAACCTTATCAAACTGGCGGTTGACTTCTTCTATAAGAATGGGCTGAGCTGAAATACCGCCTCCAAGGACAAAGGTTTCCATATCAAAGATAGTTTGAAGATTCAATATGGTAATGGCTAGATTGCGACAATAGGTCTCAAAGATTGGATAAACTGCTTCCTTTTTAGCATTGATTGCCTTAAAGGCAACCAAACCATCTTTTAAATCAGGACTAGCTAAAATCTCATTGACTTTGGTAATTAAACCAACAGCTGAAAGAGTCGTTCCTCGCATCAATGAAGGATCAACTTTTTCCACTTGAAGAGGAAAGAGGAAGGTCAACTCCCCTGCTTGGAAATGACTTCCCTGAAAAAGTTTACCATTGATTATAATACCACCACCTAGGCCTGACCCTAAAACAAGGGCTGCACCGTTAGTCACTCCTTTCAAATGACCTGTGGCTAGTTCAGCCAAGGCTGCTGCTTTACCATCATTAAGCGCCGCTACTGGCAAATGATACTTGGCTTGCAGGACTTCTTTGATACGAAAACCATGAAAGAATCTCAACAAACCGCCGTGATAAATCACACCCTCATCCGTATCAACAGTTCCAGGAACACTAATTGCAATGCCTGATAAAGTTGCTTCAACTGAAGTTACTAACTGATCAATAACATCGAGAGCCTGATCCAAGGTCTGAGGGGATGATTGGGTTGGCAAACTCTTTTCGAGGACTAAGTTCTCCGAAACAAGAGCAGATTTTACCTGGGTTCCTCCAAAATCAATTGCTAAAATCGTCATTATCATCCTCCACAGATTCTTTTTCGTCATTATAGCACAAAATTGCTAAGACTAGAAAAAACGCTATCAAAATGCTATCATGGTCTTAGAAAACTAGATAAAAGGAGTCTCTCACATGACTAAATTTCTACACACTTGTGTCCGTGTTAAAGACCTAGAAGCTTCACTAAAATTTTATCAAGAAGCGCTTGGTTTCAAGGAAGTCCGTCGTAACGATTTCCCAGAATATAAGTTCACTCTTGTCTACATGCAACTAGAAGATGATCCTGATTACGAGTTGGAATTGACATACAACTACGATCATGAAGCTTATGACCTTGGAAATGGTTACGGACATATCGCTGTTGGTGTTGATGACCTAGAAGCCACACACCAAGCCCACAAAGAAGCTGGCTATACTGTCACTGATCTCTCAGGTCTACCTGGTAAACCAAAAATGTATTACTTTATTACTGATCCAGATGGCTATAAAATCGAGGTTATCCGTTTAGCTCAGTTCTTGGAAAAATAAGTAAAAAAGAAGTCAGATTAGATATCACCTGGCTCCTTTTTTACTTATTTTTTATTATCGACCTTTAAGGATGACAAAACTTGGGTACGAATATCATCAACTCCGTTTGGATTATTTGGCAAGAATAAGGTTTGATTACCTTTAGCCGCAAAAGTATTAAGAGTATCAAGATATTGGTTGGTCAAGAGAATAGACATAATCTGCTCTTCAGACATACCCACATTGGCTTCTTTAAGTTCTGCAATAGACTCAGCCAAACCATCAACGATAGCTTTACGTTGTTGGGCAATACCAACACCATGAAGACGATCTTTTTCAGCTTCGGCTTCGGCTGCTGTGACAATCTTGATTTTATCAGCTTCTGCCAATTCTTGAGCTGCTACACGCTTACGTTGGGCAGCATTGATTTCGTTCATAGACTGCTTAACTTCAGCATCTGGCTCAACCTTGGTAATCAAGGTCTTAACAATGATATAGCCATAAGTTGTCATTTCTTCAGCCACTTGGTGTTGAACCTCAAGGGCAATCTCATCTTTCTTCTCAAAAAGCTCATCAAGCGTCAATTTAGGGACTGATGAACGGAGGGCGTCCTCAATGTATGATTTAATTTGAGCCTCTGGACGCATGAGTTTATAGTAAGCATCGGTAACATTTTGCTCATTTACACGATACTGAGTAGCCACATTCATCATAACAAAGACATTGTCCTTTGTCTTGGTTTCAACCACAATCTCACTTTGAAGCAAACGTAGTTGAATACGAGCTGCAATTTTATCGATACCGAATGGTAAACGCATGTGAATACCACTCGTTGCGATTTTTTGATAGCGTCCAAAACGTTCAACAATGGCTACTGACTGTTGACGTACGACATAAAGCATACTGATGAGAATTCCCAAGATAATTAAGAATGAAATCAGTAAAAAGAGAAATGCTGCTTGCATGTTAAGTCCTCCAAAATAAACATAAAAATTTCTTTGCTTTATTATAGCACAGCAATACAATTATTCAAGAAAAATAGTATATCTTTTTCAAAAACTTGGACAATCAGAAAAGAGGCTGAAACACTAGCGTTTCAGCCTCTCGTATTTTATGACTAAACTTAAAATCTAACGGTCCAACAGGAAACTGTTTATTTACGATACATCTTCACTTGAAGGTAAATATCGTTATAAATCCCAAGCCATTTTTGACCTAAGTTATTATAGACTTCAAGGTTTTTGATGGTTGATTCTGATGGGTAAAAGGCTTTATCATCAGTAATACTCTTTGGAAGTAAGGCTTTGGCTGCCTCGTTAGGTGTGGCATAACCGATATATTCAGCATTTTGCGCTGCATTTTCCGGTTTAAGCATGAAATTGATAAAAGCATAAGCTTCTTTTTCATGCTTTACTGTTTTAGGAATGACCAGATTATCAAACCACAGATTTGAGCCTTCAGATGGAACAACATAACGAAGATCCTCATTTTTATCGAGCATCTCACTGGCTTCCCCTGAGAAGGTTACTCCAATAGCTGCATCACCTTGAATCATGTAACCCTTCATCTCATCACCCACAATGGCTTTAATATTTGGTGTTAGGCTATTGAGTTTAGTTTCAGCCAGACGCAATTCTGTCATGTTCTTGGTATTCAAACTGTAGCCCAAGCTATTGAGAGAAAAACCAATAACTTCACGCGCGCCATCAACCAACATAATCTGGTTTCTGTATTCGGGTGACCAAAGATCATTCCAGTGCTGAGGAGCTTTTTCCACCAATTTAGTATTATAGATGATTCCGACTGTTCCCCAGAAATAAGGGATAGAATAGTCATTATTGGGATCGAAACTAAGTCCCTTAAAACTTGAACCAATCTGCTCAAAGCCATGGATTTTAGATTTATCCAACTTCACTAAAAGGTCTTCCTTGACCATTTTATCAATGGTATAGTCTGACGGCACAGCGATATCGTAAGTAGTACCACCTTGCTTAATTTTAGTATACATAGCTTCGTTGGAATCAAAAGTTTCATACTGGACCTTGATTCCTGTTTCTTTAGTGAACTTGGTCAAGAGATCAGGATCAATATAGTCACCCCAGTTATAAATAACAAGTTTGTCCGAAGCATTTCCGGTGCGACTTTGTATATAGGCAGAAATTCCCCAAAGGAAGAAAATAATTGCTAAAATCCCTGCCAGAAATTGATAGAGTTTACGCATCATACTCCTCCTTTCTCTCCTTGGTAATCATATAATATCCAATGATTAGAAGAATAGAGAACAAGAAGACAACCGTTGATAGGGCATTGATTTCCAAGGAAATCCCTTTACGAGCACGTGAGTAAATTTCCACAGCAAGTGTTGAAAAACCATTTCCCGTTACAAAGAAGACTACTGCAAAGTCATCCAAAGAATAGGTAAAGGCCATGAAATAACCAGCGATAATACCAGGTGTTAAGTATGGCAACATAACCTCACGTAACATCTGCCATTGGGTCGCACCCAGATCATAAGCTGCATTCACCATATCTCGATTCATTTCCTTGAGACGTGGTAAAACCATGAGAACTACGATTGGGATTGAGAAAGCAATGTGACTCAACAAAACCGATACAAAGCCAAGTTGGAAACCAATCAAGGTAAAGAGAATCAAGAAACTCGCACCAATCATAACATCTGGTGCAACCATTAGTACGTTATTTAGGGATAAGATTCCTGCCTGCTGCTTCCGTTTGCTCTCATAGATAAAAATTGACCCAAAGGTACCAATAATCGTCGCCAAGAGGGCACTGAGAAAAGCTAAATAGAAGGTTTGAGCTAAAATCAACATGAGTCGACTATCTGAAAACATGATCTGATAGTTATCAAGAGTAAATCCTGTGAAACTATTCATATCGCCACCACTATTGAAAGAAAAGGCGATTAAATAGAAGATTGGCAAGTAGAGGATAACAAAGACTAGAGCTAAATAGAGATTTGCAAATTTTTTCATTGACGTCTCTCCTTTGTTAACCACATGGTTGTAATCATAGCAGCAATAAGCACAACACCAATGGTCGCACCCATTCCCCAGTTTTGTGTTGTAAGGAAATGCTGTTCGATAGCCGTTCCTAGTGTAATAACTCGGTTCCCACCAATCAAACGTATTAGCATGAAGAGGCTAAGACTAGGAATGAAGACCGATTGTACACCCGAGCGTACCCCATTAAGCGACAAAGGAAAGATAACCTTGGTAAAGGTCTGCCAATCATTAGCTCCTAAATCCTTACTTGCATTGACAATATTCTCATCCAAATCATCCAGAGCATTAAAAATCGGTAGAATCATAAATGGAATTTCAATGTAACTGGCTACAAAAATGAAAGAGAAATCCGTAAAGAGGATTTGCATGGGGGCAATCCCAAAGAAACCAAGAAAGGCATTGATACCACCTTGTTGTCCAAAAATCCCCATAAATGCATAAGCTTTTAGAAGAAGATTGACCCAGGTTGGTAAAACAACTAACATCAACCAAAGTTGTTTATGCTTCAGTCTGGTTAGGAGATATGCCGTCGGATAAGAGATGAGGAGTGTCACTATGGTTATGATGACCGCATAAAGGACCGAGTTAAAGCTCATCCTTAAATAAGTCCAACTGGAAAAGAAGGTTCCATAATTGTCCAAAGTAAAATTGCCACTGATGTCAAAGAATGACTGGTAGAGCAGCATGAGTACTGGAGCAACTACGAAAAGTAAGAGCCAAAGAAGGTAGGGTACCGAGAAGAGGCTAGCTGTTTTCTTCATGACGCTCCTCCTCAATGGCATTAATCAAGCCATCCTCGGGCTCTTCCATTTCCACATATTCTTCAATACGAGCATCGAATTCTTCCTCTGTCTCATTAAGACGCATGATATGAATATCTTCAGGCGTAAAATCAAGACCTATAATCTCACCCTCAATCGCCTTACGGGTTGAATGAATCATCCATTCGTTGCCAAGATTGTCATAGGCAATGATTTCATAGTGAACCCCACGAAAAAGCTGTGTTTCTACACGAACCTGAAGCTTACCTTCTTCAGGAAGCGTGATTTGTAAATCTTCAGGACGGATAACCACTTCGACAGGTTCGTTTGGACGCATTCCTCCATCAACAGATTCGAAACGTTTGCCGTTGAACTCAACCAAATAATCCTCAATCATAACTCCTGGTAGGATATTAGATTCTCCGATAAAGGTTGCAACGAAATGGTTGATAGGCTCGTCGTAGATATCAACAGGCGTTCCTGATTGAACAATTTCACCATCGTTCATAACAAAAATCCAGTCTGACATGGCCAAGGCTTCTTCCTGATCATGGGTGACAAAAACAAAAGTAATCCCTAGACGTTGCTGTAGTTCACGCAACTCGTATTGCATTTCAGTACGTAGCTTCAAATCCAGCGCTGACAAGGGCTCATCCAAAAGGACCACACGTGGCTGATTGATAATCGCACGGGCAATGGCTACACGTTGGCGTTGACCACCTGATAATTTTTGAATCGAGCGCTTTTGATAACCATCTAGTTGAACCATTTTCAAGGCTTCTTTTACACGCTCTTCAATCTCCTGTTTAGGCACTTTTTTTAACTTAAGCGCAAAAGCCACATTGTCAAAGACATTCATGTGTGGGAAGAGGGCATAAGATTGGAAAACGGTGTGGACATCCCTTTTATTGATAGGGATATCATTAATTCGCTTTCCATCCAAAAGAACGTCACCACTAGTCGCATCCAAGAGACCTGCAATGATGTTCAAGATAGTTGATTTACCAGAACCAGAAGCCCCAAGCAGGGTATAGAACTTACCTTCTTCCAGCTCAAAGTTGATGTCTTTTAAAACTTGTGTGCCACTGTCTTCAAATACTTTCGAGACGTTTTGAAAGGCAATAATCGGATTAGTCAATTGTCATAAATCCTCCATGGATATCAGAAATAGGGTTAATATGATTAATTTAATTTGTCGCCAATAATGCGAACTTCAGGCTCTAGTGTAACACCCGAATTTTCCTTAACCTTAGCGATAACATCTGCAATAAGGTCTTCATAATCTTTTGCTGTTCCTTGATCAACATTGACCATGAAGCCAGCGTGCTTAGTTGAAACCTCAACACCACCGATACGATGTCCCTTGAGGTTGGCTTCCATAATAAGCTGACCTGCAAAATGACCTAGCGGACGTTTGAAGACCGAACCACATGATGGGTATTCGAGAGGTTGTTTAAGTTCTCGCAAGTGATTAAGACGGTTCATCTCATTCTTGATTTGCTCGTAGTCTCCTGGTTTTAGGTTGAATTTTGCTGAAATAACCACTTCACCTGTTTCTTGGAGCACCGAACGACGATAACCAAAACGCATATCTCTTGCATCAATCGTACGAATATCACCCTCTTTTGTAAGAACCTTAGCAGAAACCAAGATATGTGCAATCTCGCCACCATAGGCACCAGCATTCATAAAGACAGCACCACCAATACTACCTGGAATTCCCGCCGCAAATTCAAAACCGGTCAAACTTTGAAAACGGGCCACCTTGGTTGTTGCAATCAAATTAGCTCCCGCTTCTGCTTCAATTTGATATCCATTAACTGCGATTCCATTAAGCTTGTCAAACATAATCACAAAGCCTCGGATACCACCATCACGAACAATCAAATTGCTGGCATTACCAAGCACCATCCACGGAATATCGTGCTTGTTGGCAAATTTGACAATACGAGAAAGCTCATATCGGTTACGTGGAAAGGCCAAATAATCCGCTGGACCTCCAACCTTGGTGTAAGTATAACGTTTTAAGGGCTCGTCGAAACGAATATCAATCCCCACTAAATCTTCTTTAAGTTCATCTAACATCTTATTTTCCATACTTTTTCTATACATTTATTACAATTATTTCTTTGTAGGTACTGTGAAAGACTTCCCCTTATACTATCACGACCTAAAAATGAGTTAGTATTTTTCCCTAAAAATTAAAAGAAAAATACGGCAAAAAGCCAAGATTAATTATAGCAAAAAATCCCCATCTTGACGACTGGGAATTTTAGGAAAAACTAGTCCACTTACTCCAATTTGCGGACATCACTAGTGTCTAATTGACTCAAATATTTTTCGTAGGCTTGACCAGTTTGAGGCTCAACTAAATCCTCAGCAATTTCTAGCAGAGGAACCAAAACAAAGGCCCTTTGGGTCATGAAAGGGTGAGGCACTTTAAGGTGCTCAGTCTCCCAGATTTCCTGCCCATATAAAAGAATATCAATATCCACAGTCCGAGGGCCCCAGTGTTCATGTCGAACGCGGTCAAGTTTTTGTTCAATTTGCTGGCAAGAACTTAGTAAGGTTTCAGCCGGCAACTGAGTCTCAAGTGCTAAGGCGAGATTCAAAAAATCAGCTTGATCTGTTAAGCCCCAAGCAGCCGTCTCGTAATAAGAGGATACTGCTTTAACTTCCGTCTTAGGCAAGTGATTCAAGGCCTCCACAGCTCTTTGAAGATAGTCTTGGCGATCGCCCATGTTAGACCCCAAACTCAAGTAAACTTTTGTCATCGGCTACGCTCCAACTCAATTCCAACACTTCTATAATGCCCATTAATTGGTGGATTTTCTTTAGTAATTCGAATTTTAATAGATTGGATGGGCGCAAATTGATCAAACAAGTCCTCACAAATAGCACCAGCTAAACGCTCAATCAAAATATACTTTTCTTCTTCCACCTGTTTCTGTACGGCTTCAAAAACCAAACCATAATGAACCGTATCTGCTAGATTGTCACTTTGTGAAGCCCTAGTCAAATCAACAGCCAGCTCCAGATCTACAACAAAGATTTGCCCTAGGGTTTGCTCCTCAGCAAAAGCCCCGTGATAGCCATAAAAACGGCAACCATTTAAAATAATTTTATCCATATTTTCTCCTTAAGACGACTAAACTCATCTTTATTCTAGCACAAAAAAGTTGAAAAGTTGGGCTCTAATTAGTATGATATTTGAGACAAATCTGAAGTTATTGTATTTTCGGCAATGCAATCGATTGCGTAATTCTTCTGATTTGGTAAAATAAAGGCACAGGAGTTTAAAAATTCCTGATATCTAAACTAAGACTATCTCAACTAATAAGGAAAAAAACTATGACAAATCAAACTGCAATGCAATACTTTGAATGGTATCTCTCAAGTGACGGCCAGCATTGGAACAACTTGGCTGACGATGCCCAACATCTAGCAGACCTTGGCATCAGCCATGTTTGGATGCCACCTGCTTTCAAAGCTACTAACAAAGATGATGTTGGTTACGGAGTCTATGACCTCTTTGACCTTGGGGAATTCAACCAAAAAGGAACCGTACGCACCAAATACGGTCTGAAGGAAGAGTACCTCAATGCTATCAACCAACTCAAAAATGTTGGTATCGTCCCTATGGCCGATGTTGTCCTCAACCACAAGGCAGCCGCGGATAAACTTGAAACCTTCGATGTGGTAGAAGTTAACCCCGAGGATCGTACCCAAGAAATTAGCGAACCGTTTGAAATCGAGGGATGGACTCATTTCACTTTTGACGGACGTCAGAAAGCTTACGATGACTTTGAATGGCACTGGTACCATTTTAATGGGACTGACTTTGATGCCAAACGAAATAAAAGTGGCATCTACCTTATCCAAGGTGACAACAAAGGCTGGGCACACAACGACTTGGTTGACAATGAAAATGGTAACTTTGACTACCTTATGTATGCCAACCTAGACTATAAACATCCAGAGGTTATCGAAAATATTTACAAATGGGCTGACTGGTTCGTCGAAACAACTGGTGTTCAAGGTTTCCGAATGGATGCCATCAAGCACATCGATTCTTTCTTTATGCGTAATTTTATTCGCGATGTCAAAGAAAAACAAGGTCAAGATTTCTATGTTTTTGGTGAATTTTGGAATGGTAATGAAGAAGATAATAATACCTATCTTGAAAAGATTGAAAATCGTTTTGACCTCGTCGATGTTCGCCTTCACAACAATCTACACAACGCTAGCAAAGCGGGAGCTGATTATGATTTGACGACTATTTTCGATCATAGCTTAGTCAAAAATCACCCTGAACATGCAGTAACCTTTGTAGATAATCATGACACCCAACGTGGACAAGCCCTGGAATCTACTGTTGAAGAATGGTTTAAACCAGCCGCCTATGCTCTTATCCTTCTTCGTGAAGACGGTCTTCCTTGCCTATTTTATGGTGACTACTATGGCATTGAAGGGGAGTTTGCTCAAGAAAATTTCCAAGAGGTCCTAGACACCTTACTTTATGCTCGTAAAGAATTGGCTTACGGGGAGCAAACAGACTACTTTGATGATCCTAACTGTATCGGGTGGACACGCTCTGGTAACGAAGATGGTTCTCCATTAGCCGTAACGATTTCTAATGATGCGGCTAACAGTAAGTCTATGGAAATTGGAAGTGATTGGGCTGGACAAACCTTCTATGATATTCTTGGAAACTGCTCTGAAACTGTAACAATTGACGAAGACGGACGGGGAGACTTCCCAGTTTCTGAAAAATCTGTCAGCGTTTGGACAATTCAAGACTAAGAAAAAAGCTCGATTGAGCTTTTTTTAATGTCATAAAATTCCTGAGATAGTCTTAACGATATCACGATTGGCTTCAACATTATGGACACGAACAATTTGACATCCCTTGCTAATAGCATAGCCAGATAAAGCAGCTGTCCCTTGATCACGGTCCTTGGCAGGAATATTTCCACCTAGTAAGTGGTCCACTACACGCTTACGAGAAATCCCAAAAAGAACAGGATACCCAAGTCCAACAACCTTGTCCAAGCCTCTAAGCAGGTCAATATTGTGTTGAACATTTTTAGCAAAACCAAAGCCAGGATCAATCCAGATATTTTCCTTGGCCACACCTGCTTCCAAGGCAGCTTGTGCACGTTGACTTAGGAAAGTACAGACCTCCTCTGTTACATCATTGTATTTTTCCTCTTTCTGATTGTGCATGAGGATAATCGGTACATTCTTTTCAGCTGCTAAAGCCAACATCTGACCATCGTAAAGCCCTGCCCAGACATCATTAAGAATATCTGCACCTGCTTCAAGAGCAGCTCTGGCAGTGGCTGTCTTGTAGGTATCAATACTGACGAGAACGTCATATTTTGCCTTAATAGCTTGTATAATTGGCACAATACGAGCAATCTCTTCTTCCTCGGTAACAAATTCTGCTCCTGGTCTTGTAGATTCACCACCCACATCGATAATGCTAGCCCCTTGGGCAATCATACGCTCAACCTGAGTCAGTGCATCTTCTATTGTGTCAAAATCACCACCGTCTGAGAAAGAATCTGGGGTGACATTCAAGATTCCCATAATGCAGGCCTTACCTGCAATTTCATGTTTACCGATAAACATTTTAACTCCTAAAAATCACGCATCAAAGAAAGAATTTCCTTACGTTCTTCACGGTCTTCTTTATAGAGACCTTTAGCTACCGTTGTGATAGTCTTACTTCCTGGTTTCTTAATACCACGCATGGTCATACACATGTGCTCAGCTTCCACCATGACAAATACTCCTCGAGGATTGAGGGCTTCTTCAAGCGCTGTAGCAACCTGATCTGTAAGGCGTTCTTGCAACTGAGGACGACGAGCAGCTACTTCAACGGCACGCGCTAATTTTGAGAGTCCTGTCACCTTATCTCCACTTGGCAAATAAGCCACATGGGCCTTCCCGTAAAACGGAACCAGATGGTGCTCACACATTGAGTAAAAAGGGATATCCTTAACAAGAACTACTTCATCATGAACTTCTGAAAAAACCGCTGTAAATTGATCTTTGGGATCTTCATTAAGACCTGAAAACATCTCAGCATACATCTTAGCCACACGTTTTGGCGTATCCAATAATCCTTCACGTTCAGGGTTTTCACCCAAAGCTTCCAATAATTGATAGACTGCTTGTTCAACTTTTTCTTGATTTGCCATAATTTCCTCTTGCAACGTTATAATATTTTTTATTATACCTTATTTTGCTCGATTTTTCTTGCAAAAAATAAAATTGCCTAGCCGAATTCTAACCAAAAAAAGCGAAGACTTCCTGTCACATGAGGACTGTCTTCGCTTGTCTTTATTTAATCTTTTAAGTGGTAAGAATAGGATGAAATGACAATATTCTCACGCCATTTGAGATAATATTTCAATCGTAAACTCATCTGGTTGTGAAGCATGGTTTGCCATGATTTTTTCGGAACAAACTGTGGAATCATAACAGTCATAGTCACATTATCCTTTTCAGCCTGAGTAGCCATTTGGTCTACATATTGAATCGTTGACTGCGTAATTGAACTATAAGGTGATTGGATATGAACCATCTCGATTTCTGGGAAATATTTTTTAAACTCTTGTTCTGTTTCCTTATCCTTATTCTCTGTATCTTTAGTAGACACGTGCATAGCAATCACCTTATCACCAATAGAACGGGCATAAGAAATGGCACCAATATTAGCCTTTGTAACATTTCCCACCAATATAAGAACAATGTTGCCTTGATAATGATGTTCTTTGACTTGACCATTAATACGCAACTGTTGAGCGACCCCATCATAATGTTTCTTAATCTTAAGGAACATACACATCAAAACAGCAATAATTGGGAAGAATGGCCAAATATCCCCTAAACGGAAGAGGAAGAGAATGAGGACAATAGCGTAACAAATTAAGGCACCTAAAATATTAGCCAAAGAATGCTTCCAGAAGCCCTTGCCGTATTCACGAATCCAATGGACAACCATACCTGTTTGAGAAAGTGCAAAAGGAATGAACACCCCTATTGTATAAAGCGGAATCAAACGTTCCGTATTTCCTCGGAAAATAAATAAGAGAGTAATGGCCCCAATAGCCAAGGTCAAGATACCGTTAGAGTACCCCATACGTGCACCTTTTTCAAGATACATATGAGGCATGTATTTATTCTTAGCCATGTTAAAGGACAACATCGGAAAGGCTGAAAAACCAGTATTTGCTGCCACTGCAAGAATCATAGCAGTTGAGAACTGGAAGATATAAAATAAGATACTGCCAATCCATGAATAGCCAAGGATTTCTCTAGCCAACTGCGCCAAAATCGTCACACCTGAATGAGGTGTAATACCAGTCCACCAGTTAAGAAAGGTAATTCCGGCAAACATAATTCCCAAAATGCTTGACATGATAAAGAGGGTTGATGCAGCATTTTTAGGCTTAGGTTTCTTAAAGAAAGGCACTGCATTAGAAATAGCTTCCACCCCTGTCAATGAAGCCGAACCTGAAGTAAAGGCTCTTAAAATAAGAATCACTGACACACCTGTAATCGGTTGACCTAAATGCGCCGTAGCCGCATAAGGCATATGGCCCGTTAAGATCTGTAAGAAACCAAATCCTAATAGGAAGATCGTTGAGGCAATAAAGAGATAAACAGGAATCATCAAAGACTTTGCCGACTCACGCATTCCCCTGAGGTTCATCACCATCAAAACAAGCACCAAAATCATTGAGATTTCAAGATTATAGGGGTGAAGTAAAGGAATGGCTGAGGTAATAGCATCTGCACCTGAGGCAACTGAAACGGCAACTGTCAACATATAGTCGACTAGGAGGCTACCTCCAGCTATCAAACCAAATTTAGGTGACAGATTTTCCGAAGTTACCATGTAGGCACCACCACCTTGTGGATAGGCCTTAATGACCTGTCTGTAAGAAATAGTTAGGCTAGCCAAAAGGACTAAAACCAAAACCCCAATAGGGATAGACCACCAAATAGCAGCACTTGATACAGCCATCAACACCAATACGACCTGCTCAGGACCGTATGCGATAGATGATAGAGCATCACTCGACAACATGGCTAATGCTTGAACCTTAGATAATAAGTGGTCATCACCACTATTATCATGGGTCAAGGGTTCCCCTATTAAAATGTTTTTCAGACGTTGAAGCATTTTTTCTCCTTACTTTTAAAACATATGGGGTATTATACGCCCCTAAGTCTTATCTTTCAAGTCTAAACGTCACTTTTTCGCTCTAAAAGCCATTTTCGAACTTGAGAAATAAAATAAAGAGATCCTGTAATAACATAAAGCTTATCATTATTAGCAGTCACGTGTTCCTCAATCCACGTCTGGAAGTCTGACACTTGTTTGTAAGCGGCTGGGTACTTGTCCAATTTAACACTATTGGGATATTCAAAGCTGGTTACAGTCAAGTCACCAACTAACTCTAACTGGGCCAACATACAATCAATAGGCTTGGTATCAATAGCTGCAAAAAGCAATTCGATATCCTTATCCGTATACTCTGACCTTAACAAATCAATTAAGACCTTAACACTTTCGTTATTATGAGCACCATCTATCATAAGATTAGGCAGCAAGAACTCTGTTCGACCTAGCCAACTGGCATGAGCTAATGCAGACTTAATGAGGTCAGGAGTTACTTTAGGATAATCCTTTTGAAGTAGCAAAGAAGCCATGATGGCCAAACTAGCATTGGCCACCTGATGCTGACCAGCCATCGCCAAGGCTATACCTTTTAACCTCTGCTCTTCATAAGTAAAATCAAAGGAATGGCTAGACCCTTCAGCAGTGAAATCTTTACCCAATTCATAGGTCTTAGAACCTTTTTCACGCGCCTTCTGTTCAAAAATATCTCGAACATCATCTCGCTCAGTCGCATAAATAAAAGGCGCTCCATTTTTTAAAACACCAGCCTTTTCTGCGGCAATTTCAGCATGAGTATTCCCCAAGACCGCCTGATGATCCAAACCAATCGACGGGCAAATAACTGCCAAAGGATTAAAAAGATTAGTCGAATCGTGAAGGCCACCCATTCCAGCTTCAATAAAGGCAATATCAACAGTATGGACCTGACCAAAATAAAGAAACATCAAAACCGTGATAATCTCGAACTCTGTCGCCTCTTCGTGTTCTGTCTCTTTCGGTAGACGTTCAACCACAGGCTTAACACGCTCAACTAGCCCAAGTAAGTCCTCTTCTGAAATCATCTTGCCATTAATAGAAATGCGTTCTTTGAAATCAATAATATAGGGGGAGGTAAAGGTTCCAACTTCATAACCGGCTTGAGAAAAAATAGTTTGCAAGGCATTGACCGTGGACCCCTTACCATTTGTTCCCACAATATGCACAGCCTTAAGATTGTCCTGTGGGTTTCCCAGTTCTTTAAGCATCCAGGCCATACGCTTCAAGCCTGGCTTAATGCCAAATTTTAATTGACCATGAATCCAATCCAATGCTTCTTGATAAATCATAATTGCTCCTTTTTAGGCTAATGCTTTGACTTAGCCATTAAACTAACCTTTAAACTAGTTTACCTAGTTTTTCTATGAGCTTAGTGCCACTTTGACGCTCTTATTATACCAAAGACTTCTAGCTATAACCAAAATATACAAAAAAGGCAACCCTAGGGTCACCTCTTAAGCTTTCTCTTTTTCGTCAATAACAAGACGAACTTTTTTACCTTGAGTAGGTACCGAATAGACAATCGCTCTTATCGCCGTAATAGTACGTCCTTTTTTCCCGATAACACGCCCAATATCGGCTGGGGCAAGATCAAGATGGTACTCCAAAAACTCAGGACCGTCAATAATCTTGATGGTCAACTGATCTGGTGAAGCAATTAAGGGTTTAACGATAGCGATAATAAGATTTTCAATGGTATCCATAGGCTAAAAAATTATTTTGAGAATTTTGAGTCGTGGAATTTTTTCATAACACCTTCTTTTGAAAGGATGTTACGAACTGTATCTGAAGGTTGGGCACCTTTAGACAACCAGTCAAGAACACGTTCTTCTTTAAGTGTTACTTGGTTTTCTTCAACGAGTGGGTTGTAAGTACCAACTGTTTCGATGAAACGTCCATCACGTGGAGCACGTGAGTCTGCAACGTTAATACGGTAGAAAGGTTTTTTCTTAGAACCCATACGAGTCAAACGGATTTTTACTGCCATTTTAATATCTCTTTTCTTTAGTTTTTTTATTGTGGTGGAGGCACTTCCTGCCTCTCGACCTTAACTAGTATACCATATCATTTTTATGTGTCAAGAAAAAAACTTGACAGACTTAAATTTTCTACAAAAAAAGCTAGAGACAAGCTCTAACTTCCTTATAGGACTATTTCTTGGTTGCACTCTTATGATTTTTTTCATAAGCTACCTTTGCTTCAGCATACTCGGCTTCTAAGCTCTTAGCTGTCGCTTTAGAAGCTTTCTCATAAGTATCACGGCTAGTCAATTTACCATCTTCATTGTAGGTAGAAACAATCAAGGTATTTTTATTAACAGTATAAGACTTGGTACGTTTCCCTTTGCGGTAGAGACGATAGTTATCTACATTATCTGAGATATAGTAATCTACTAAATTCTTATCCGCATTTGGATAGAGTTGTGAGACTACCCTTGTCAACTCACGCTTAAATTCTGAAACTTCCTTTATATAGATGATAGACTTGTTCCACTGATCAACAACCTGATACTCCTTCAAATAATCTGAGGCTGTGAAGGTAGGCTGATCCTCTTTACCTTTGGTATAAAAGTAAGAATGCGTCTGTAAATTATTGGATTGGTCAACCTTAAGGAAGGAAACATAGACTTCATCATTATCTTCATGTTCTTTGAGAGCATTGGTTAACTTCCCAGAATTTTCATCCAAAACTTTAGAAGATTTTAATTCCCAAGTCCCCTCAATGTTACCTGAGGCATTTCGCCAAAAACCATACACTCCACCAACAAGCAACATCAAAACAACAGCAACTAAACTAGAAATCAGCGCTCCTTTGCCCCAGCCTTTAGCCTTTTGTGATTTTTGATTGACGTCCTGAACGCTTTCTAAAAGACGAAGCTGACCTTCCAATCTCTTTTCTAATTTAATAACTTTCTGTTCTTCTTTTGATTTAGCTTTTGCAGCAAGTTTTTCAGCTTTTTTCTTAGAACCCATACGAGTCAAACGAATTTTTACTGCCATTTTGTAAAGTCTCTTTTCTGTTTTTTCTTAATTTGGTAATAGCGGAGCTATTTACAGTAACTAGTATACCAGAAATATTTCTCCTGTCAAGAAAAAAACTTGACACAATAAAATTATTCCGTTTCGGAAATACGATAGAAAACGAGATTGCTTATTCCGTTTGCATCTAAGATGAATTTTTGCCCTGCAAACATGCGATCTTGAGAGATATCAGATGTGTCTGTTGTTTCATATAGATTCGCTTCTGGTATCGAGATCCCTTTCGGAACCATCACGATTCCGTAGCCGCCAACAGTTCCTGCTACCCCAGCAGACAGGACCACCCCTCCCTCTAGTAAATCAAATCTGGCACTATCACTTTGTATCTGTGATTCTCCCACTAAACCATTTTCATCAAAAACCATGGTATCACCATTGGCATTTTGCCAAGTCCCAGCAATACTACTATAGTCATTTTGAGCGATTGCCTGAATATCCATATCCGCTACTTCGACTTCTTCAGTGCTAGAACTTTCTGTCGAGCTACTAACTGTGGTCGAGCTGGATGAGGAGAAGGAAGT